>Ga0123352_10013777_pt1 | contig 12839 bp, 13 predicted proteins | sample TergutLab28metaG_FD_89700 | JGI IMG/M metagenome (GOLD analysis project Ga0123352, IMG submission 89700) | Labiotermes labralis P1 segment gut microbial communities from Petit-Saut dam, French Guiana - Lab288 P1 | ecosystem: Host-associated > Arthropoda: Insects > Digestive system > Gut ... | reverse complement strand
CTGATTTTTATAGTAGAGTATTCACCAAGAATTATGGTGGACGTCAAGTAACCTGGAATAAGTGAGTCAGCATCGTATTATTGCAGTACTTACAGTTTTGTTTATGTTATGTCCGTCTGGTTCAGCCTGTGTTCCTCGTCTGCTTAATCAGATAATGTGATTTTAATGGTTTTACAAGTATGTGCAATTAGTTGGTCTTAATAAATATTATTCTTTGTTAATATTCCTTCACTCAGCTATTATCATCCCTTTTCAATTCCACAAAACTTCTACACTTAAATCCTATCCCCCCCCCCCTCTCTCTCTCTACTTGTTGGGCCACAGCCCTTATCTCTGCCTTTACTTTCTTCTTTGCATGCCTTTTACTTATCTACCCTTATGATGGAAGCAGCTATTTCCTGTAAAATATTGACATACTTCTACCAGCTTACAGGGTAACACATCCCAGAGACACAACTCTTCTTCATGTCCTGCACCTTTTCATATCATTCAAGTATCAAACAAAGGTGAAGATTTAATCCTTCAGGGCAGCAGGATATGTTGGTAACAAAAATGACAATTTGTTATGAAATCTTTGTACAGGTACTGCATGTTGTGGTGATTGTGTGTGATCCCGTGTATGATAATTCTTACAAAAACAGGGTGGAAAATTTACTTTGGAAGTAGCAAATAGATTTATAACCATCACATGTCATTTATACTTTGAACAGAATTTATCATGAAAATAAAAAACAATAATGACAATTTACGAAAAATATTTCATCAGACAGCAAAGAATGGCACATTTCATCATATATATATATATATATATATATATACACAAACACACACACACACATACATACATACATATTTTAACATTAAAAAATCTTGCATTTTGCTCACACAGCATAATAATGGGTATTGTACTATTCACACAATGGGCCATGATTATTTCCCTAACAGCAGTGACTGGTGTGTCTCCATTATGGATAGAAGATGTACATTATATAAGGTAAGGACTATATTTTGAAACATCTAGATGAACTTTGGGATTTCAAGGACTGTATGCGGTACCAGTGATGCAGTGAAATATGTCTGCCATTTGGTTATTCTGACAGCACAGTATGTAATGCATAATCATGAAAAGCATATTTTAAAACTATATGTATCCTATCAACTACTAAGTAAGACAAACAGGAAGTAAATAACAGAATCATCCCTCAAGGACTCGGGGAAGAGGAAGGAAAAGTACAATATCAGTAAACATGAATGGATTAAGAGGCAGAGTTATCACAAGTCTATATGATACAGCCCCTTCAGCACCTAGTATGGCCATCCAGTGGGAAGATATGCCATATGTGTATGAAATGAGTGTAAATATTAGTGTGCTGAGCAAATAAGCATGAAAAATGAAGGGGACTTGGTGTAAAATTGCATTTTGGTATTACTCTGTGAGCACCAAGAGAAAAGAATTACAAGAACACTTGCAACCAACTTTTGTCTACAAGCAAAGGAAGTTGTAAATTCACAAAACCCATTCTGAAGATATACCTCTGGAACTTGCAATTCTTCTATTTCTAATATAAATATATCCAGACGATCAAGGATGTCAGCAGACAGCTTAGCCAGCATCGCAAAAAACAGAAGATAGTGGAAAAAAATGCAATACTTCAGTCGAGACTTGTTCAGGGCACTGAAACACAAAGAAAGTATAAAAATGCCTGTCATTATTGGTATGTAAGACCATATCCCCCAGTAAATAAATTCTTTTAGGCTTCTATAAATGGTATTGGTTTCTGACAAGAGCGTTTGGGTTGCATATATCACATTTCGAGTGCTGAAGATTAAGAGCTGTCTTGTTATATAGTAACACCCCAAAGTTCAAATTCTCAACTGCATAATCTCCACATTTCGATACCTCTCCCTTACCTGATTTGAAACTGAGCAGCTACCCTTTGCCGGTGGGCAAAATCGGTACCATCAGTACCAAGAGCAATAGGTCCGCCTTTAGATGCCATTATTTTGTTGTGCCTGTGGAGTATTAGGCTAAAAATATGCTACAAATATCAGGTATTGAACTACTTTACACATCCATTGTAACGTATGCAGGTAACTCTAGTAACAGTCACCGAATCCTTAATGTTCATTGGGTTTGATCTGCGTGCTAAACGTTTGATGTGGTGGTCTCATGCTATCCAGGAGGCAGTGTATGTGGTAGCATGGATCAGAGAGGCAGCTTGTTGGTGCTGCTCCTACCGGATAATTTGTGAACTCTGGATACAGTTGGCTGGTTGTTCGATATTTGAGCCTATTGTGCAAGTAGTTCATATGGCGTAAAATTAATGTTTTTTTATTTATGTCCAAAATATTAATATCGAAAAATTCGCCACCAGTTGTCATGATGATTAAATCATCTGACTTCGTGAGTGGTATTGATTCCATATACCTAATCCTTAGGACAATAATCCTCTGTCTAGGGCCGCATCATTTCTTGTGTGATTGCCAACTTGCCCACAGTAAGAGGTTTGACACTTGGTCTTACGTTGCGAAATTGTAAACACCTGCAGAAAAGTTTGTGTGCTTTGTTGTAATAAATTTGTCTCATTCAGTTACTAAATTGTTGCCGTATTGTATTTACCACAATATATGTCAGTGGAAATTGCATAAACATTACGTGTACAACCCAAGGCTACTGAGGATGAACTCAGCAGTAAATGGAACAATATCACAATAAAATCAAACCGTGCTTTAGTGTATATTTACAGTCCAGTCGGATTTCCTTATGTGTTATTATAATGTATATTTAGAGTGAATATGTTAGACTGTGATAAAACATATTTCAAATTTCGTGTAAAACAATAAAAATGCTTAACAGTAGCTACCGTGCCACAGGCCAGCTTTTTCAAACGAATGAACAAATGAGTCGGACGCTTGACGGCTGGGAAAGCTGTAGCCTTCCGCGCGGAGATTTTAATTTCGGAAAGTAGTCCCCTTCTTCCTCAGTGTCGAAGTGTACTTTGTTATTACGCTTACACTTACTGATTGGATTACAGTATCACGTGTGATAGTGAAGTGTGTGGATGTGCATGTATGAAAATGTATTCATTACTATGCGGTGGACGCGATTTTTGTTGTTATTGTTGCGGATGGATATATAAACTTTTTTCTCCTAACCTCCTTTCGCGCTATTGAAGTAGATATGCGAAATAATGGTGTGTGATGGAAGGTGGCTGTTTTATTTTGAACTTTTATCGCAAATTGAAGCACGTTCTTTGAGACATACGTGGTTAAACAAGTGATGGAAAGATTATGGTTTACGGTGGACTGGCTCTCGAAGAGTTTCGGGATAACGTAAGGAAGAGCTGGATGTGTTTGCAGCGGCGGGGTGTTGGCAGCGAGGAAGGTTCTGCCTAACATGGCTGCAACGCAAGCTGAAAGCCAACAAAATGAGGTGAATCGTGAACAAGTGCAGCAAGATCAGCCTCCTGATTTAAGTAATACGGTATTACAAAATGGAACAGAAAAGAATGGTGGACGAGGAATAGTTGGATCTGATAGTATAATTAATACAAAAACAAAGTCGCCCGGTCAAAACAGCCTCGCCGTAGAGATGAGTCAATATCGACAAGAGTCTGGTGCAGGGCCTCCTATTCATAATAGTTCGGGAAATAGTGATCAGAACACGAATAACAGTGGTGTGGATAGCAGTAAACTGAATTCTGATGGTAAATCTTTTGTGCAAAATTCAGAACAAAGTGCGGGAAGTGAACAAAATTATGGAAAAGGGTCAGACGGTGGACAAAACATGCAAGGATTTGGTTTAGGATTCTCCGCCAGAGGGAACTATCATCCTGACCAGCACGGTGTTGGAAATCCAGTGCAGAATAGTGCAGATAATAGCAATTTGCATCAAAATCATCCCTTTAGTCAGTTTAGTCCCCAAAGCATGAGGCATGGATTTCCAGGTTCCAAACCCATGCCCGGAAGCCCTATGGTTCCACCAAGGCCTCCTAGTGCTGGACCCAATATGAATGCTCCAAGTGGTGGTTTTTCATCCCATACTCAACCCCCAAGATTATTTTCAGGACAAAGTATTTCTCAACCAACAGGACCCACCCCTACATTAAACCAGTTACTGCAATCCTCTAATCCAGCACATCGGTACCAAAACAGCTATGGGGAATACGGGATGCAGAAAACGGGTGACCAAGGAACAGGGAATATGCCATACAACCAGTCCTGGGCCCCGCAGAGGCCACTGGCTTCCTACAGCCCACAGCAAGTTACTGCTGGATATAGAAATCAACCTCCTGTAAGTTGTGATTGTTTTATGCATGCTTCTTAGGCTAGGTGGCTGTAATGACAGCTTTGTAGGCACAGTTGAGTTAAGACACGTAGTTTGGATGTGTCCTGATGGTATGGTTCAGTAACCTGAAATGCTGCCTTGTGTTATGAAATGTTCATATGGAAATGGCAGCCATGAAACATAATGGGAAAGAAATGTTGTCTCACAACATTTGTGCATCAGAGTGGCATTTCGTTTGTGTACATATGTTTGTCTTGAGACACAGTTTACCCTTCGGCTGGTAGTGTCGGGTTCAAATAATATTTCATGTATTCCTGGTAAGTTATTTCAGTTCCTACACTTATTTCTTCACTGCCTGTGATTTACATATGATATGATATTTATTTATTGCCATTGCGTTTCCACCTGGTGACAGTGGTCAGTAGGCTGATGGACTGGAAACAAAAATTGATGTGGTAGCTGTATTAAACGCAAAATTGTTTTGAATTATTGTTACTTTTGATTGCATTGTAAGACTGCACACACACACATTACAGAACATTATCTTCATTGCGATTAGTACATCATTTATCTAAATTCTATTTGCATGATGTATAGAGTTTGACATGAGTGAACCACCAGTGCAAACTCACATGAAATAAAAAGTACATTATAAGACTTGGTTAAAGCTATGTACCATAATAAAATTCTGACATCGTACAATCAAATTCTTGCTTCTTGAATCTTTTCCAATTTGCATTTTGAAATATAATAATCTTGATAAGTGAATTTCACAGTGGTTAGTTGGCTGTAATTTTTTATTTGACATTTGTGTAATTGTATTAGTGTGCAGTGTAATACTTGGTAGAATTTCAGTACGTATATGGGCATTTACATAGATCTTTCAGGTGACCTCCCCATTGATTTAATAGGTATATTTTCTGTAAAATGTGGTTGAATTAAAACAATTCAGGATATCTATTGAACATGAAAAAATGCTTTGTATGTTTTTTTATCTGACAAATCAAGTAGGTATTCATTTTACTGTAGTGTGTTTTTCAATATTTTATTGTTTTCATCTTCGTTGGAGATAAATTCTAATAATTGGTTGGTAAAATCCAAACAGACACAGCATAGTTGTTCATTGTCTGAGGTGGAAATATTTTATGTAGCTGAACCAACAGTTTCACGTACATTTATGATGTTACTAAATGTTCCCAGCAGGTTGTATTGACTTTTCTTAGCTAGAACACTGCAGATTTAATTGCCATTGCAGCTTGATAATTTTCTCTGTGATACCTCATGATAGTACATTTACAGTTAACAGAATGTTTATATGGTTTAGGTGTTTGATGTAAGTCAGCCAAGTTGGATATATTTGCTGTATGTTTGGGATGTATATTGTAATTGTTTCTACAGTTATTGCAATTTATTAGGGTCGTTGAAAATAAAGTATTATGGAAATCTTACAGTACTGTGAAACAAAGCGGTGGAGATTGATGGAAAGTTGAAGCGTAGATTAAACTTGGGGAGGCCTTATTTTGAAATAATTAAAACCCATCAGTCATATAAACTTATTAAGTGAAAGAGTTCCCCATGTTCATCGTCTGTATTTTCATCACCTTTGAAATTTTGAATCTGTACCTTATTTTGACGTGATTTTATTTGCATCTGTAGGAGCATAATGCAGATTGTTGTGTTGCTGTTGTCTGTACATTTTTAACCAATGGGAAAGTGAATATTTATTAAAAGTGTAGCATAGATGTGCTGAATTAGGGCCGAAAGGAATATCTGTAAATTTATGATGTTTCGCGTAATGCTGATATAAGTTAGGATACATCAGGAAATGTCAGGTTACCTGTCAACTCTTGGGAGGCAGTCGTGTTTGAGCGATGTACATGAGCAGTTGCAGGATGTCTCCAGGCAGGCAATACTTCTTGAACTGCAAGCAAATAGGAACTTTGTGAATTGTGTTTGTGAACATGTTTGTCTTGTTGCTTACCGTCAACATGGTAGGTGTACATATAACTCTCGAACAAAGGCATGTACTGGATTGTGGTATAAAGAAGGCAGTGTAGTTTTGGATACACAGTGTTTAGAAACTATGATATTAATTAGTTGCAGGGTAGGTGCTATCATTAGGAGTGTTTTTTGTAAAACTTGATTGAATGACTGAAAGCTGAAACTCTCACGTCATTTGTATTATTTCGTAATATGTAGTTATTTGATATTGTGCAGATTCCACAGCAGTCTTTGTGTGTTTTGTGTGAATTATACACTGAGTGTACTTGAATGGTAAATCTTTAGTTTCACTGTGTTATGTTTGTTAACATTAACTGGCTGTGATGTACTTACACTGACTTTTGTGTGGTGGTGGTGGTGGTGGTGGTGGTGGTAGGTTATTCGATAACATTGATTAACTGTTGTGTTTACAAAATCTTTCGTTTTTGTGTTTCGATTTCATGTGGCTGATAACTCCATGTTGTTACACGAAGAGTACACCTGTAGACATCTATAAAAATGTTTAGCAGTTTGAAATCTTTGGTTAAAGCAGTATGACAGGATTTTTTTCTGAACACACGCAAAGGCAGAAGAGTGGCATGACTTAATGAATTTTTGCTCTATAGAAGTACTGTGTGGAAGATTTGCTGTATATTATGTTTATAGAAATTGCAGGTATGTAATAAAGTGCACTACGCAGTGCTAGAGCTGTTAGGGGGGAGGGTGGGGGTAAAAACATGTTCTAGCACATCGTAAAAGTGATCGTGTCATAAGTACAGTATGTATTGGCATGTTGAACTGCAAATACCGACTTCTGGCTTCTGATATCGAGCATGTAAAGTAGGCTTAGAGGGATGTATTCGGTATTGTAGGTTTATGTTGTGTGCTGCCTTTAGGCATAGCATTTCAGGAGTTTCATGTATGGTTATGTTGTGTTTTGGCTTGTTTGTGCTTGTGATGTATTTCTACAGGATTCTCCATGCATCAGTTAGCTGGTTGTTTGTTTATTAATTTTTGGTTTAATAGTGAATCAAGTGGGTGTACGTCTGAATGGGATATTAATTGTTGTACACTTGTAGTGAGGCGTGCAGAATATGTGCCATGTTGTCATGTTTGCCGTCTGTGGTGTTGCAGAGTTTCTTTCTGTTCCAAATAGGCATGTGTTAGTTGTGTTCAAGTATGAAACTGCAAATTCTCTAGTTGTATCTTTTTCCTATTTTTGTGTAGCTAATTGAGAACACTTGAAAATATTCTGTGCTCTCACTGGTGTGATTGGTAGACATGGCTGTTAAAGTGATCTGCAAGTATTGGTGTATAGTTTTTGTATGCATTATGAATTTTCATTTCCAACATTTTTTATTTTTGTCGTTACACCGTGCATGTTGTTGAATTACTCAATTATTATACCAACTAGTGCATATATATAAAATTTATATGTGTGCAGTAGTTGGTATAATAATTGAGTAATCCAACATTTTTGTTAATTGCATGAGTAAACAGTTTTTTAATATGAATGTCAACCATTCTTTACAGTTTTCGTTACTGTGTATTGTGACATTGACAAGAACAGCAAAGTTATCCAGGGTGAAGAATGGGTACTTCTGATTGTTTTGTGTATCTGGTATTTCTGTGATACACATTTAATGTCTGAGAGTCGGGCATGTTGTATTGACATCACACTGATTCAGTTCGTCCTATTAACCTTTGTATTAATTGTGTTGGTTACACCAGCCACATGTTTTCATCTTCCGAAAAGTCGGCTCTGTTTACGGTACTGCTTAAGACTTCGTATTTCTTATTGGGATGGGTTGTACGCTGTGGCTCATGTGTGACATTTATTGTTCCTTCTGGCAAATTTTAGATAGGAGCATATGTCTGTCAGCACTCATGCATCTCTGAACCTGCATATATACATGATGCACTGTACTGTCGTTTGAACTAAGGGACTTTTGAATGTTACGTTTGTGGCATACAGTAGCCTGGTAGTGCATGATTTGAAATATTGAGCTTTTAGTGTGGTGCCAGTGCTGTGTCGAACATCAGAAATGACACCAACCCAGAGTTTTGAGTAGTTAATTATTTGTGTTATTCTCAGCTAATTCTATTTTTTATGATTATGACACATGTTCCATAAAATGTCATCCAATAGCTGGTCTTAATTGAATGACCCACGTTTCTTTTGCCATTGGATTGTTTGATGTAGTTTCAGCTTCTGTAACGCGTTTGTCTGTATTTTTTCCTCCTATTTGTCTCCTACTTTCATTGTAATCATGTACATCTTGCAGAGCGTTTTGAACTTCTTGTATTTCACTTTCATATATTATATATCCCTTGGACATAGTTATTAGGTTATATTTTTTGTACTTTTCTTTCCTCGTTTTGCTTCAAATATTGGAAAGACAGTACATCTGTAGAGCTGCAGTGAATATTGTTCCTTACAGCAGTTTGGGCAGTTTGAAACTTGACATCCCATAGCTGCTGTTCCTTAAGCTTTGTGTGTGTTGAGATTCCACAGAATTGAAACGGATGTGAAACTGTAAGTTTTCATAGCAGCATTCCTGAAGATTCAAGTCTTGTGGGATGTTATGCTGTATCACCTGTAAATACTTATCAGCGTGTCGAACGGTTGTGGTGTCTTCATCGTGAGGGTCTGGTAGTCCTAGGAGCAGATGGAGAAACAGAGAAATGCTGACTGGCCCCTACTCTTTGATTTCTTCTCACTGATGGCTAGCATCCTTAGTGCATGCCGCGATTGTAAATTGAAACTTGTTTTGTGATTGAGGGTGGATGATCGAATGGTTTCAGCATAATTAAGTAGATGTGCTGTTTGCATTCACAGAATGTGTTGATACTCTAAAGGGCATAAAAATTGGATACAATCTTAAAACCCTGGGCATTGTTCTGAGACCATTAAGGCATTGTCTAATAAAATTTAACTTTTCTGTTCTTGTGGTTTGTACCGCGGACCTAACAGTGAACACCCAGACTTTTTTTTTAGTTCTGTGCTCTTGCTAGGATGCACTGTAGCCATTGCTGTTACAGTGATGTTTGAGTTCTCTGAAACAGTTATGGATTCTAATTTCAGTTCTCTTTCCCAAGACATCATATACTTTCATTTCTTAACTTGAGTGTTATTCTTGCTGTGTTTTGTAGTATCGACATGGAAAACAGGTAAATCCCATGGAGGGAATGAGTGTTTCTGCTTGTTAATTATCTGTGTCACATGTTGTATAATATTCGGTTTTCATTTTGTGCACCCCTGTTCAAGACTGAAATGTTAATACCAGCCATGTCTGACATTCATGGGAAGTCTTGCATAATGGTGATGAATCACAATGAAAGGCCAGGAGAATGTCCAGGGTTATAAGAAGACATCTGCGTGTGAAGTTAATCAGAATGTGTTTATTCAAGTTCTGAGCAGAAATGACCAGACCAGTTGGCTTTTTGTCATGTGTTTTTAATTAACATTATTGAATACTTGCTAATGGTTATGTGTGTGAAAGTGAAAGGTTTTGGGAACTGCGAGTGATGAGGGTGTTAGGCCTGTAGCCAGACCATGCACATAGAAGGTACAGCAGTTTCCACTGTGGGTGCATATACTTACATTGATACATGCATCTGAAGCTGCATACACATGTACTGTATGCATAATATTAAAGAGCACCCTTAACAGGATCCCAAAATCGCCACTTTAATTACATAATGTGCCCTATAACATTGCACAAAACTTGCATGTACATACATTTTTGAAAATGAGTTCTTTCCAACCACACCAGTTAGACAGAGGCAACATGTCAGTGCGGTGGGGTGTAGCGGGTTGATCACCACGTTTGTCTGTGATATTTTGCAAATTCCTAGTGGGTGAATCCAGATTTTGGCAACACATGGATGCGGTATGGTGTAGCATGTATTTTGGCAGACCGATCAGCATGTTTGTCTGCGATACTTTGCAAATTCGTAGTGGATGCATCCAGATTTTTGTGATATCTACTGCATGGCATAGTACTGCATTTTGCATGTTGAGTCAAGAGTGATTGTTGTCGGCATAGTGCCAGCTGGTCACTATGAAATTGTCAGAGGAGTGTTACACAAACTAGTAACTCAGAGTGAATGAATTGTGTGTTTCTGAATGTTGCAAATATTGCAAATACGTAATGGGACATAATAGGTATTTGCTCTGTGAGGATTTTGCCTTGTGGGATGTAATCCCTTGTAATATGATGGAGTTGTACCTCCATCTGCAGACTAGATGCCCTGATGTTGGAGGCAGGGACCTCCTGTGGAACAGAAATACATTTACAGTACGTGTGGTCATCACTGTTCGGAGCTTTCATAGAGTAACAAATATTTTTGCTTTACAGTTTCTGCCACTGCATTGACTTGTATCTTGTGTCCGTTTTGAAGCTTTGGATTGCAGAATATTCAGAGAAGAGCAGCACATCTCTGACACTAGCCGTTTCAGGACCAGCATTGTGTGGATGTGTGTGTAATGATACCTCAGAGATGAATAGTGTGTGTGTGTGCATTACAGAGACCAACCAGTTTATGCTGTTTGTGGAGTTGATTTTTATCTGTTGTGAGAGCTATGCCAAATGTATGAATACACTTTGTGGGCAAAAATGTTAATTTTTAGTGGTAAAGCATGTAGTGCGTATAGTAGCCACAGGGCTTTGTGCTTAACCTTTTAGAGCCTAGTGGTAAATATGTACTACCAGGCTCAGCACAAAAAAATTCTGCAGTTTGCCCACAAAGTGTATTTATGTGTTTTGAATGGTTCTTAAATAAACAGGATTCCCCGGTTGATCGTTCTGATCAAGTACGCCCCTCTCAGTAAGGAAGGAACTGAGTCCTTACATGTAATGTGGTTTTAGTTACTTTTTAGAAGGGCAATCAATAATGTGAATAGAACAATTTGGACACTAGCAGTAGGTGTGTGTTAGTGCACGGTAGGTCGTAGATGGTCGTGGCACAGTCGCTTTTGACGCCCCCTCCCCCCTTTAATGTGTTGTGTGTAATCTGAGTGTAAAGGTGAACTGGCACTTAGTGCATGCCATGAAGGAGTATAGGGTTGGTGGAGGTATAGCTCCATTCTTGATGGAGGCGAGTGGTGAACGCAACACCCTGGGTGGTCCTCAGGTCGGTGTGGACGTTTCGGGAAGGAGAAGCATTTCTTGCCTCTACCGGGAATCAATCCCGGGATTGTCCGGCCCATAGTCTGGCAACTGTACTGACTGGTCTATCCCATCTGCATTGTATGATGTATATTGTTCTACCTGAACTATTTTGCAAAGATGAACATATATTTAGATACACTGCTTGGGAATTTTGTGGTGGTTCAACTCTGCCTGTTGGTTGAATACAAGAAGCATTTTTATGAATGATGGCGCAGCTGATGGTTGCGTTTGGGGATGCAGAAAGAAGTTGAGAAGTGAGCTGTACCATAGCATGCATTGTGACACAATTACGTGTCATCACAGTACGGTTCCCAAAATTTTTTAACAAACTTTGTGGCTCCGCGTGGCTTCCATAAACGAAGGCTGTAAAAATGCACATTGTTTCATGGGAATTTTGCTGTGCGACAAAAGATATCGTTGAAGAGTTACCGCAGTAAATCCAGAACTGCGTATCAGAATGTGATGTGCGTCTTTGTCGTGAAGACTGGAGTGCACGTGTTTGAAGCAGGGTGTTTGCAATAAGTTGTCACCAGTGGAGGCTATGTAACACACGCATGCTGATTGACTTGGCAGGGTTAAAATCGCAAGTTACGTCAGTCATCCCGTAGTATAGCTGAGGCATTTAGATGTCACCATTTCGCTGTGCGGCCTCAGGCATCCTCATTTTGAGACTCGTGGTGATTGAAGTGACGTTAGAGGAAGTTCTTCTATGAGCCTTTTTCAGGTTCCGTGCTAACAGTAACTCAAGTGCCCACGTAGGACACTCGTCTCTACTCCCCGACATGTGTTTGTTTGCCGTAACTAGGTAGCACATTATTGCACCCTCAGATTTTAGGGTTTGATCTATGACGAATATTTGGCTGATTGCAGAATTAGGAAGGTTGTTATCTTGTTGCACTACTTGATCCTGAAGATGGAGACATTGCGACCGTTTGACACTCCAAGAACTGCGTCCCAGCGGCCTATCTGACAAGATTCGACTCTTCATTTTCCTTACGTTATGCCACTCGCACCATTCTTTACTTTGGTTGTTTGAATTTGAATGCTTTAGACACTTTTACAGAGTTTTCATTGTGATTCCTGCTTCATCTCCATTCTTTCCTTGTTGAGGATTTTTTCTGTATGTATATATATATTCAAGGAGGAAGCAGTTGGGTGGGAAATGGGAAACATTGAACAGATGAGAATTATAAAATGTATTAACAACCAATACACAGACAACACACCACCTAATAACCTGGATTAGAACTCACCATAAAAGTCTGTTTACATCGCTCCACGTACAATAATTTTAACTTCCACCATAAAACTTCTGTTTACATCACTCCACGTACAATAATTTTAACTTCCACCATAAAACTTCTGTTTACATCACTCCACGTACAATAATTTTAACT
>Ga0123352_10013775_pt1 | contig 12841 bp, 9 predicted proteins | sample TergutLab28metaG_FD_89700 | JGI IMG/M metagenome (GOLD analysis project Ga0123352, IMG submission 89700) | Labiotermes labralis P1 segment gut microbial communities from Petit-Saut dam, French Guiana - Lab288 P1 | ecosystem: Host-associated > Arthropoda: Insects > Digestive system > Gut ... | reverse complement strand
TGGGGGCAGTATACGTGCTAGGAAGCGTGGGGACAGTATACATGTTAGAAAGCGTTGGGACAGTATACGTGTTAGGGAGCGTGGGGACAGTATACGTGTTAGACAGCGTGGGGACAGTACACGTGTTAGGATGCGTGGGTACAGTACATGTGTTAGGAAGCGTGGGGGCAGTATACGTGTTAGAAAGCGTGGGGACAGTACACGTGTTAGGGAGCGTGGGGACAGTACACGTGTTAGAGAGCGTGGGGACAGTATACGTGTTAGGAAGCGTGGGTACAGTACACGTGTTAGGAAGAATGGGGGCAGTGTACATGCTAGGAAGCGTGGGGACAGTATACATGTTAGGAAGAATGGGGGCAGTGTACATGCTAGGAAGCGTGGGGACAGTATACGTATTAGGAAGCGTGGGGACAGTATACGTGCTAGGAAACGTGGGGACAGTATACGTGTTAGAAGGCGTGGGGACAGTACACGTGTTAGGAAACGTGGGACAGTATACGTGTTAGAAAGCGTGGGGATAGTACACCTGTTATGAAGCGTGGGTACAGTACAAATGCTATGAAGCGTGGGGACAGTATACGTATTAGGAAGCGTGGGGACAGTATACGTGCTAGGAAGCGTGGGGATAGTATACGTGTTAGAAAGCGTGGGGACAGTATGCGTGTTAGAAAGCGTGGGGACAGTACACGTGTTAGAAAGCGTTGGGACAGTACACGTGTTAGGAAACGTTGGGACAGTACACGTGTTAGGAAGCGTGGGGACAGTATGCGTGTTAGAAAGCGTTGGGACAGTATACGTGCTAGGAAGCGTGGGGACAGTATACGTGTTAGGAAGCGTGGGTACAGTGTACGTGTTAGGAACTGAGATAACTCTTTACCAGCTATAACACTTCAGGAGACGTAAATCCTGATGAGAATGATCTGTGGCTCGGAAGGATATTTGAATTTTGATTTGATTAGACCTCGGTAACGCTTTTTGTACAGACTTTGTCTTAATATAATTACAGCGATGTCAAGAGAGGTTGGATAAATCAGACAATCACGGAAGGATAGAGCCTAGGCTTAGATGAGACGAACGTCTGAATATAATTTATAGACGTCGTTTTGTGGCATTAATTAAACCTGTTTACCTGTTCTAGCTTTAAGTACGTTGTACACAGTCAATAAAAATGTGTCACTCACTTGAAACAGTTTGAGCAGAAGGTTTGCCTGCACCTGCGTCAGACACTTGGTTAGGCTAAGTTTTAATCAGGTTGCAGCAAATTAAGCTGTGGCTGCATAATATAAATCTGCACCCCTTAGTTAAACGATCCGAACTCCAGCAAAGTTATATCCTGTGGCAAAGTTATGAAACTATGTGCTTCATTCTTGCTGTGCTGAAGGTGGGAATTAAGCCATATTTTAGGTCGAAAGGTACAGCAGCTGACATGGCAGTCGTCACGTTGGTATTGTTCCTGGCAGTGAGCTGAAAGTGTCAGGATTTGAAGGACGTTCATTGAAGGGGGCTGATTTGTTTTGCTTACGGCTACCACGTTGGTACGTCTCGTAGTTGTAAATTGGAATGTACCGAGGGTAGGTAGCCCCAACCATACGATTAGGTACATTTCTTATGATATAGACGCAGTTTGATTTGGATGTATGATGATAGAGGCAGTTTACTGTGGGTGAATGATGAAAAGAGGCTGTGTACTTTGTGTGTTTGGCTATAGAGAGAGTTTATGATGGGTTTATGAATTCTAGTAACTGTATCCGAGTGCTGCTAATATCAAAACAGGTAGTACCTGGAAATGGATAGTCTGTTCAACTGACTTACTAAAACCACAACCTGTATCTCTGAGGTCCGGTTTAATATTGTCTTTCTCTTTTATTTTGTCTGTTTTGTCTTCCACTGTCCTGTCCAAAGATATCAAAATTTAAATGTACAAAACCATAATTTTGCCTGCTGTTTTATATGGTTGTGAAAAGTTGTCTACATCTTTGATGGAGGAACATGGTCTGAGAGTGTTCGAGAATAGGATACGGTTAAAGATGTGTGGAGCTAAGACGGACGAGGTAACAAGGGACTGCAGAAGACTGCCTAATGACTAGCTTTATGATCTGTACTTATCACCAAATATTATTCGGGTAATCAAATATGACACTATGGGGGAGAAGGTAGGTGCGTACAGGGTTTTGGTGAGGAAACTTGAGAAAACAGACCGCTAAGAGAGACCTAGACGTATTTGCGCGGACAATATGGAAATGGATCTTCAAAAAGTCGAATGGGGAATAGATTGGATTGGTCCGGCCTAGGAGACGGACAGGTGGCGGGCTCTTATAGTTGTAAACTCATGGTTCCGTGCATCGTAATTCAGTGTTAAAAATCCAACCAGATGCAACAGTATGCAGATATTTATTTACTGCAAAGTCACTCTTCATGTTTCGGGTGTCACAGCACCCATCATCAGAGTACTAAAAACTGTAACCCCAACCTCCGGTACAGGTCATAATACTGGTACAGCTACTTCCCTCCAACGTGGTCTGATCGGGACTGGTTTGTGCGACTCGCACCTGTACCGAAGGTTGCGGTTACAGTTTTTAGTACTCCTGATGATGGGTGCTGTGACGCCCGAAACATGTAGAGTGACTTTGCAGTAAATAAATATCTGTACACTGTTGCATCTGGTTGGATTTTTATTAACATTTTATGATTGTGTTAATGAATATCCGGGTCCCATAAAATACGGGAAATTTCTTGATTAACTGAGGACTAGCTCCATGAACTTAGTTAGTTAATCAGTTTACTGACTTAATTGTGTACTTACTTGTTTACTTACTTAGTTAAGTTATATTTCTTTGACCTCGCAGTCGGTGTAGTAACTCACAGCAGGAGCATGAGATTTTTAAATGTCCAGATCGGTTCTGGATACTATTCAGTCTTGCAATTAATGTGTACCGTTCACTCCTTTACCCGGATGTAAAGCGGCCGGCTCGTGAATATGACCAAACACATACACATAATGCCGATATTCAAAATGCTTGGAAGTGTTCCTCCATTCTGCTTTCACGGCCTGGAGCTCAATTTAGCAAATACGCAACTTTGGCCTTTACATACGGTTTCCGATCATACAGTTGGCTGCTTTCAAGCCAGTTACCTTCAGTTTCCCTTGAAACGGATCTTCTTAATTGGCAGAGAATTTATCGACAAGCTCAGAAACTAGTAGCCTGTGAAGAAGGACCAGGCCTATATTACGTATGTATGTGTTGGTCCTGCCACATACATGTATGTCGCTTTCCTGTACGTTTATACAGTTATAACCCTGTGTGGTTTGCGTAAAGATTAGAGAGCTTTGTTATGTAAACTTAACCACTTTTCCGTAAAATTGATCTCCTTTGTAAAATTGCGATCTTTCGGGATGTAAAGCCTTGTAGTTTTGCAGACAGTTACTGATTCAAAGGAAACTGCTGCTTAAACGCCCTGAAGATGGAGGCAGCATTTCGTTTCCGAAACAATGGAATAAGCCTACCAACCGACAGCGCGTCGTATCTCCAAATCTGACAGTCGACAATCATCGCCATGAGAAACTAATATCCGACACATTTGTCTCATTTTATTAAAAAAAAAAAGAGACATAAATCCTGCAGAATTAATGTCTGTGTATCGAGCGTGGAACAATTTTTGGCTCGATAGATCTCTCTGCGACAAAGGAAAAAGACTAGTAAGTCTACCATAAAGACAGTATATTCCTTACAATGGTATCGTGACAATCTACAGGTCGATTAAAATCCATGACTATGCGACGGACACTTTCTCGTATGGACGTGATTAATAAGCAACACCTTCCCAAGTATTGCGCTTATTGACATGTCATTTCTTTACGTTCGTCTGCAGAGGAAGGCCGCATGGCTCAGTGCTAGTGTGAGGCTAATAACGAATTTTCAGCTACAATGCAATGGAAAAGAACTTAACCTAGACTTAATGTGTAACGCGTGTTCCTTCTCCTGACAGTCCAGTCCCATTGTCTGCCTACGCATGTCTAAAAATATTACGATACTTACAAGTAATCCGTGACAACTCGTCACAGAAAGAGCTGAGCCTCACGTGGGAGTGGCGACTGGTGTGAAATGATTCTAGTGATTTTTTTTCTGGCAGGAAGATGCCGGTAGAATTAATGTGTAGTCCTTTGTAGTCAAAATACCTAAACATTTTCGCTTCCCATTTCACAATAAATAATGTATTGCATTTGAGACAGCTTTGTTAAATAGCCAACGGACGACGTGAGCACCAGACTATTAAATCTGAGTCAGACACTGTGTGGGAAGAGAGAATATTATTGCATTGATTTCTAGTATCATGTAATGACGTTTCTGTAATGCGGAGGTCATTTTCTTTTAGTTGGAGTGTAAATGCGAATGAACTGGGAAGTGCAAACACTCCCCGACTTAACGCAATTTCAGACGTACGCGATTTAAGAAGAAAAAAGTGAAAAATCGAAATAAGAACCTTCTTGATCCGCGCGCTGAATTTTTCCTTGCAGCAAAAAAAAGCGCCAGGAGGCGAAGGTGGCGGAAGAATAGTGCTGGGCGATAACACAGGCGGAGGGGCGGACATGCTGCGGCCGATCAGGCTTCGTTGTGCTGGCATTTGGATTCCAACTGAACTCCGTTGTTTGCTCATATAAAGTTGACCATACCTTATCTGTACTCAGTTCCGACTTGCGTCGGACCTTATGGAGCGTAAATGTTGGGTAAATCCGGTTGTATCTGTATGCTGAAGGAGGCTGTCGTAGTGTAGCCTCTTTCACTCAATGTCTCAGCGTCTTTGTACACTTATTCCTCTGCCCTCAGTGTAGCAGGGTTTACTACTATCAAACTAGCTGGTTCCCTTTCGCACAGTCAAACTGGGATATTCTCAGAGTACTACCAACAAGATATACCTTTTCTCAATTTATTTCTGTAAGACGCTCTACATGTTTCAGACGGGGTCTCCGTCTGAAACATGTAGAGCGTCTTACAGAAATAAATTAATTGAGAAAACGTACATCTTGTTGATTGTACTCTGAGAATATATTAGCGATGCACTGACATATGAAAATCAAACTGGGAAATTTTGAATACGAAGCCGGAGCCATAACCACTACATCGTGATTCTATGTCTCTTACGTAGTCGGCAAAGATCCGTCGACTGAGGGTGGTTGGCTTCACTGTCGTTATACGCTACAGGATACACACTGCAGCTCATAAAAGTATTCCATCAGCCCCAGTGAGATCATATATCGGAGTGAATAATGCAGGACGTTGCTTTGAACGCGTTCCTAATGAGTGCCTCGTTTAGTTTATGCCCACTAGCGGAATAATATGAGGGAATCGTTCGTTGTATTTGTTTTGTTAGTAGTATTGAACCTCATGGCAGAGACTAACGCGTTCCGCCTGACGTGCAGCTGGCCTGACATACAGCCATGTTCACTTAGTTGCATAAACACACTAAACTCAACTCTTTAAAAAGATGAAACGTGATAGTGTTTTATCTCTCTGATGCTCTCCAATGTGTCTGGAGTAGGCAAGCATTTGTCTGAAATGTTTCCTATGAAAATGATTCAAAACGAGGAGATGCTTTAACGTCATTGCTTTTTAACTTTGCATTAGAGTACACAGTTAGAAGGGTTCAGGTAAACAAGGATGGCTTGCAATTAAATGGTACACATCAGCTTCTAGTTTATGCTGATGATGTTAATATATTGGACAGAAGCGTATATGCTATAAAGAAAAACACAGAAGCTTTCTTAATCGGTAGTAAGGAGATTAGACTACAAGTAAATGCTGATAAAACTAAGTAAATAATCATGTCTCGAGATCAGAAACTGGACTAAGTCAGAATATTAAGACTGATAATAATAACTGGGAACAATTTTAACAACTCAAAATTCTATTCAGGGTGAAATTAAGAGCAGATTGAAGTCAGGGAATTCTTGCTATCATTCAGTGTAGAATCTTTTATCTTCCAGTTTGCTATCCAAAAATGTATAGATTAATATATACGTAACTATAATTTTGGCTGTTGTTTAGTATGGGTGTGAAACTTGGTCGCCCACATTGAGGGAGGAACGTGGCACGAGAGTGTTTGAGAATAGGGTGCTGAGGAGAATATTTGGGCCTAAGAGGGACGGGGTAACGGGGGAGTGAAGAAAACTACATGATGAGGAGCTTAATGATCTGTAGTCCTCACCCAATATTTTTCGGTTGATAAAATCGATAAGAATGAGATGGGCGGGGCATGTAGCGCGTATGGGGGAGAGGAAAGGTGTATACAGGGTTTTGGTGGGGAAACCTGAAGGGAAGAGTCCACTTGGGAGACCCAGGCGTAGATGGGAGGATAATATTAAAACGGACCTTCAGGAATTGTCGTGGGTACGTGGACATGATTGATCTGGCTCAGGAATGGGACAGGTGGCGAGCACTTGTAAATGCGGCAATGAACCTTCGGGTTCCATAAATGTGGGGAATTTCTTGACTAGCTGAGAGCCTGTTAGATTCTCAAAAAGGACTCTGCTCCATGGAGTAAGTAAATAATAAGTAAGTAATGCTTTCCAATATCTGAAAGAGCTTTTCTTTGCGTGAAGTTACCAAAGCTTCGCCCGATTACCCTTCGTATAAAAGAATATTAACCCTTATCCTGCTAACGTGGAGAATATGGTGAGCTCCTAATAATGCCAGCAAATGCCAGATGGGATTTAACTCGGCGTTTAAAGGTTTAAGATGAAGCTATTATGGAGCATTGTTAAATGTTACTGACAGGCGAAAATCTAAGTAGGCGAAAAAGCAGAGCCAGAATTACGTTACGGTTCCCTTTGAGCTTATGACCAGCTGTTAAGCACCCACTAGACAGTCAGTACTATTGCGCAGTATGTTTCTTCCTAGAAGACTCAATGTTACTGTGTAATACGTCGTTTTGCTTGTGGGTCAGGACGAGTAAACATGGCCACAGAAGCGGTATTACTCTGCTTGTGTGACCATTGCATTAGCCCTGTGTTTCAAAAAGGAAAGTAATCGCCACTGGACCGAAGTATTATAAAAACGGAGGCTACAATATACACACGAAAATTCATGTGAGAGATTAAGTTTGAGTGAGCCAAACGATAACAGAATGTTTTGCGGTTGGATGATGTATCAGTTGATGCAGTGCTCGGGATTGTCACCCCTGCAGTCTCTTTACAGGTATAGGTAAAGTTCACCCTATTACTTGCCATGAAGGCACAGAGGAGAATTAGAAGTACAGCTCTACACTTTCTTCAGCCTCGGCGCTGGATGAGTGTTGGGTGGTCAACGCCACGGCCCGGGCCACTTTGTAATGGGTACCGGCTCTGTTTTTCGAGAGCCAGTACCCATTGTACAGGAGGATGGATGGGCTCCAGGGCCGGTCTGGACAGGTACAGAAAATCTCGCCCCCCCCCCTACCCGGCTTCGATCCCTGGACCGTCTAGCCCGTAGAGAGTTGCTGTACCGACTAAGCTGTCTGCAGGCGCTGCATTTTCAAAACATGGGTGTCTGCCTGAGATTCTCGGGTGTAGTAGGCATTAGTCATTATGGACCTAGTGAGTGAAGCCGATCCCGATCTCGGAGGCCGCGCGATCTGAGGCGTGGATCTGCGGCCGCACGCTTTCCTGGGTTGCTATTTCCAATTCCACCGTGGGCATGAATGTCCCTTGTGAGTGCTGTGCGTTATGCAGGTACAGACCTCTGCGACGGGCCGGTCCCTCGTCCATAAGGAGTCCTATCGAGTGTGTGTATGCGTGTCACTGTGTGTGATCTGTATCAAAAGTAACCCTCTACACCAACACTGAATAGGTATAAGAGGTCAGACTAGGAAAGAAAGAATGTTCTGTTGGGGGGGGGGGGGAGTAGTTTAATTTTAACGCTTAATGTCTCCTTTTTAATAGGGAGTAGATTGTAACGAACATTCTGAAGTCCTTGGTTTCTAACATTTCTACATGGATTTTATTAAAATATAACCAACTAATTGCAATTATTGCACGGTAAAACATGAAAATAAAATTTCTACATGGATTATTCTCTCATAGTCTTGCTATCAGAGTTTACACCGAAATACGTTACCGAAAATTAACCCGAATAACACGTAAAGTCATATTTGTATCAAGCCGTAATCTTACTCCGTCTCGGTTGTTAAACCATTAAGTTAATGCTGTATAGGACTATAATTGCTGTTTGTTTTGAGGCCCATAAGAATCACAGGAATAAATTCTCTTACCAGAATATGGAATTCTTGATTATTTAACCAGTTGTTAAATACAGTAACCGCTGACCTTTAAGGGGATAATAAAAATTATGCCACATTTTCGATATTTATCTATTCTGCATCAACTGACAAGTTTAATCTTTGTTTATTTAACTGTACTGGTTTATAACTGATGCTATATAATGTTAGTATTTTTGTTGGTATTTCATCCTAGAGGACAAAATCGTGTCTTCAAAGACTTTTACGATGCTTCTGTACAACCAACAGATGAAGATTATAGAGTAACATTAAAAAAGTGACAAACAACGACGAATCACAAAGCTTAATAACGACGTCTGTGTCTGCCTTCAAGTCAAGCTTTCTTTGAATTATCCCGGGCCCTATAATGTCAGAATTAAGAGAGAGGTACTTCACACAATGCTACTCATTTATTCAGAATACGCTGAAAATAAGTGGACTGTGTGTTTCGGTTTTTTTCACAGAGCGGCAACCGGACTAATTATAAAATACAGTTTGTGTGCAGAGGAAGTTAGTTGCAGCAGAGATTTTGATCTTTTGATGTTCTTAGATCTCAGAGTTCCTAACATATCGTAAAAACTTTGCTGCATCCGAACTTCCTCTGCATATAGGCCTACTTGTACTTAATGTTGTATACTTGACCTGATTATGGCCTTAATAAAAAGGCCGAAACGTGTGGCCTACGTATTTTTATCACGTTTTGTAAATGTGTTATGTTTAGTGAAATGCCCCTTTCATGATTTTTATACGTATGGTTTATTTAACGACGCTGAAAGAATGTAGAGAGAAGCGATCGTGGCCTGACTTCAGATACTGTTCCCAAATTTACTCTGTGAGGCAGTAAAATTACTAAATTCTAAGTATAGTCAGCGTCCGAGCTGATATTCGAACTGGGCTTCTCTGACACGAGTCACACCTGTTTCCGCTCGATACGCGTTGCTCGGCTTCATATCCTGGTTAACAAATTTGTTTACAGTAACATAGCCACCTGTGCCCAATCCCGTAGATCTTCATGTAAAGTTCCTTTTATCAGGCGCGCTTGCAAAATTGCGAGAAAAAAAAAGCGACTGTTAGCTTCGTCGTGTCTGTGCGTGTGCCCGCTTGGATCAACCCGGCTCCCACTGGGCGGATTTTCATGAAATTTGGTATTTGAGAATTTTTTTAAAAATCTGTCGAGAAAATTCAAGTTTCATAAAACTGGAAAAGAATAAAGGGTACTTGACATGAAGACCAATATACATTTTTATCATATCTAGCTCATTTCTTCGTAGAATGAGAAATGTTTCATATAAAAGTTATAGAGAAAATGAAACCACGCATTTTATATTTAGTAACTTTCAAAAATCGTGCCGTTTATGAGATAATGTGAAAGAATGTGGTAGAGCTTGACAAGTCCACAAATGACATTATTATGAAACGCATGAATATTGAGTCCTGGATAACTAACGCTGCAAACACACACTCCTAATACAGGGTTGCTGATAAGTCCTTAGCCCGACCAGGAAGGAAACAAGCTAATGTTTCTGTCAGAATGGCGTGAATTTCCTTCGGCGCCTTGCCTTGCAAGAAAAAAAAACGTGATGACAGCTAGCGTCTGGATGTTGCTGAAATCGCGCGCGACCCTGACACGCTTCCGAACTTGTTTCCTTCCTAGTCGGGCTAAGGACTTATCAGCACCCCGGTATGTAATACTTAATTCTTCTCCACTGCAAGAATGGTTGCATGATCGCGCCCAATAGTACGTTTTGACGTACACTGCCCGTCTTATCTCTGTCTCATTTTGATGAAACTTGTGTTTTCTCGACAGATTCTAGTAAAATATTATCATAAAATTTCAGGAAAATCCGTCCAATTGGAGTCGAGTTGTTCAGTGCAGACGGACTGACGGACGGACAGACATGACGGAACTGTCACTTTTGGCAACTTTGCGAATGCACCTAAGATGAAAAGTGGTTGGTCTAATGATGTTTTTCGTCGCAGTGGATTGGCTCTGCGATAAGATGGAGAAATAGAAAAAGGCCTTTGCATTTATGGAACGGGGAATTTATTATTATTATAGGAGGAAAAGGTAAACGTTCAGATGCCCCATTTCACCCTGTGAAGACATGAAGATTTGGAAGTATAGTTCCGCACATCCTTAACATCAGCGCTGTATGGAGCCGGGTCATCATCATCATCATCAAGCCCCTGCCGTTTTATCCCGGGGAAAAAGCGTGTAATACCCATCGAATATGAGACTGGGTGGCCCCAGAGCCGGTACCGACCCTTAGAGAGAGAGAGAGAGAAATCAGTCACTCGTGCCGAAACTCAAACAACGATTTCTCGAATTTTGACGTTTCGCTGACCGTGCATCTTAGTGTATTTAACCAACTTGATGCACAAAATTTTTGTTTTACAGTAAGTTTATTTCATGCCTCTACATATAGGTGTGATGATACCAGAGGCTGTGTAATGCAGTTTTGACCTCCTGATGATGAGCACATGTGCTCGAAACATGTAAGAGGCATGAAATAAACTTATTGTAGAACAAACATTTTGTGCATCAAGTTGTTTAATTACTGAGATAAACGATTTCTCGGTCGTCGAGTCCACAGCTTAGTCGCTGTCATTGCTACATCTTGGTGGCAGAAGATCAATTTATTACTGTTAATAATACTAACACTGCTGCTGCTTCTTATTCTTATGCAAAACCAACGAGATGCACTAATTCTCAAAATTTATTTTTGGAGTAGAACTCTACATATTTCGGACAGGTGCTCTGTCCATCATCAGGAGTCTAGCACTGTACACACAGCAATAGCTATATGTCATACAGGTTGTGCTGACTGCTTGCTAGCTTGCTGCTGCTGTTACTGCTGATACAGCTGCAGTTGTAGTTTGCTTCTCACGAAGAGTACAACTCCAGGAAGATTTTGTTGCTGGTGTTGTTTTGTTGCTGGATCTTTATCAATTTCTCAAAGGACATTTGCTTCCTGATGCTACAGCGTTGCTTACATTTGCATGTCCAGTAAATGTTACGGCATGCTAGTACAATCAAATCTTTCATCAGTCCATTCCAAAAGCCAGCATATGTACCTCCTGTTCCTCATCAGCTTTTTCGCTGACGCCACTGCGCGAATTGCTCCAATACATTTTAGTACAATAACTCCCCTCCCCCACCTCAAATCGTGCCGTTTATAAGATAATGTGGAAAAAATATGTTAGATCCAGACAGGCCACAGATGACATTCGCTTTGCATGCTGGTTGACTCAGGCTACAGATGCACACACGCGAAATGTGTGATTCCTGTTGCTTTTCCGAGGCAATAACGGTTACGCGAACGCGCCTCGGTGTACATTGTGTTTTTGTACTTACGCGACAGCAAAATTGGGGATGGATAAAGTTACGGAATCAGCAGCGGTGTGTAATTACAGGTGATGCTGAAAGTTTATCCCCCTCTTCTCCCACCCTCTTCAAAGAACATTGGTCTCACAGTTCGTTTTCGAGATACTGCGCACCAAACACCAAATCTTTGGCCATTGCAGAGGATTTGCATGCATTGCACGTGGGTTTTCAGCACTCCATATTCTACTGTTCTGAATATCAATTTATCCTCTCAAATAGAGGCGTGTTTCGTCCTAAAACAGAAATTGTCGAACACATAAACTCCTAGTTGAATAAAGAGAGGCCAACTTGATGTCACTTGCTTTTTTATTTCATTATTTAATGCTCAACACTGCTTCAGCCTGCATACGGATACCACACCACACCACCCCAGCCAAACCACACCGTAACACCAACACACATCGAACCAGAGCAATACAACCAAAGAAATAACTCAACAAATAAGTCGCAAGCTCCTGAGGGTGAATGTACTAACATCCGAAACATGTTGAGCATTAAATAATGAAATAAAAAAGCAAGTGACATCAAGTTGGTCTCTCTTTATTCAGCTATCAAGATGATGCACGGTCCAATAAACATAAGATATAAATTCCTTTTTGTAAAAAAATATATATATTTTTTTCCGATTACTAAGTTAACGTTCAAGTTGTAACAAACGAAACCGAAGCAAGGCAGTGTACTTGTACTGAAACGAATCGGAAAATGTTGAAAGTGTCCATTGCAGCGGGAGGGCAGCTTCTTATATTTATAGATGTGTGGTCCTTGGGTTGCGTCTTGTACTGTACACACTTTATAATCTTACCCAATGTAATTCTGCTGCAGTAGGCTACGCATAGCAACGACAGTTTTAAATGGGAATTATTTTTTCCGCTGCAATTGAACTGTACTAAAAAATTTTTAACCAATTTTAATGCGAATTTTTAGCATGCTACTAGTACAGGGTGAGTCTCTCGCTAGAGGCCTCAAGCTATTGTCTGTGTATACAGTCGAACAGCGCGGGTTTCTCGTTTGTAAATACTAGCAAACAGGTTCATTTAAAGCATGCCAGACGGCATTTCGAACGGAATTTGGTGAAAGACGTGCATCATAGAAGTGTTCCACCCAGAAATTGGTTAAAAAGTAAGAGACAAGGGGAAGCCGATCTAACGCCTGCCGACTTCTTTCTTTGGGGCCTATTGAAGGGCAAAGTGTACAAAAATACACCCC
>Ga0123352_10013774_pt1 | contig 12841 bp, 3 predicted proteins | sample TergutLab28metaG_FD_89700 | JGI IMG/M metagenome (GOLD analysis project Ga0123352, IMG submission 89700) | Labiotermes labralis P1 segment gut microbial communities from Petit-Saut dam, French Guiana - Lab288 P1 | ecosystem: Host-associated > Arthropoda: Insects > Digestive system > Gut ... | reverse complement strand
GCCCACCCAGCCTCCTGTAAAATGGGTACCGAGTCTTTCCCGGGGGTAAAGTGCGGCCGGGGCGTGCTGCTGACCACTCACCCCCTTCTAGTGCCGCGGTCACGGAAGAGTAGAGCTATACCTTTACCCACCCTCTGGGCCACACCGGGCCTGTAACGGGAACACTTTACCTTTACCTTATAACAACCAATTAACATTCGTAACTTTTGTAACTGTGGTAACTAAGATAACAACGGGAGCATATGTAACTTTGGTAACAAAGTTAAACATGGTAAACAGAAAATATATGGTAACGTTAGTAATCATTGCAACCACGGTAACAATATAACTATGGCAGCCTTCGCAACAAATATAACCATGGTAACATTATTAATCAGGGGACACGTAGTCATGAAATAAAGTAGATCTACATGTTAACTGCCTGCAACTTTGATCCGTTTTAAACAAAATTGAATTTCCCTAACAGGGTTTATTAAGATCCCCCCAAAATAAAATTTTATAAAAATCCTTGTTGTGGGGACAGTGCTGTGGCATGTGGCCAGACGGACGGTCGGGAAGGCATATTTAGAAAACTTTCAATTACCACCGTGTTGTTTAAAACAGTATTAAGCTGTTTACTAATCATAATTGAAAGTTACCACTCACGAACTGAAAATCTAGAGACAAAGAAAAAGCGAAAGTGCCTGAACTCTTAGACGTTCATGCGCACATTTTACAATTTACTTCTATTCATACTTGCACACTGAAGGTGATATTTCTTAAGTATTATTTTAGTAAAAAGGTAAAGGCAAAGTTTTTCCGTTACAGGCCCGGTGTGGCCCAGAGGTTGGGTAGAGGTATAGCTCTACTCTTCCATGACCTCGGCACTAGAAGGGGGTGAGTGGTCAGAAGCATGGCCCGGCCGCACTTTACCCCCGGGAAAGACCCGGTACCCACTTTACAGGAGGGTGAGTGGGTCCCGGGGCCGGTCTGGACGGGCGGAAAATCTCGTCCCCACCGGGATTCGATCCCGGACCGTCCAGCCCGTAGTCAGTCGCTGTACCGACTGAGCTACCCGGCCCATATTATTTTAGCACTATAAAGAAAAATTACATTACTTACAGAGGACTATCATATTTTGTCATCTTGAACCCATTTCTTGTTTATATTCTTGTGGCTGCTGCTGTCTAGTTGCAATGGTAAGCAAACACCCTCTGTAAATAGGATGTGGTAAGTGAAATGAAGTACGATTCTTTTAAAACAGTCCAGTTTTACACGTCTTAATCGCCGAAACAAATGCTAGAATTTAGAACGCAGATCTGAAATATCAACATTCGGTTGCCTTGTGCAATACCGTCTTAAATGGCAATCCTGAATAGAGACGGGTTAACTGTTTGTAGTTGTGGATTCAAGACGCTAAGTGTTAAGACGCCTACAACACAGGCGTCGTTATTATCTACTGGCTCACAGGCAGTAAATACAACACACTGAAGTCAATCTAGTTTCAGGCTTCTTCAGGCTGCGGTCGCTGCAGCCTACAAGGATAAATCTGGACTTGTCTTCATTTACCTAATCGACCATTTGGTGAGCTAAACACAGTGCATTCCGTAGTACAATTGCCCTCAATGCGCAAGCAGCTCCCCCTAATTAACACAACGTAATTAAATCAATTAGGCTTGCCGGCCAAGCCCCTTGGATTTGTCGGGGGAAGGGAAATTGAGTAGGAGAGGAAGAGGAACAAGAGGAAGAGAAAGAGGACGAGAAGAGCAAGAGTACGGGATTGTGTTGCTGTTGGTGAAATGGCGCAGGCTGATAACTGCTTTGGGACCGAGGGATGAAAGAGTTTTGCCATAGAACTGCAGATGAGGAAGCAGTGTGAACAGAGCTCAACGGTCGAACACAAAGAGGAAAACGCGTACCTTTTGGCGCCACTGGAAAAACTGTTCAAATATTTTTGCCCGTTGTGAGGTCACTTCCCCCCCCTTTTTTTTGCATTATTCAGTATGTCTAGCGTGACCGCGTGGTTTATTCACGCTTTATTACCCAAATCACGTCACTGGACCTAATATTACAAAACAGAACACCTAAAATTTCGATATCTCTACTACATCCAGTTACCTACTGCCTTTATCACACAAGCACAAAACACTTCTCAACAACTCAGCAATATCCTTCTGCTAGTATATCGATTTTTCAGTGTTTCCCCTTTTTTTCTAATGGATTGTGACAGAATTTGGTAGAAGAGACGTATCACAAACGCGGAGAAAATAGAATATGATTATGAGATTTCTACATCTTTTAGGCAGCCACTATATTACTCCGTGGATTACTGAACTTATTCCTGGTTTATTAAAAGACTCTAAACCGCATAGTTATGTAGCACAGCATTGTGAGGTGATTCTTCTTATTAATATTAAAGGCTGTAGAAAGAGCGGTCGGACCCTGATTGAAGCTCCTATACCAGAATTCGCTCAGAACGACGAAGAAAAGCAACGGAAATCTTCCGTTAGAATATACCATAGACTACAGCCTGATCGATAAACGAAATTCCGAGGTTTTTTTAACCCTTATCCCGCTAACGTGGAGAATATGGTGAGCTCCTAATAATGCCAGCAAATGGTAGATGGGATTTATTTTGGCGTTTGGGGTTAATGTACACTTTTTCATATTTATTTCCATATTTAATCTATACGGGCACTTCGTTGGCAAAAACATGGATTTGAGTTAAGGAATTTGACGTAAATTTGATGTATGTTTGTCCGTGCATCGTTGTATAAGTTGAGTTAAGGAAATCTAATGGAAATCTGCCCAGCTCTGCGATCAGAACAAAAATACAAAACAAGATCTGATGATGTACTGTATTCAGTACCGAATTAATTTTACATTAAGTCATTATTGCGATAAGGTAACGCCAGTGTAAGCCTGTCATTAACAACAACTTAATCAAGAGACGGTAGCCTAGGGCGCTCAGGCGACACAACAAATAGTCCCTTTTGTTATGAATACTCTTTCAACTCGTGGCCACGCACCAAAACACAAAAGAAAGAAGTCGCTTCACTGCTTTGCGTAGCGTGCACTGCGGCCCAACGATTGACAAACATTGCATCAAACCTTAAAGACTGTTGGTGAGTGTACGTACTGTTGGTTGCGTAGGTCTTACATGTGACTAACAAGAAACAGCGGCTGTTTCCTTATACAACATTAGCCGGATGATCTTCCTAATAGAAACACAGCTTTGTCTGTGAGGTATGAATTGAATATTTATGTATAAAATAGAATATTTTATCCTCAAACAGGACATGTCACGGCTGAGGTGGTTATTCGAAGGGCCTCTCACAACGGAGGCTCGCTTTCGATCTCGGGCCTGTCCATGTAAGATTTGTGGTGGACAAAGTAGCACCGGGACACCATTTTCTGCAAGTACTTCGGTGTTCCGCCGTAAATACAATTTCACGATTGTCCCATACAATAGAGATAAGAAAGCGGAATGTAATACCTTCCTGAAAACGCTTCATGGCATGTCGGTTCTTAACTTAATATAAAACTGCTTGTCAGAAACTTTACTATTGTAAAACCACGAAATATTATAATAGAATTGTCAGTCTTCGAGCAAAGAATCGAAGCCGCGGTCTCCAAAATACAAAGCAGGCCACTGCACCGCTACGCTCCGTCAGAGTTTGTTATGGGCTTCTGATAAACTTGCAGCAGATTTGCAAAATGCAGAAAAGCACCAAATGTATCTAAAAATAGCCTACACCAATTTTAAAGCTTGTACAAGTAGGAAAGAGAAATCAACATCCATGAACTGTGGCATGCCGGTGGACTGACACAAAGTGTTTTTTGCGGTTTACCCTCAGTGTGATTGTGTTTTGTTACGATCCAGCAAACGTAAAATGCGTCGGTTTACATGCAAAATAAGCCAGCTTCCTGAACAATTAATGCGCCAATCAACAAGTCACCGGTATCAATTGACTGCCACGGCTTAGTTTACCAGTTGCCCACTCCAATTTATTATACATCTCTCACCATAACCTCCCTGCAAATTGTGAAGAAAAAAAAATCCAACATTGCAAAACGTTTCAACGTTTGCTGGGTGACCTCATTCGATTACAAAAATTACAGATTGCTGTGCATCAGATTGTCAAGGTCTGATAATAATTGTTTTTGTAATTTTTTGAGAGTGACAGGGCAAACTGTTTTGCTGTAAATGACAAGAGTTGCACCTTTTATATTTCCAAAACTTTTTACAAGCACAAAGCATATGTATCGTCGAATGAAAGCGTGATAATGAATGGTGAATGTGAAAGGTTGTGAAACGATAGGGTCGTCTCCTTTACGCAACTGTCCCACAATTTTCTTGAAGAAAAAGTTTAAGCTCATCAAAACCTAGCCAGAGGCAAGATTCAAACCCTGAACATGCAGAACATAAAGCAATCGTTTCATTCAGAACGTCGGAAAGGGCGGGAGGCATAAGCAGTTTTTGAAAGATGTATATGAAGAGTTAACTAAGAGGGAACGCGGGTTATGTAATAGTGCCTGAAATCTGATCAGTTCTCCTGTCTAGATGAACGACGGAAATCAATTATAGGACTTAATGTGAAAGAAGGGCCGGTCCCAGTAGCCGCGCGGTCCAAGGCGTAGGTCTGCAGCCGCTCGCCTGCTGAGATCGTGGGTTCGAATCCCACTGGGGGCATGGATGTTTGTCTGTTGTTAGTGTTGTGTGTTGTCAGGTAGAGGTCTCTGAGACGAGCTGATCACTCGTCCAGAGGAGTCCTACCGACTGTGATGCGTCGTTGTGTGTGATCCAGAAACCTCAAGAATGGGCAGGCCATTGCCCGCGTTGGGCCGCAGCGCCACAGGAAAAAAAATGTGAAAGAAGGCAGCCACTTTCTGGGTTAGCTATGACGACAAGCTGTTGAGTTCCACAGGTCAATAATTTGGGAATAGTTATCTTATAATGGGAACCGAATATAATGTATGAGCAGAATTTCTTTACGAGATGCAATATTGTGCGTTGTGTTCAGTCATCAACTGTTTTCGAAGCCTGATGATACAGTTTTATCTGACACACCTTATTATTGCGCAAGTTGGTTCAAGCAATAACGTTTCTTATTTGTACACAGGCGATACCTGACATTCACTCCACCGACTGAAGGGTCTCGTTGTTTCCTCAGTACGTCTAAGCGAACATTAGGGCATTTCTTTAAAATAAGCCATGACCGCTTCCTTTCGCAACTTTTCCAATTCATTATCCACTTTTACCCAATAATTTGACGTAAAATATCCGCAGTCACGCCCAGCGTCTATCAACAAACTACCAACATATAAATAAAGAATTATAACAATCCGAAAATTCTGTGTCTCTACACAAACACATGGCCGAACACATACTCTCTTGTACAGGTCTAAGCACACTTGTCATTTACAGGTAAAAGGAACTCTATATCTTATTATTACCACTCCTACTTACCAGGACCGCGAAACACTTGTAGCCACGAGCTGCCACGCTATCGTGCCAACTGAAATGAGAACCATTCGCAACATCAGTTAGCATGTGGGATCGCCGTTACGGTGGCTGTGTCGCTCTCCTTGGTTACAAATGCAACCGCATGGCTAGAATTTCAACTCTGCAGCTGTATGTCGCTTGAAATTTTGTGACACAGGTTTCTTTTCTACAGTTATCAACCCTCCCTCATTCCAACATAGTAATAAGTTGCGTCGGTCTGAAGAGAGCTCCAATATCTTCCTCTGTCAGTTCCACGTACTTTCATTTCCGTGTATGCCTGCACACATTTTCTGTGATTATTTCACAAAAAAAAAAAGAATTTTTCTGCTTTTGTTTCTACACTGAACAGCAGTCTCAATTAGAAAACAGAGCTTTGTGAACCAAAAAAACTATGGACAAGTCATGGCTGTTTTCCGTAACTTAGATTATATCCAGCATGCACCTTCAGAAGGATAACTACATAACGTTATTAACCTCTGCCGATCTCAGTGTCCGCGCGGTCTAAGGCGTAGGTATGCGGCCTTCCACTTGCTGGGATTGCGGGTTCGAATCCTGCCGGTGGCCAGGACGTCTTTTGTGAATGTTGTGTGTTGTCAAGTAGAGGTTTGTGCCACGGATTTATCACTCATTCACAGGAGTCCTGCCGATTGAGGTGTGTCTGAGTGAGACCTCGAAACCTCAGCAATGAGGAGGACTAGGCCCACTACGGCTGTCGAGCCATTAAAGCAAAACCTCTACACTTACCACTACGATCCCAGGTAGCTTGTTCCGCACAGACTAAGATGCAGGCTGAACTCTCTGGGATTCGATCCCCGGCAGAGACAACAGCTGTTTCTCTACTTAAAAACGCCCAACCCAGTTTTGTGGCCCAACCGGCCTCCAAGTCAATGATTAATAGAGCTCTTTTCCCAGGGTAAAGTGGCCGGAACGTGATGTCGACCACTTACCGCCACCGAGTGCGGGGGTTAAAAATGTGTGAAGCTATACGTCTGTTCCTTCTACATGTCTTCTTGGCGTGTGGGAAGGGGGAGAGGGGGGAGAATTGCATGTTACATTTTTTTTTAAATGTTCCACACCTGTCAATCTTATGCGTATTGGACCGGGCATCATCTTGATATTTGAATAAAGGTTGACCAACTAGATGACACGTGCTTTATTATATATTGCTCAACATGTTTCAGACGTTAATACGTCCATCTTCAGGAGCTTGCGAGTACTTGTTTTGTTGTGTAGGCTGACTTGAGGCGTGCTGGTGTTATGTAGCGGGAATGTCTGTTGGTGATGTGGTATCTGAGTGTAGGCCTACACTCAGATACCACATCACCAACAGACATTCCCGCTACATAATACCAGCACGCCTCAAGTCAGCCTACACTACACAACAAGTACTCGCTAGCTCCTGAAAATGGAAGTATTAACGTCTGAAACATGTTGAGCAATACATAATAAAGCAAGTGTCATCTAGTTGGTCAACCTTTATTCAAATTTCCACACCTGTCTTTGTGAAAATGACCACGTTCACGCGTTTTTAAGGAGTTTTAAATTAACAGTGTTGTCTAGTTGTACAGAACATTTCGTACAGTTCACTAGTTGTCACGTTCAAACACTCATTTGGTGCGGCAGCTCTCCACTTGCTCATTCAACAAACAGAAATGTCTTAGCAAAAGTGTTATTGATTTATACTGACACATGACATAGTAAAGCAATACCATTGCAGGCCTGACAGGCCCTGAAGTTTCCAGGAGGTTGAGGCTCCCAGATTTCAAGACAATCGTCACATTAAGGTGGTAAGGTTGTCAGCCCTATGCACCGGCCGCCTTTACCCACAGGAAATATTCCTTGTACTCATTTCTGTTAGAGGCTGAGTCAACCCCAGGACCATAGTGCGACCGGAAGGATTATGTCAATGAAAAACTCCAATGACACCATCGGGAATCGAACCCGCGACCTTCCGGGTTGTAGCGCAGTGCCTCAACCAACTACGCCACCACGTGTCCCCAACACATGACATTTATTGGCTCCAATTGACACAATTTTTGCCATCACATTGGAAGACCTACTGTTGAAGGTACAAAGTTAAATTTTAACATTTTGATGAGGGACTTAGTGTCATTACATTCATTTGGAATACGTCAGTCGTTCAGATTTTATTGGAGGAACGAAAACAAATTTCACGATGTAATAAACTCAAATAATCCCGTAACGTAATGAAATGTAACTACTGGGATGTAATATAGTCCATTTCAATCACTGCGTTCAGTTAAAAAATCTCAATTAATTTTAAAAAAACCCGATACACCTAAATGCAATGTGCTGGCAAGGCGCAAAGCTGCTGATATTTACGGAAAATCGTACACTGCCCCATTACGGGCTGAACACAGAACGCTTGGTAACTGTTTAATTTTCATTACAGAATATGTGTACTGCCTTTATAAATTTACAGACGAACCGGTAAACAGCACAATGCCGCAAATTCGTTCTTAAGAAGCTAAAAGTGCTCAGCTGATCAAGATTATCCTAAAATTTTAAGAAGCCCAAATGTTCATAGCCCTATTCACAACAGCCCATCATTCCTCCCTGTCCTGAGCCAGGTTAATCTAGTCCACACTCTCATAATCTTCATCCCTATTTTTAACCCTAAAAAATTATTGCGTTTAAACCTAGATCTTCATTTTGGTATCTCCCTTCAAGTTCTTTAGCTAATATTGCATCTTGTGTGTTATAATTCCTTCATCTCCCCATCTGCGGCACATTCCCAACCCATGCTATCCCCTTTATCTGATAATCCTTGGACATATTCCTTAATATAACAGGAGTATAAATTATACAGCCTCCGATTATGCTGTTTCCCCCAGTCGCTTGTTGTTACTCTCTCTCTCTCTCTCTTAGGCCGACATTTTCTCATCTCTTGGTCAATGAAACCTTGCCAGGAAATCCGTTTCCCAAACTAAGGTTTTAAAACGGCACCTTTCGTATATGATTTTTTTTCCAATAAATTATCATTGAAGTCAACTGTACGGTCTCAAAATCATGGGTCGTACCAACTTTTCAGACAGAAGATGTTCTTCAGATGGAGGAAATAGAGTGAAGTGACATCAGCATATCTGTCAGCTGGACAGAATAAAGCTATATAGCATGAAGATGTCTGTCAGATGGACGGAATGAAAGTAAGCAAAACCAGATGGATGGAATAAAGTTACGTAACATCAAGATATCTGTCAGGTGGGCGGAATGAAGCTAAGTAACACCAAGGTAGCTGGCAGATGGACAGAATAAAATCAAACAGAATAAGATACTTGTTAGGTGGACGGAATGAAGCTAAAGAACATCAAAATATCTGTTAGACGGGCGGGTAAAACTAAGTGACATCAAGATATCTGTAAGATGTACTGAATAAAGCTAAATTGCATCAAGATATCTGTCAGGCGGGCGGAATAAAACGAAGTGGCATCAAGATATTAGTAAGATAGGCAGAATAAAGTTAAATATCATCGAGATATCTGTCAGGTAGGCTGATTAACTCTAAATAGCATCAATACATCTTTCACATAAAAGGAAAAACGACAAGTAAAATCAAGATATTTGTCAGACAGACAGACAGAATAGAGCTAAATAACATCAACATTCTGAAATGTGCCAACCCCGTTGTGTGTATAAAAAATAGGTACAGGTATTTAGTCAATAACACAACAATTTTATCTAATAATGTTTATTAGAGGATGATAATAACTACATGTTTCGGCCTATTCCGGCCATCGGAGGAAAACCTGATGATGGCCGGAGTAGGCCGAAACATGTAGTTGTTATCATCCTCTAATAAACATCATTAGATCAAATTGGTGTGTTATTGACTAAATACCTGTACCTATTTAACATCAAGATAACCATCAGGTTGAAGGAATAACACTGAATAACATCAAGAAATCTGTCGTATTGTCATATTAACAGAATAAAGGTAGGTAATTATAAGATATCTGTCACATAGACGGGATAATGCTAAATAATGTAAACATCTGATTAAAAGCTTCTCTGGATTTGTAAAGTACGTGACTCTTCTGCCTTGAGAGAACTGACGAGTCGCAAAGTTGTCTGAAGGCGAGTATTTCTGTAAATAAAAAGTTACGAGCAATAAACAGGAGAGAGATATAAGCCAGCGTAGAGGAAGAGGCTGTTGCTTCGCGGGAATGCTCCAAATACAGACGTCCCCACGTCAGTGGCATCCAGCAAGAAAGAAGTTAAGATGGAAAACAATGAATATGTTGGAACTTGCATGCTTATTAGAAGGAACGAGTACACTATACCGCCACTAAAAACTTGGGTGGCGCCGGAAATTGTGTGTTATTTACCTCCTCAAGGTGGTACGTTATACCTGAGAGTGAAGAATGCATCTCGGTGAAGAAGGATTTGCAAGCCAGTCACATCGAGAGTTTATATCTCAGTGAACTCGGTATCCTGGGGCTAAAACGATGCTCTTTCGTGCTGATGGTCGCGGGTTCGCATCATATGAAAATTTCTGCTTGTTTTTCCTCTTCTTTTTTTCTAGCCGCACGAGATTCCGGTAAGTGGATCTTCAGTCCGCAGGCGAGAGGGTCGGTTTGGTGTTAGAAAAAGACAACGTTTAATAAATAATTAGTTAGGTATTTACAATTGGCCGATCCCAGTGGCCCGCGGTCTAACGCTTGGGTCTTCGACAGTTCGCTTGCTAGTATTGCGGGTTCGAATCCCGCGGAGGGCATGGATGTCTGTCATTTGTGAGTGTCGTATTGTCAGGTAGAGGTCTCTGCGACGGGCTGGTCACTCGTCCAGAGGAGTACTACCGAGTGTGATGTGTCTGTGTGTGATCGTGAAGCCTCGATAATAAGGAGGCTCTCGTACAATGGAAAAAACAAATTTAAATCAGAATTTAATAAACCGCCTATCGCCATAGCGCTAGATGTCTCTGCGGTCATCAGCCTCCCTTTTCTCTGATTCCTTAATCTTGTGTGCAAATATTTGGTAGGATCCCTTTCGTAAGGGACAACAGGACAACAAAATCACAGGACAAGGTAGGTAGAGAGCCATGGCCCGAGCGGAATTCGACCACACGACATCGGTGACGAGCTTTAGGAAGAGAGCATGTCTCAGAACGTGCGACCAACACGAACCGAAAACAGTGTTATAAAATCCACGTACTAATAAGAAGAGATAATTCATTTGAAGCAATAAAAAGTCAGGTGTCAAATATAACAGGATTAACAAGCCAACCAAAGGGTCTGTCTAAGCTATGAACTTTAAATTACTCCGCAACGGTCTGATCCTGCAGTACGGCCGGCAGAAAGCAGCTCTCGTGTCTACCTGTGTTTGTGGTACAGCGAGAGGAGAAAGGTCTGTCTGCTGGAACTTGATGTGCGCGTCAGTAAAGGGAAAGAAGTGACGAGGGAGAAATTATTGTGTTCAAAATAAGATATAGAAGTACTTGTGCCGGCTGCAAACTGTGAAGTTATATAATGAAAACAGAACAGAGGCAGTTGAGCGGATATTCAGTGTGGTTAACATATGCAACTGAAGGGAGTGTCTTCAGTGTAAGGTTATGTGGAAACTTTAAATTGCAATTTAGCATAGGGCTACCGCATTTTCTTTTAACGCCAAAAAAGTCTCTCGTTTAAAGTTATTGGCTGGCCGTCCTGACTTCCCAGTTTTGTTGCAGGCATATTACGAAAGAAATCATCGATTTCTGACATATGTGTTATACGTAGTCGAATGTGGAAAGACGAGGAAATGGTCTCGTTTTCCTAACGCAATGAAACAAACACAAAATTTGCAGCTGGATTATCTAGTCTCCCAGCATGAATTCGAATTTCGGACCTCATAAAAATAAGGGAAACGCTAACAGCTGGGAGGCAAATTTGGCTACGGAACAGTTCCTCGTTCAGCATATTGTCAGACCTTTCTACTGCACAAATTTCAGGTGAAGATGGAGACAGCATGCTCCGCCGAAACAGTGCGACTTGTCTACCAAGACAGACTACGTCGAATAGCAAAGAGCTAGAAAATAGTATTTACTGACAGGATAACGATAATGTAAGCTCTCATACGCGCTACGTCAGTCCTTTACTACCGAAATTTAGGTAAAACAAACTAGCTAACAAACAAACAAAAAACAAATAAACTAACAAACTAACTAATTAACTAACTAAATAACTCCATGGGGCAAAGTCCTTCCTACGAAGGCAACAGTCCGTAATCCTGTCAAGAAATTCCCCGCATTTTGTAGAACCCGAAGCGTCATTAACGTAAGCACAAGAAGCCGCCACTTTTCCCTATCCTGAGCCAGATTAATCCAGTCCCCCCCAACAGCCTATTAAGGAATCCGGTTATGAGTTCTAAAGAGCTACGAAAAGATAATGCGATTTTTACGGAATCTCGTTACCAGACAATTATCCACTCGGTAATTCCGTGGTACATGCAACGTGTACAACATCTTCCTACCCCCCAATACAGTAGCATATACAGACATCCTACAGTCCATCTTTACAGCAACAGTCGGCTTGCCCTCACTCTCGATTTAACTTGCTTTACCTCAGCATTATGACCACAAAATCAGATAACCATCATCACGAGGAACGTATTATTAAGTGCTAAACACGGTCACGTGTTCCAAATATTTCACGTGCATGACTCACAGTTTGGGAAGACAGTACCAAAGTCGGTTTCACAAACCTACCTATCAAATATCTAACGTACTGTACTTTTCAAAGTAAAGGTCTCACCATAACATGTCACGAAGGCACGGAGTCAGGACTAGAGGTACTGTTCCAATCATTCTTTACTTCGGCGCTAGATGGTGGTTAGTCGCCAACTTTACGCCCCGGCCGCAATAACCCCGGCATAGATCACCAGTGTCCATTGTACATGAGGCTCAAAGGGCTCCAGGGACGGTCTAGACGTGTGTGGAGAAGAGAAAAATGCCTTGCCCACCAAATATCGAACCGTGAACCGTTCAGCCTGTAGCCAGTCGCTATACTGACAAGGATCTCCCGGCCCTGTCGTGTACGTAGGCATGCACGTAACATGGTACATAAATATTCTGAACGAAGGCATCACGATGTGCTTGCAGTTCAATTAACGTTACACGGTATATGTCAGCACAGTCTTTTTTTATTATTCTTAAGCAAGGCTACATGTTTCGACTAAAAGTTAGTCACCTTCAGGCCCTTACAACATTTTCCGTTACCAGGCACTTTGCCCACTTTGGGATCCCATAGTGTTTACAATTGTGGAATACATCTAGTTAAAACTTTCTAAAAAGGTTTTGATTTTGTTTATAAAATGTGTTATTTACAGGTTGTGTCTAAACATTAAAATATTAAAAATTCT
>Ga0123352_10013772_pt1 | contig 12843 bp, 7 predicted proteins | sample TergutLab28metaG_FD_89700 | JGI IMG/M metagenome (GOLD analysis project Ga0123352, IMG submission 89700) | Labiotermes labralis P1 segment gut microbial communities from Petit-Saut dam, French Guiana - Lab288 P1 | ecosystem: Host-associated > Arthropoda: Insects > Digestive system > Gut ... | reverse complement strand
TGTGTGTGTGTGTGTGTGTGTGTGTCTGTGTGTGTGTGTGTGTCTGTGTGTGTGTGTGTGTGTACGTGTGTTTGTCTGTGCGTGTGTCTGTTTGTGTGTTTCTGTGTGAATGTCTGTGCGTGTGTGTGTCTGTGTTTGTGTGTGTGTGTGTCTGTGTCTGTGTGTGTAGTGTCTCTGTCTATGTGTGTGTGTGTGTGTGTGTCTGTGTCTGTGTGTCTGTGTGTGTCTGTGTCTCTGTCTGTGTGTGTGTGTGTGTGTGTGTCTGTGCCTGTGTCTGCCCATCCGCATTGGCTCCCACTCGACGGATTCTCATGAAATTCAATATTTGAGTATTATTAGGAAATCTGTCGAGAAAATTCAAGTTTCCCTCAGGCTGACAAGAATGACGGGTACTTTACATGAAGCTATATGAACATTTACGATAATATCTCGCAGAATTTCTATTAGAATGAGATATATTCAGACAAAAGTTGTAGACAAAATCAAATCACACATTTTATATTCAAAAATTTTTGTCACGTAGATCGTGCCGTTTATGAGATAATGTGGAAAACTATGGTACAACCAGACAGGCCATATATGACAGTATAATACGGCGCATGCACTTTGCATGCCCGGATAACTAAGGCAAGAATACAGAAACACATTCATAATACAGATTATTCGTTTTCTCACTTCGCAATGAGTCTCTCGTTACGAACAGAAATGGACGCCCAGGCCTGGCTTCATCTTCAATCGTTTCCACACCAGTTTTGAATCGTGCATACCACCTGAATATCTGTGCACGAGATAAACAATTATCTCCGTACACTTGTCTCATCAATTCCACAGTCTCAGCTGCAGTTTTCTCGAGTTTAGAACAGAATTTAATGTTCGCTCTCTGCTCCATGCCGCTACTGTGACCACGTCCTCTCACTACCTGCAAAACATGGCACCGTATTTCCCGTCATGCTCAGCGTGAGGCGTTGCGGTGTTGCCAGATTACAGATGAAGGTTGATCACATGGATGGCATGCATTGCTTCATAGATAGCACTTCTATATTGGTCAAAATAAAATCATTCTCTTTATATGATTGTCGGACTGTGTATTTAATAATTCTTGTTTTTCCACTGCAACAGCGGTTGCGTGAACCCGCCTCATTGTTACCGTATACGTCCATTACCTGTCTTCTTTATCTATCTCGTACCTCATATTAAAGTTAGGATATATTGATCCAGCATGCCTGCTTAGAAATCAGCGGTAGGGTTGGTTGAGGGCGTCTGATCCACTTCACTTCGGCCCCTGTGGGCTTCCGGGATATTAACAGTCGCGGTCGTTCATGAACCACAGACCACCATACACGATCGCTTGGCCTACCGTAACATAACACTGCGGTCGACATTGGAGAAGGCCACGAAGGTGGAGCCACAGGGAAGAACTGTTTGGACAGCTTCCATAAGGCAAATAGGACAAACCGCATCCTGGCCCAGAGCCAATTTTTGTAACCCATTTTGAAAAAAAAAATACTGGCTCTTAGGAGGGTTTGAGCACGGACTTGTGACGATTATGTAGCTTCTGGCTAACGGTAGTGCATAGCTGTGACCAGTGCTTATTGGAGACCTTATTGTGGGAGTTAATATGAAGTAAATTTCGCGGTTAAAGATTTTGAAGTGTTAGGGAGTGTGTATTTTAGTTGTTACAAGGTTGTTAATTAGTTTTAAAAGGAAGTTATAATGAAGTGGATGAGTTTTACGTCCGTGACTTTGGTTCGTGGGGTCTAATTACAGTTTATTCCAAACACTGAAGTTTCTTAACATTTGACCAACTTAATGCACAAATTCCTGTTTTATAATATGTTTATTATATTCCTGTACATGTTTCGAGCACATGTGCTCATCATCAGGAGGTCAAAATTGTGTTATACGTACAGCATCTGGTATCTTCAGACTCTGTAGGTGGCCGGACGGCCACCTACAGTGTGTGACGATACCCGATGCTGTATAATAAAATTTGACCTCCTGATGATGAGCACAACAGTGCTCGAAACATTTAGAGGAATATAACAAACATATTATAAAACAGGAATTTGTGCATTAAGTTGGTCAGTTGCTAAGATTATACTGAGATGCACGGTCATCAAAACATAAAAAACACTGTAATTTCGTCTCTTTCCTCACTTTTTGTTTTCCTGTCATGGGTTGGTTTGAAGTAAATTAATTTCGTTGACATTTTGCAGTACAAATCGATATCTAATCTCCGTTGACACATCTGTTCATGGATATTAATATTAGATCTTTAGAGCATATGGTATAACGTTTCGACCCACATTTCAGTCATCTTCAGGCCGATATTGAACATAAAACAAATTAAATTTCTTCTGATTTCCGAGGCTTGGTGTTTGGTTTTTTAGCATTTCTTGTTTTTTAGTGATGAGCGAGGAGTTGGCCCGCTGCATCAACCCCCAAACTGGAGGACCAGGTGATTTTTGGTCAAGGTTTTCTTCCTCTAGCCCTCGATAAATCAATATAAAACTGCCGGGCAGCAGTGCTAGTTTTTGTCCACCCCGCCTATTTTATTTCCCCGGTTCCCGCAATATCTGGTGAGCATTCCCCTATCCGCCACCTGGGGAGGCGCCCGATGGGAGACTAGCAGCTTCTCACGTTTGGTTTCCGGAAAACGGCGACAGCCGTTAAAAAGCCGAATAGTTAGAGAGAAATAAATTAAATTGAATATTTAACTTGCATATTGATAGAATGAGATGTCATTCCATACCTAAAACAGTACGTGCTGCATAAAGTATTAAAGTGTTAAAGTCTTTAGAATATGTGGTAATTCGATATAATGGTAACGTTTAGTCGAATTCGATTATAACGTCACGACAGGGACTGAATATTTTGTGTCGTTATAAACGAGCGTTGTTCTAACCGAGGAGTATGATGTTATGGTTTACAGCGAGAAATTAGTTGACACCACAGAATGTCTGAAGCTATAGAAGAGGTTTCGTATAAACCGATGTTGTTATAACCGGGTTTAACTGTAATTCCAGTATTAGGAATTTCCGTTTTACTGCAATATCTTCTCTGAGGATTCTCTGCTTCCAAGTGACGTGCGATAAAAATTGATGTGTTTCTTTGGTGAGTATGTTTGCTACAACAAAGTAATAAAAAATAATTCGTGTCTAATAGCTTGAAGATGATTAACATGTGGGGCGAGGAGGCATGTTGCTGTGTGCTGTATAGGCCAAATAGTAATATTAAAAAGAGTGGTGTCGATGGCAGTTACGTATAATTTGTAGTGCTGTAAGACATAACAGGATATCTAAGATGAAATTTGATTCGTACAATAAAACCAACTAGATGCACTAATTTCTCAAATTTATTTTTGGAATAAAAACTCTACATGTTTCGGACAGTTCTTCTGTCCATCATCAGGACTTTTTCACTGTACACACAGCAATGGTATATGTGATACAGGTTTACAGTGTGTACAGTGAAAAAATCCTTATGATGGACAGAGGAACTGTCCGAAACAAGTAGAGTTTTATTCCAAAAATAAATTTGAGAAATTAGTACATCTAGTTGGCTTTATTATAAGAATTTATAATCACCTGAACGTTTAATGAAATTTGATGTTACGTATTTAATTTTAATTCTTTTTTAAATTTTAATTTCTTTAATTATTTTTAAGATTTGCTTTCTTATAATGTATACCGCCTGTTGCCTTCGACTTCTACTCTTGGGAACACAGTTATTTTGTATGGATACAGACTCTCTTCGTAGAATGTACATAATAAATTAGGTTTTGTGATGATTGTTATTTACAGATTTGTTAAGTGTATGGGCTCGCAGATAGGTGGCAGTATAACTAAACTAATCATTTTGAAGATGAATACACAGAAGAGACCATAGCGTTAGGATTTACTTCAGAGAAATGTGGAGGTTAGGAGGTGGGCCTATAGCATCGAAAGCATTATCTAAGCTTCTGCGATGTTTGTAGGGCTTGGTTTGTCTCCAGTAGATTTACAGCGAATTCAGTAAGCCTCTATGTACCAAGACAGCTGACGCTTTATACCATAGTTATATATTTGCCTATTCATATTTTGTGGTATAATATCTTTCATCATGCATGAATGTCATTGCCTTCGGAGTATCCCTGATACACATTCAGAATGTTTCGAATTGTTTATCTAACCCAGCATGTTTTATGTGTTGCTGAAGTATTCATTAGTGTAATCCTCTTCTACCATTCGTACTGACTGATCCGTTACACGTTTTCATAAAATATTTAATGTCGTTCGCTTGTCGCTTGTATAATGTGTACCATGCTGTTACGAAATTTTGCGACAAGGTGACGTGAGAACTTGAATCAATAAATCAACATACGGCGTGTTGGAAACTACAAGCAAACATGATCCTTTTCAGGTGTATAAATCAGGTAGGTAACCAAAGAAAATATGGCGATACTGCCTTACTTTACATATCAGACTCTTTGGCATGAATTACCGGCTATTTCATACGCAGTAAATTTATTAGTCCCAGAGGATGCATTGAATAAGGAATGAGTAATACATGGTTTTACCTGTGTGACGAAATAATCCCGAATGAAATCTTATGTTCTCAGTTGCAGACAACGCTGTGATCTAGTTCAATGCGATAGATCATCGTTCTGCAGGGCGAGTGGATCACAGAAACGCTCTAAATCGAATATTGGACTGTAATTACATAGAGTTTAATTTGGACAATTTTTACCACAGTTTCTTAGAGACATGCTCCATCTGTTTTCATGGTAAACGAGGACGTAGCCTACTGCACTGCGCCCACCTCACACATCTCCTGCTTTTGGATCGCTATGATTGCCGCTTAACCGGTTCCTTCTCCCAGAAACTGTCCCATTTCCGACTGCCACCAATACGCAGGCAACAGAGTCCGTAACCACTCCCCCAACTACCACAGTGTTATACTCTAGCCGATCTGATTACCTTGCACATAACGTATAAACATAGGAACCATATACTGCTTAATTAGCTTACCAGAATCCGCAGTGTTTTTCTGTTCATTTTTCACTGCCGTTTTTTACACCTATATTTATATACACATTATTCACTTACACTTGTTCCATAAAGTACATATTTATTGAAATTGGTTACAGGAACAATTTTGTAATTCATCTTTGTACACCTTGTATATACTGTCTGTGTGAAAAAAAAACAGAGTCCGTCCAAACTTCACCACAGCGTCTTATCACCGAAGACTGTAATATTTATGAATAGCGCAGTGGGAGCCTCAGAGCACCCGTTAATTATGTAATAATACGAATAATTATCGTGAACTACATATGTCTTATTTTTTATTGACATAAAATCATTCCGATCGCACTATGGCCCTGGGGGTCGACTCAGCTTCTAAGAGAAACGAGTACCAGGAGTATTTCCTGGGGATAAAGGCGGCCGGTGAGTAAGGCTGACAACCTTACCACCATCCCGTGCCGTTGTCAATAAATCTGGGAACCTTAACTTCCTGGAACCCTCTGGACCACTCCACGACTGTAACGGGACTGCTTTATCTTTACCTTTCCTTCATCCTTCATTAGTATTCAGCCCTAGAGGCCGGTCCGGCAGGAAACAGAGCCCGGTTATGGAATCGATGTGGTTCTTGGCACACTGCATCCTAGGCAAGTTCTTGGGGGTAGTTTGCCATTGCTTTCCCCCGCCTTTAGACATTCCCACTTTCGCCGCCACGTACCTCTGCGTCCGCAGCGACGCGAGAGATCCTTAGCAGCGAAAGGTGGAACTGTGGGCGACAAAGATGTCCGGTAGTAATTTTGCCTAAATTCCGACTTCCACATAAATTTGGGGATCTTTTACATGCCGTAAACGTACGACATGGGACCGACGGCTTTACTTCCCCTTCGAAGGAAGGCGTGCTGAGGATTTTTTCGCCCTAAAAATCCGCGAACTTGGGTACCAAAGGCCAGCACGCTACCTCTAGACCACCGAAGCCGCTACCTTTACCTTTACCTTTACGTTTACCTTTCCCTTTTACATTTTTATATATATCTTGTATGTCGAGGCTAGAAGGAATTAAAGATATCCTCGAACTTAATGTTTGTGAGACCGTGCATCATTAGAACAACGATGTAAGAAACCAACAAGATGCAACAAATTCCGTTTATTGATCTTTTTAAATCAGCTCTACATGTGCCGAGCGACAAACTCGCCCATCCTCAGGAGCACTTTTTGACTGTATATACAGCTTTTAGTACAATGCACCGATATTGCTGCCTGCCTATCGGTGCATTGTACCAAAAGCTGTATATACAGTCAAAAAGTGCTCCTGAGGATGGGCGAGTTTGTCGCTGGCACATGTAGAGCTGATTTAAAAAGACCAATAAACAGAATTTGTTGCATCTTGTTGGTTGCTTACATCGCTGTCGATATCCTCGAAATTTGAAATTTCTTAGCAGATATGTGTGCAAAATTCTGGCAGGTATAACTCTCACAACTTGTTGGTAAACTTTAACACATAATATCTTACGGTTGCACGCATTACTCGCTCGTCCTTCTGAAGAATGCTGGAGGTAAGGTTAAGCATTTCGCCTCAGTTTTTTTTTTTAACAACTTCTGTTCCTTTTATTTGTTGTCAATTCCTGTACTTCTTAAATTACTTCCCATTGTCAATAATTTCTATCTCCTTTCCACTGACAACACCTTCGCACGTTTTCAGAATTTTCTTATACATTTTTGTTTTGTTCATCTCATCTTCTAATTTGCGCAAGGTTTATTAATATTCGGGATGGAGTGCGTTATTACGCGTTGTGACATCTTGCGTTTTGGCAGGTGTTTGCCAGTGTTTTTCGGGACACTGCTATCTTCTTCTATAAGATGTTTATTCTGAATCGTGCTATGGTGCAAACCTCGAACTTCATACAGAAGAAATGTTGGAGCCAACGTGTTCTATGTTTTATATTTATTCTTTTCTGAATGTTCTTTCTTATTAAATCCTTGACATTTGCATGTGTTTATATTTTGCTCATATTGTGTAAAATTATGAGCCAACAGTCCCTATTTTTAGACAGGAAAATCACACAATGAAGAATTGAATTTTGAGAAGGACGTCCGACAATTTACGTGATATAAAACGAGTGCATGTTACATGGCACAATTTTAAATCTTACTAGGTTTTTCCATGAATATTATTTCCATTTTTTACAGGATTTTTCATAACAAACTGTTTTGTTATTTAGTTTTAAGTCATAAACAATTATGGTATATTTGTTTGTGAAAGTCTCGAAATAGAATAGGTTTTTTCATACAGCTGCTTCCAGTATCTGCTGTGGACAACACTGGAATCTGCTGCCCCCGTTATTTGAGTATTTTTTTCACGCAGGCTCGGCACCCCTTTCTGGGTTCTAGCCTTTGTACACAGCATGATGAAGACTGGCTCCGAAGCTGCAGAATCAGCACTCACATACAAACACACTCACTTCCCCCATATGTACTCGTATTCCCCTTTTCTTGATCTTGTGATTTTTACAGAGAATTCATGATTTTTTTGTCGTGATCCTCTTCAAACGCATTCAGAAAACGTCATCGCGTCGTACAAATGAAGTTAGGACAGCTGATTCAGCGGTACGAGGCTTCTAAGCATGACTGAAACGAATCATGGTGGAGCTACCATGAATATAGAGTTTTGTCGCTGAAGTGCCCATATATTTGAGAGCACTCTCAAGTTATATAATTAGCGTCCCTGTCTAGATAGTTCATACACAGCACATGTATGCAAGGTAGAGGATGTAATACGAAGTTGGGGACAGTTACATAGCAAGGACTGTCATAATTTTTCTCTTATTCATCTCCTCCTCCTCCACCACCACCACCAACACCACCACCACCACCACCACCTCCACCACCACCACCACCAACACCACCACCGCCACCGTCGCCGCCGCTACCGCCAAAGCGGCCCATCGTCTCCGAATTTCGGGTTTTTTGATCTGTACTCCTCACCCAATATTGTACGGGCGATAAAATCTAGAAGAATGAGATGGGCTGAACATGTGGCGGGTATGGGTGAGGAGAGGGGGGGGGTATATGGTCTTGGTGGAGAAACCGGAGGGAAAGAGACCAATGGGGAGACCTAGGCGTAGATGGGTGGATAATATTAGGATGGAACTCCAGGAGGTGGGGTGTGGGTATATGGACTGGATTAGGCTGGCCCAGGATAGGGACGGGTGACGGACGCTTGTGATTGCGGTAACGAACCTTCGGGTTCCATAAAATGCGGGGAATTTCTTGACTAGCTGCAAACCAGTTAGCTTCTCAAGAAGGACTCTGCACCATGGAGTACGTAAGTAAGTATTTCTTTAGGCTATAGACGTTTGATGTAAGCAGGACATTGGTCCGTCGTAGATCCTGCCCAATCGCAGGCACAATACAAGCACGCAACAAGACGCAGGCATACGTACATCTGTGTTTGCCTCCGCTCGCAGTTTCCGAGCCGCAGAAGACAAGCACACTCCTTAGACAGCGCGGTCACTGTTAACGGCAGTTTGTCTTTCAGGCGCGATCGATCGCAAAACTGCGAAAATCGACTGCTGATTTCGTCATGTCTGTCTGTCCCCAGCGAACACTTCGGCTTCCACTGGACGGATTTACATGAAGTTTGATGTTTGGGGATTTTTTCGAAAATCTTTCGACTAAATTCAAGTCTCACTAAAATCTGACAAGAACAACGGGTGCTTTAGGATGGGGCCCATGTACACTTGTAATAATGTCTTGCTGAATTCTTCTTGGAATGAGAAATGTTTCAGAGAAAATTGTAGAGAAAATCAAGACACACATTTTGTGTGCAGAAGCTGTTTCCGAATGGATAGAGAGGTCAAGAAACAGAGCTGACTGAGAGAAGTCCACTAAGTAGGCACAGGTACGCATTGGGCTGTAGTGCCATCTAAGAAGAAGAAGAAGAAGAAGAAGAAAGAGAAGAAGAAGAAACAGTAGTAGAAATAGTAGTATTAGCAGTAGTAGTAGTATTAGTAGTAGTTGTAATAGTAGTAGTAGTAGTAGTAGTAATAGTACTAGTAACAGTAGCATTAGCAGCAGCAGTGGTAGTAGTAGAATAAGAAGAAGAGGAAGAGGAACTCTTTACGAAACTCGTGCTTTTTATGTGATGATTTGGAAAAATATAGTTGAACCTGACAGGCCACAGATAAAAACAAATCACGGCACTGAAAGAATGCGATTTACTTGCCGGATAAGTAGGGCAATAACAGACACACAAACTCATAATATTCATCTCAGTATTTAACCAAATTGATGCACAAAATTTGTTTCACAATAAGTTTTATTTCATGCCTCTACATGTTTCGAGCACATGTGTTCATCAACACTGTAATTTTAACCAAGCACTGTATAGAGCTCCCTGACGATGGATCCCTTGTGATCCGAGGCATGCTGGAGGAAACTTTGACGTTTTGCTGACCGTGCATCTCAGTATTATATTTATCTCAGTAATTAACCAACTTGATACAAAACATTTTTGTTTTACAATAAGTTTATTTCATGCCTCTACATGTTTCGAGCACATGTGTTCATCATCAGGAGGTCAAAATTGCATTACACAGCCTCTGGTATAATCACACATCATAGGTGTGATGATACCAGAGGCTGTGTAATGCAATTTTGACCTCCTGATGATGAGCACATGTGCTTGAAACTTGTAGAGGCATGAAATAAAACTTATTGTGAAACAAATTTTGTGCATCAAGTTGGTTAAATACTGAGATAAATATACTGAGATGCACGGTCAGCAAAACGTCAAAATTCGTAATATTCAATACGTATTTGTTTTCCAGTGCAACGGTTGTTACGCGAACGCACATGGATGTTACGTTTTACGTATGTACATTGTCTGCCTTGTTACTGTAATAAAAACAGGTATGATGAGTTGACAGGAGCATAGAGTATGCACAGTACGTAGAGACGTGTGTACAGATTGTGACTGGTAAAATCGAAAGGAAGAGATCAACTAGAAGTTCTGCAAGCTGTTATAAGTGTCATACTGAAATGGAGAAACAGGTTTTGAACTTTTAGGTGCAACATCCCCGTTGTGTTATAAGCAATTAGGGAGGGGGTGGGGTACGTCAAAACACAACTGTCTTGTATCCTATTTATTATGTTGACGACATGTTTCGGCCACTGTGGGCCATCTTAATGTGTATAGTTTTCCTATATATAAATTTTTGTGACCTGAAGATGGCTGTCAATGGCCGAAATATGTCGTCGCCAGCATAATAAATAGGATATAAGACAGTTGTGTTTTGACGTACCTCACCCCCTCCCTCACAGGTTTTGAACGTACGTTAACTGAATTCGACTGGCTTGAGGCAGCATACACTGACCGACACGATGATTGAGGTGTATGCGGGATAATTTCTGACTGTTTAAAGAACGGATTATTTCCCAAGAAGGTTACTTTCCTGTTATTAGTTACTTAATTTTGTTACTTTTGTGTAAATTTTATATGACTGCCTTTGAACAGATGATTTTTAAGATGCTTAAGGATGTTGCCATGAGTCAGATGTTTGAAATGTAGATTCTTACACCTTACCTATATTCTGTGTAATATTATCCGTACTTATACCTTCCGGTCTTTTAGTTTTATACGTTTCTCACCTTATCTGTGAGAGCTACACACTTTTTCATCTCATCTTTCTTTATTTGATTGATCTTGTAACATTTAAACAAGATAACGTATTATGAAGCTCCTTTCTATGAAATGTTATCCATATTCTTTTTTTACTTACTGTCTGTTACTTTGAAGCCAGTCAATGAACGGTGACTTATTTAGTATCACTAAGTAACCTTGTAGTAAACCGGTCCCAGTGGCCGCGCGGCCTAAGGCGTAGGTCTGCGGCCGCTGGCCTTTTGAGATCGTGGGTTTCAATCCCACCGGGGGACATGGATGTTTGTGTGTTGTTGAGTGTTGTGTGTTGTCAGGTAGAGGTCTCTGCGACGAGCTGATCACCAGTCCTGAGGAGTCTACCGACTGTGATGCGTCGTTGTGTGTGATCAAGAAACGTCAAGAATAATGAGGAGGCCATGGCCCGCGTTGGGCCGCAGCGCCAGAGGGGGGGGGGACGTTGTAGCAAATCTGTGTGACCCATACGTTATGAATCTCTTGATTAAACGCTGGAATAATTTCATGAATCCTGCAATACACAACGAGAACGGACTAGTTATGTCAATATACTTCGTTGCTCTTTGAATAGGGTTGTAACATCGAAAGCGATACGCCATTTAGAAAGTACGAGACATTTAAAAACATCTGCATGCTTTATATTTAAATTTCCATCTGTTTTTCTGTCCTTTCTTGGCAGTTATTTCCAGTTATAATGCAGTCTTTTGACTTTCCATTATCCAGAAGGAGGGGGTGCCTTATGCTTCCCCTTTCTCTCTTTATTTCTGAACGTGACGTGAATAACTTTAAGTTAAGAACTGAACACAAACGCGACACCTGGTGATTTTAACGTTAACAAAATATATCGATAATCGATACGGGAGAATAAATGAAAGTGAAGGCAAGGTGCTTCTATTATTCCCGAAGATAAAAGCCTCAGAAAGGGGGTGGTGATGGGACGTTCCGTCAGATGTTAACTACGTGCTTTTCCGTCGCTCTGTTCTGCCTGAGATGTGGCTTATTGAAGTACAGTCACATAGAAAACACGGTTCTACAACCACACGAGCGTTATTTATATTATTATCCAATTTATCACCGTTATGCTGGGTATACACAATTGTATACCTGAAACAAATCATGTTTCTAGGGTATATAGTATTGCAGTTGTTCTGTATTTACAATTCGTGCTAAATGTAATGTTATTTGGGCCGTGAAATATGTTTTGTACTTTTACATTAGTCCTTTCCGCAGTTTGTGGGCCGTTCCCAAATGACTCTTTTTTTTTCGCAGTTTCTAAATTTCGTGCTCTCCTGGCACGTTGCTCAGAGGTATTGTCTGCGTGATTTTGAAATGGTTCCAGTCGCCCTATTATTTCTGGCATCATTTTTGCTTTCACATTCCACAGGAGATGAAATTTTATTATGAGGTCTTTATATTTTGAAATCTTCTCGGTTTGTTTCTTGATCACATTTCTGTCTCCAGGAATTGTTACATCTATTAACATGCATGTTCCTTGTTCATCATCACGGATTATGTTGTCCGGTTTATTGTTAGGTTATTATTATTATTATTAAAACCGTTTTATGTATGATGGCACGTTTAACCACCTAAAGCTGTGTACCTTCCGAGTGATAATTTTCTCATTAATGTTATCATTGGTTTAAAAATTGTCCCTTTTAAAAGAACACTGGACTTTGTGTTCCACTTCACAGTGTCAGAGACTCGCCCGTGTGTTCTGTTGTACATAAAATCCGTCCTTCGGCTAGGTGCGTGAAAGCTGCAGACTTAGCCTGCAGAGGTTAGGATGTATCTAGAAATGCGGTGACTCTTTGAAAACACGTTTTGTATCATTTGCGCTGACATGTCGCAAACTGTAGACACAAATTCTTGTGTTAAATTTTTATTAGACCTGGAAATATTTTAGCTGGGTGATGAGTTTATGTCGACACTTGTCTTGTTTGTTATTTTGTTGTGCTTGTTTCGTTTGTGTAATTGTGTTTACCTGTGTAGTGTAAGAGTATTTATGTGTTTTTATGTGTTTGTGCTGTGCTTTTAAGTGACCTACGCCTGATAAGCCTGCCATTAATAATAATAATAATAATAATTACCAACAATACTACTATTACTACTAATACTACTATTACGTACTAGTACTATTACTACTACCACCACCACCCCACCACCACCCCA
>Ga0123352_10013771_pt1 | contig 12844 bp, 5 predicted proteins | sample TergutLab28metaG_FD_89700 | JGI IMG/M metagenome (GOLD analysis project Ga0123352, IMG submission 89700) | Labiotermes labralis P1 segment gut microbial communities from Petit-Saut dam, French Guiana - Lab288 P1 | ecosystem: Host-associated > Arthropoda: Insects > Digestive system > Gut ... | reverse complement strand
GATTGTCAGCTGACAGGTACAGTGTGTGGACCCGCAAGAAGACCACACTTTTCTCTGGCCATTATCTCCGTAACCGTTCAACTTTGGACATAGGTGTTTTGGGTTATATCGGTATACTTTAACGTAAAGAACATCCTCCCGAAGTCTGGCACATTCCTCCTGGGACATCCTGTATATATATGTATACATATATATATATATTTTTTTTTTCACACACACATCCCAGCTTCGCAGACAACCAGTGGCCCGTGAAGAACTTGGAGACAAATCGAATATAAACCTTTCTACGTATGATCTACCCAGCATTTATGTAATTCCTAGGTATGGTCATCTGAAGCATTGGCAAACGTCAGGCATCCTTTACATTTGGGTGTTGACTAACTTAGTGCGGGCCTATCACGCCGTGTCTTCTTGGGGTGACATTTCAATTTTCTGTGCGACAAACAATGCTTGGGTATGTTTAAGTGAACTGGCAATGCAATCCGAAAACACACATATTTTGGCTGGAAACCCCGATGGACAGAAACCAGCTGGGAGCGCTGTATGTGAATAGATGGATAATATCAAAAAGAAGCTTAGATAAATATTATCCGATATTGTGAATTGACTTATTGTGGCAGAAAATGAATTGTGTGTCTTAAGCAAGATAATGAAACTTCGACTCCCATCTAGATGAGGAATAACTTCATCAGATATGCCGCTATTAGCTTTTCTAATAGTTTCAGCTTCGTCTGGTTTCTTAGTTGCTTACTTACTTACTGGAAATTTATAGTTTTGTTGCCGGAAACTGAAAATATGTAATTTACATTCACAAATACACTGAAATGTTGAACGAGGTGCTAAGAAAGGAGCAGGTTCCGAGGGTGTTTAGAAATGTTCTTCAGAATGTCTGTGATTCCGAGAGCCTGCTCGCCTGCTTCGAGAATCTCCTTCATAATATGTGAATTTCTGCCAATCGGAGAACAACAAATTGCAAATAAAATAACGGGCTCTCTACTTTGGGAGAGGATTTAACCTTTTAAAGAAGAAAGTAATCTGCTTTATATAAGGAATCAGTCCGTACCGCGCTGTAAACATTTTCCACCACGGTTATAAAAACAAATCAGTTAATGATGTATAAAGCAAAGGTCGTTGTCTGTTCTGAGATCCTTACAAAACACTCAACGAGAAGCGAGCACCATGTAGAATTTTTCAGTGTTAAACCAGGCAGTACGCAAAGAAACCGCTACGCAACAGTCAAAGCGTCCTACAAGTTGACTTCCTTACTGCTAGGATCATGGCGGTTCACTGCAGATAAAGAAGTGCTGACGAATCGTAGTGGCACAGCAAGAAGCTGATGCGGCAGCTCGCTTGAATGAGGCCTAGCTTAAAAGCCAAACCTTGCATCACTCATATAAGTTGGGGCGTTATTCAAATAAGTACCGATACTCAAATACTGCTATGTTTGCTACGAATTATATGAGCTTCTTTTTCAGAAGATATCTGATGCAGGATCTTCAGCACCGTGAAACCGTCGCGATGCTGAGAACAATATTTGAACCCGCCAAGAAAGAAACGGTAAGAGGATAATGCAGAAAATTATATAATGACGTGATTCATAATTTTTACTTTTCCCTTAACAAAGTTAGAGTGAATAAATACAAAACTAGTCTCGAAACCCACAAGAAAAGAGATTACTTAGCTAACCTACACGTACAGTACAATGTTTGAATTAAACTTGGCAAATAGTATGAAATAGGCTTTTTTTTTCAAATGGCTTGTATTGGGTCACATGACAAACACTGAAAAGACCCTGAAGTGTTACAAATGTGTCAATTAACTAGTTTGAAAAACAGTCTTGTAGGAGAGCCGTGAGTCTTGATAGTTCTATAATAACACGCTGTACATCTGTTTACATTGTTACCAAGGCAGCTATCAATTTTACGTGGTATTATTTGCGTATGTGAATATTTTCATGCGAACCTTTTCTAGTGCCAGTAGCAGACCCAGACTTTTGTCAGCGTCTGGGAGTGACCTAATGCTAACACGATACAGGTGTGAACAAATCATTCATTCTGGAGGTGAATACGAATACAAGACCAACAGTTGTTTTTATATTAACATCATTGTTTTGCTTACAGTACTGGATTAACTTACATGACTACCTTGATGCTTTTCTATCGTAGAATAACAATAAGCTTCGTTGTTCCGCTGTCAGCACAGATATGGTGTCACAACAATGACATAAGGTTCCCTTCACATGAAAGTCCCCTCATATCCTCCTTTACCCTAAAGCATACTTCCTGCCACGCCTAAATTGATTACTTAATGTTCGGCGACAAAGGCAGAGTCATTATTCCGCATTTAATGACGGACTTCTCCATTCTCTCACTTAGGCCTCTACTTAATATGCGGGACACAGAACGTCATTTTGGGATGGTTAATATTTCCGCCTCATAATCTGGACGGTTTAAAGTTCAAGCGACAAAGAGGGCTTCGTTACGAAGACTTATCTTGGTTTTCATCGGAAATTTCAGAAAAGACACTGTTAATAAATTAATAAGTACATAAGTGCTACATTTCACATTCCTTCAAACTCACCCTGTATAGTACTGCCTAGTTCTTTTAGATTTCCTGAGCACAATGTTTTTGGAATTTATTATTTTTACCTTACGTTCTTCTCATTCAGCCCACACAATTCCTGGTAACTTAACATAATTATTTGTATTGCAAAATCTGTGAAGCTCTTCTCTGTCTAATTGTATCCATTTTCAAATTGTTCTTCATATTTTCGACTGCATATTAGCTGTTTTACAAATTTGAAGTGTTTAACACTTTTGGCCTTAAAAAGTTTAGTTTAACGTATTCTAGGTTGCCTTACGTCTGCATGTCTGTAGGTTCAACGACCTGAAGCCCCCAGGCATAAATCTTTCATCAAGCACAGCAAACGACACATTTCTGCCTTCTTTATATAAATATTTGTTTGCATTGCTGCATCCGATAACTGTAGTTAAATTCTAAACTCTCCAGAGGGAAATACTTTCGTAACAGCAAAGCAGTAACGTCATACATTGTCGTTCCTTCGTGTGAAAATTAACTAAATATTCTGTCCAGTACACGCAGAAAAGTCAGCTGCTGCCTCATTAGTGCAACGAAAATGAATGAAGAGTCAAGTCTTGTAATTCCATTGTAGTGAAACCGGTAAAAAGAATTTTGATAATTTTATGGAGTTTTTTGTTTTCCTCACCGTCCGTACTATTAAACAGCGCTGAAATTATTTTCAGTGTCAATCGTCTGAAATAAAATGGTGTTTTCCATCAATATGCCTTAATATTTTACTTCCTAAATAAACGCTCATTTTATAAAAAAAGTTTCATTTATTTTTAAACCAAAATATTACCTTACATTTATCTCAGTATTTAACCAACTTGATCCACAAAAGTTGTTTTACAATAAGTTTTATTTCATGCCTCTACATGTTTCGAGCACATGTTCTCATCATCAGGAGGTCAAAATTGCATTACACATCCTGGTATCATCACACCTATAGGTGTGATGATACCAGGATGTGCTCGAAACATGTAGAAGCATGAAATAAAACTTATTGTGAAACAAATTTTGTGCATAAAGTTGGTTGAATACTGAGATAAATATATTGAAATGCACGGTCAACAAAACGTCAAAATTACCTTACACGTTTACATTATAGGGGTTTCAAGATAATTAATTTTTATTCACCAGGCTCCCAAATCTATTAATCCTCTGAAGACCACCGCATCACCTTATAATACTGTAGGTTCCACCTCAGGTTTTCGCACTACCACCGTATTTGTGTTACTCCTAGTACGAAAATAAAATGAATTTTTACTGACGTGTGTGTAGGACGACAAGCACACGCCGTACTGAGACACCAGACACCAGTATTACCATAATCTAGTTTTCGTTCTGAACTCAGGACAAGCATGATAATCAGTCTTCTCAGAAATACACGTGTCGAAACCCGGAACTGTTATAGAGAAATTCTACGTATCTAATAGTATTCAAATGAGACATGCAAAAGATCATTATTAATTAATTTACTGCACTCTATGACCCAGAGAGTGTGGGGGTTTCTAGACAAACAAAATCATTGCTGGTAACAGAAATGTAGCTGGGGCTAGCTGTGTTTTTGGCCGGTCTATGTGTGAATGGAATTTATCACGAAGTTACCCGCGATTTCTGCTTGCTCTTGGCGTGGGTCCAGTTCTGATTACAGGATACACGCAATGGACTGTGAGAGCCAGATCGGTAACATGTTGCATGTTGTCCTTTCCTCCGCTGATTACGTCACAACTTGATGAGGTCGGATGTGCGCGCTGAGTTCCAGACAAATAATTCCGGGACATGGCAAACGAGAGCCCTTGCTAGAGGTCACATTGAAATGTGTTGCATAAAATAACACACTGGTACGCAATTTGTGTTGAGTATTACTGTTGTTGTACTCTTTTTTGATTTTATGTTGTTCTTCAACTTATAACTGTGCATTATCTTTTCCTTCTTTTACTTTTAACTTTTAATTTAAATGTATTTCAATGTCTTTTTTTTTTTAATTTCTTGATATAGAATTTTTTTCTTATGTTTGGGCTACTTTATACGGGTAACTACCAATTAGACTGTTAAGATGGGACGTAAGGAAGCAAATACTTTAAGTAATCTTTTTCCTGTTGTTGTTGTTTCGAGATTTTAGTATTTCACAGCCGTGCTGATGAAGGCTGAAATCTTGTGGGATATAACTCCATGCCTTTTGGTCACAAGTGAGAAAAATTACCTAGCAACTTGCTATCTTAATCCTAACGCGCTCACCATTCTAAGAAAAGTCGTAGCGCCAGAGAAATGAAAACGTTTCATGAAACCGTCACACTTAACTTCAGTTCTTCAATAACCCATAAATAACTCATAAATATTCCAACACCTCACAAAACGTTTCCTTCGTAACGAGTATCTTGAAAGTAAGCCCAGTAGTTTCATGATTCCTGAGTCCTACCAAAGAACGATATAAATTTGAATCACATAGAACTTGGGGTAGTGAATCGGAAAAACTGGAATGAAATGTTTTGCTTATTAGCAATTTTTTACTTAAAGAGATAAATAGATTTTCAACATTCTGTAAGACGAATTGGGTTATTTAATTTGAATTATTAAGCAAATTTTTCATTAATTTTTCTCGAAGTTTTGCCTGCCTACCATGTCGAATAATTATGCTCATATTTGTTTATTTATAATTCAGGACGACCTCACTACACGTGAAGTAAAACAGAATTACGCATCAGGAACTACTCCGTATTTAACTTGTTTTGTTACAACTTCCTACATGTAAAGGAAAAAGCGAACAAAGTAAGTGCAGACACCCGGTAGTTAAATTCCGGACTGTTACTAAAGCCCAACCTTAATTGGTGGCATGCAACGTAACTGAATGTCAATATTGTATTTCTGCTTGCATGCCATCATCTTGCTAATGATGACTGCATAGAGATATGTACAGGAATGCTTTGTAATTGCTGCTGATTGCGTGCTCAAACGGCTCAATAGAGTTCGGCGTAGATTCTTGTTACGAATAGAACAAGTGCAGAGTGCGTGGTGGACAAATAACAGAGGTACCTGCACAAGTACATAACTGTGGGATAAATGGATGCTAAAAGCTACTGTACTTGTAATCGATTCACTGCGGTAAAGGCCTTTAGGTAGCCTAGAGGTATAAAACTTGCTCCTACCCAGGTTTAGAAACGTATGGCAGAGGTAAAAGGGGATCTGACACAATGGACAACACAGTACTACTGTAACGAATGAATTCATTACAAGCCTCCAGAGAATCACAATGCCAGCACTACAACAGACCCTTCCCAGTTCGGAGTGTCAAGAGAACTAGCCTAGAGTCAAACAAGAACGATGACACTGTCAACATTGTTACTGTCACCAGCGTGATATTCTCGTAACGGCTAGAGGAAATGCTTGGCAGGTTGACCTGAATGCTGTCCCATGACAAATTGCAAATAATACGGAATTAATGGAAATTGCCTGAATTAGTTTAACTAGCTACCGTATAACCTGCTTATAACGAAATGTTAATGGTCAAAAAAGAAGTGTTCGTTTTCGATTCGTATCCTACACACAAGTTCATTCTAAACACACGTCGGATTATTGACAATGCGCTCCATGCACTTTGTCCAGTGACATGCCACGGTGCACTAAAGATTGCTTAAGGTTATTTCATTCAAGGTTTCTTCGTCCTCCATTCTTTCCCTCGTCTCTCCCTACGTTTTCATTTCCTTGACTGTTTTTTCTTCTTTTCACTCTTCCTTCATCGTGTTTTCGCCCTGTGGTCTATTCCAGTGGAGGCACGTGGTGGATTAGTTGGATGAGGTACCGCGCTGCAAGCCGGAATGTCGCAGGTTCGATATCCGTTGGGTCAGTTGGATTTTTTTCATTGACTGAATCCTTCCGGTCGTACTATGGACCTGGGGTCGACTCAGTCTCTAAATGAATGAGTAACATGGGGGTAAAGAAGGCCGGGGCGTAGGGCTGACAACCTTACCACCTTCACGTGCTGATTATCTAGAAATTCTGGGAGCCTCAGCCTCCTGCAGCCCCAAGGGCCTGACCAGGCCTGCAGTGGGATAGCTAATCTATTGCAGAACGCGTAAATTTCGTGTGGACTGTGTTATGAATAGGAATAAATCCATACATATTTGTAGCAAGAATTTTCTTTCTAAGTCAAATTCTTAGAAAGTCAGTACCAACAACGTTTTGCATACTTAGATATTCAAAATACCTTTACGTAAATCGTTTTTTCACGTTCTTGGTATTACAGTTGTGTTAATTAGAAGTAATTTTTAAATCAATTCTATGCTTATAGAAACATTACATTATTTTGATAGAAAAAAAATCTCTTTTAAAATAATTTATAGAATAGGCTCCGTTTTACAGTACTGGTTAAAGTAGCTGAAATTAACCAAAGTTTTTTTTTTCAGGACATTTCTTTGGTAAAATTATGAAGTTTTAAAGGAAGAAATAAATAACGTGAAGTGAAATTTGGTCCACTTCGTGCAGTAAAAAAAAAAAAATATTTAATGTGAATAAGTAATGTGCCTGACGTCATCAAATGTGTTTCACAGTTCGCACTTATATTTATAAAACGGAAAAATATTGGTATATATATATATATATATATTCTCAGTATTTTCTTTTGCTCTTCCACCAACACTGCAAACAGCTATGTCTCGGCACCTCAAGCCCGAAACTTCCCACTGTCCCTCAAGGCGCTGAAATTCAAGAAGAAGAGCCGGATCATGATATCATCTACCTGAGCTTTCAACCGTGATGAGTGATGTGAGAGAGGTGCTCAGTTTAAAGGAGAGAGCATCTGTTACTGCGAATATGTTTGGACTAAAGGCACAGGAAGTAATCTGGGGAAGGAAAAATACACACCGAAGACCTTCATAGTCTACGCTCTAAGTACTACGTTAGGGCGATTGAAGTCAGGGAGACGTGATGGGCCTGACATATTTCAAGTTTGTGGCGGTGACAAATACACTAAAGGTTTTCATACAATACCACGGGGTGAAACCAATGTAGAGCTGTAGAGGTGATATGAACATTGAAGTGGAACTTAAAGAGATATATCTTTATCGCTGCACCATGCATTCTGTAGTTTATTTAATTAATACATCAACAAATGCACTTATATTCATTTAATGATCTAAAATTCAAATTAAAACACTTAAAACGCTCCTACATGTTTCGATCATACGATCATCCTCAGGGAGCATACATTGTTCCTTACTAAAGTTATAGTTTTAAAACACTCAGTGATTTACATCGTTGCTGTGCTGTGGAAGCATGCTGCCACAGCACCAACTCAACACAACAATTTAGCAAGGAACAATGTATGGTCCCTGAGGATCGTATGATCGAAACATGTAGGAGCGTTTTAAGTGTTTTAATGTGAATTTTAGATCATTAAATGAATATATGTGCATTTGTTGGCGTACTAATTAAATAAAGATATATAATTTAAACACTGGAATTTACATAAGCTGATTCCTAGTGTCTGCCAATGATTTGTGTTTAGAAGGATATGACAAACATTCGAGTCCAGTATGCCAAAAAATTTCTTGACCACTTGAACAGCAATGAACTTTCGAAGCAACAATGCCAACATTGATGGGGTGTTTATATTTGATGATGTTCTTTGAATTAGTAACCTATGCAGCGTCAAATTTTTGAAAAATTTATTCGAGTGAACAGAAATCTAAGGATGGAAGCGGTATTACTATTAGTGCAATTTCCGGGAGCAACTGAGTAAATAGAGCTGCTAAGCTTAGAGGGAACAAAGGGTCCGTTAGTCGACAGACGAACCCGGAATCTAACATGAATCTTTTTTATCATACCCCTCTGCCTCCTGTGGTTACGTGAATATAACCTAGCAAGATAAAGTAAAATGCTGTCCCTACCCACACCACGAATCACATGCCAGGTGTAGTTGTGCATCTTCAATTTTTCTTGTAGGTAGTTTAAGTGGTTAGCTTTAAGCGCCGGCCGTTTTACCCACAGGAAGAAAGCCACTTATAACCATTGAATAGGAAGTTGAGTTGCCTCTTTCTGCGGTTTTTTTTCCAGAAATTGCTTTTAAACAAGCCCAATTGACAAAAAGGGAAGATGGTGATAAACGTTCTGACCCAGGAACGGAAATGCCAAAAAACCAGGGCAGGTAAAATGGCGCTTGAAGGAAACCAGAATGCGAACGAAGACAGGTGAACGACCCGATTAACGTTGAATGAATAGGTAAAGGTAAAGCAGTCCCATTACAGGCCTGGACAGGCCCAGAGGGTTCTAGGAAGTTAAGGCTCCCAGATTTCGTGACAAAGACACAGGATGGTGGTAGGTTGTCAGCCTTACGCACCGGCCGCCTTTACCCCAAGGAAATACTCCTGGTACTCATTTCTGTTAGAGGCCATAGTGCGATCGGAAGGATTTTATGTCAATGAAAAGTCCACTGACACCAGCTGGGATCGAACTAGCGACCTTCCGATTTGTAGCGCAGCACCTCAGCCACTGTGCTACCGCGGTCCCCCAACGTTGAATGAAAGGGGACTTGTAAAAGAACCCTTACCTAATTGGTAAATGAGACTGAATAGCGAACAAACTAGATCACTCAATTTCAAAAAGCTCCACAGAAGTGTTTAGAAAACAGCAACTCTCCGACATATTGTATAGTGCCCGAGCAGGTTTAGTAATACGCATTTATCATTCTGGACAAAGAAAATAGTTAAAGCATACGTCAAGTAATTAATTTTTAGGTACTAAGTAAAATGGAAAAAAAAATGACAATTTCGATAAACACAGTAATTAAAAAGTGCGTTACCCTGTTTGCAATTGGCAGTCATTTCCTAGATACGAGTGCGTGCAAGTTACCCTGACGTCTGTATAAAATTACCACTTATAAAAAGGTGACTCAAAAATCATTAATAAAGCATGACTGTAGCTCCTCGTCGTGAATCCTACCGTATTTGGTTTGCACCTTTCGGGATGAATTGCGATACCCGTCGACAAACCAACAAACTATCACATTTGGCGTTCACGCAGCTGCGAAGGATCATGTTTAATTTTCCGGATTGTAGCACCGTGTAATCTTATACCAAATTCTATCTTCAAGAAGGAGGAATTATTTTCTACTGCACCAGTGCTACCTTCCTTCTAGAAGTAGCAAGGAAAATGTAACAGGAAGTGATCAAGAAAACCGAGATCATGTTGGAAAGTTTTGTTTAGCTGTTAATCCCGTAAGGGCCGTGAGAAAATTTTATAGTTATTTCACCACACAGAGGCTAGCTATTTCTCGTGGTTCAGAGAATATGAGACACCAAGAGTGTAATTTCTAGTACAGAGAAGTCAGAGTATTAGGTGGACCCTTTCCTTCGTGACCAGAACCAAATCTATCATCCGTCTGATTGAATCGTTTTTTATCGTTTGTTCGTGAATGTGATATCACTACCATAGACTCATTTTTCAACTGGTTATCTAGTAAAGTAGGTATGTAAATTTAAGGCTTAATTGTTCAGAATTCTGTTTTTGTCCTTCTAAAATCAATTTACCTGCCCTGTTAACATATTTACTTTTGTTACTTTCGTTAAGTGACGTAAGCAGTGGCGCAGATGGTTGAGGCACTGCGGTACAAGCCGGAAGGTTGCGGGTTTGATTCCCGATGGTGTCTGAAATTTTTCATTGACATAATCCTTCTGGCCGTACTATGGCCCTGGGGTTGACTCAGTCTCTAACAGAATTGAGTACAAGGAATATTTCCTGGGGGTAAAGGTGGCAGGTGCATAGGGCTGACAAACTTACCACCTTCATGTACCGATTTTCTTGAAATCTGAAACCCTTAGGGCCTCTCCAGGTCTGTAATGGGACTGTTTTTTTTTTTACTGTCGTTAAGTGTTAATTTCTAAAGTTACTGCGTAATTCATAAATAAATTTCTTTGACACTAACATTCATTACTAATCGTTTGCGCATCATGTGTGAAGTTTGCAGTATTTCTCTCTTGGTGTAATGTATAGATCCATTATATGAACATCACATGTTGCGTGATGATTCAGTACACTGGGTAACGGTAGGGCAGAACTCCCGCAGGGAACAAATGGGCAGCCCACCTACAGAGTTATTTAGAGACTACCGTAAACCATATCCGAAAACTGCATGATGGACGAAACTGCCCGCTGCCTCTTGTAATAGTAAAATGAAGGAGTTCGGTCCGAGGCATGAGACAAAGCCCCATTCTTCAGAATTTTTAACAATTTAGCGATATTCATTATTCCAGTTTACATCCACATTACTTGCTGTTTTGTACAGTCTTGCGCAGCGTTTTGCTGCGTAACTCAGTCGCGAAGTCACGATTTGTCTGAGCGTGGAGACTAGCTACTCAGACAGATGTGTTTCGTGGTTTTTCTCAGTCTCTTATAAAACATTCTGTGAAAGTATATCTAGTTTCGGCAGCTACGCCTTCACTCGGTTTCTTCTTAATACGTAAGCCACCTTTCTTTGATGCTTTCTCCGTGCATTGAGTGTGACGTTAATTAAACCATCAATAAATGAGACATAAGTAAGTAACATTTCAAAGGCTCTGCTCCCTGCAGACTCCTACGCCTAGATAAAAGCAGCACATACATTTTGCATTTTAAATGTTCTAAGACTTCGCTTAGTGAAGGCGGTAACTGGAACGACATGATTCGTATGCCATATTATATTACCATGAACTTGAATTGATTGCCTTCTTCCATCTTACTATATTCCGGTTTGAGGACATTTAGCGCTCTGTTTACTACTTTGTCATATATATATATATATCCTTCTACTGCCTGACGTGAGTGTAAACAGGCTTTATCACATTGACATTGCATTTGCTCAAGATGGGACAGATAAGGGGTGTTTGCGTATAATATTTTGCCGTCAAGTTCTGTAACGATGGAAATTTATTTCCTAACTGATAGAATATACATACTTCAAGAAACTGCCTGATCCAGAATCAGTTATATAGATTGCTATTTCACAACGTATTTTGTGCAAAACGGAAACGTAAATTCTGTTCAAGTTTAGGGAACTGTGGTTCAAATATGAAGTAATTTTTCTGAACGTCAGAAAGTTTGGTAATTATTATTAGAAGAGAAAGAGAGGCGTCATATTGGCCAAGATTCAGTACCACCATACATCAAGGAAACCAATATGATATCAGACTGTCCGCAGCTGTGGCACACTCACTAAATCTAATGCAGCAATTCCAAAACATTTTTCAAATCTAAGGGCAAGTTAATACATGGGTTTCAAAGAAAATCTTCCTTTGTTACGGGAAATATTCCTTTGTGTGTGAATACACTGTTGGGCCGGGATAGCGTTGTCGGTATAGCTACTCGATACGGGCTGAACGGTCGGTGATCGAATCCTGGTGGGGGCGAGATTTTCCGCAACCATCCAGACCAGCCCTAGGGCCCACTTAGCCTCGTATACAATGGGTACCGGGTCTCTTTCCCGGGGGTAAAGCGGCCGGGGCGTAGCGTTGACCATCCACCCCATCTAGCGCCGAGGTTAAAGAAAGAGTAGAACTACACCTCTACTCCGCCTCTGGGCCTTCGTGGCCTGTTCTAGGGTGAACTTTACCTTTACTTTTACCTTTACGTGAATACACTGTTTCAGTCTGGTGTACCAGAATTCTTAAGTTTCATTCTATTCATGACAAAATCTGTCCGCATGTAACAGCATTATTAATACCGCATGTCCCACGAAACCAGTCTATTTCTCACACAAAATCTTCATACTTATGTCGATTAAGTGTACAGATATAATCACGTGTTCCATAAACCTTTGTTTTCTCGCACAGTTTATGTTAACAATCTGTTGTTAACCGCTACTTCGGCCTTCTCACAAAAACCGTAGAAATTAGTAAAAAAAAATTATAACTGAAGATATTTGTTGTAATATCATGGATTGATTCATCTAAATGGCTAATAAAACTGAAACGCTTGAAAATGGGCCTTTAGGGGCCGTTACATACTGCCGTTACATAATGCCGTTACATACTGCCGTTACATACTGCCGTTACATAATGCCGTTACATAATGCCGTTACATACTGCCGTTACATAATGCCGTTACATACTGCCGTTACATACTGCCGTTACATACTGCCGTTTCATACTGCCGTTACATACTGCCGTTACATACTGCCGTTACATACTGCCGTTACATACTGCCGTTACATAATGCCGTTACATAATGCCGTTACATACTGCCGTTACATAATGCCGTTACATACTGCCGTTACATACTGCCGTTACATACT
>Ga0123352_10013769_pt1 | contig 12845 bp, 10 predicted proteins | sample TergutLab28metaG_FD_89700 | JGI IMG/M metagenome (GOLD analysis project Ga0123352, IMG submission 89700) | Labiotermes labralis P1 segment gut microbial communities from Petit-Saut dam, French Guiana - Lab288 P1 | ecosystem: Host-associated > Arthropoda: Insects > Digestive system > Gut ... | reverse complement strand
TCGAAGGAAAGATAAAGGGAGAGATGGAAGTGACAAGAAGACAAGGAAGAAGATGTAAGAAACTACTGGATGACCTTAAGGACAGGAGAGGATATTCTCATTTGAAGGAGGAAGCTCTAGATCACACTATGTGGAGGAATCATTTTAGAGGAGGCTTTGGACCTGTCGTCAGACAGAATACTGAATGAATGAATGAATAAATGACTTACCCAAGATTATAAACAAAACATCAGTACCTATAATTTTTGCTGATGATACTAGTATCTTATTTTCTCACTTAAACCCAATAGATTTTAACAAAAACATTTACATAGTTTGTATAACTTTAAATCAATGGCTAAGAGCCAACCAGTTATCTTTAAACATTAATAAAACAAATTATGTACACTTTACAACTAAGAGAAATATGTCAGTAAACTTAAAAATAGGCTTCAACAATAATTTTATCACCAACAGCTCCTACACAAAATTCTTGGGGGGTGACAATGAATAATACTTTGTCTTGGAATAATCATATTGACTTAATTATGAAAAAGTTAAGCAAGGTTTGATATAATTAGAAATGCCAAAACATACAGGTCTGTTTTGTCATTAAAAGTGATTTATTATGCTTTTTTCACCCGGTATGGAGCTAAGCATTTACATTTTGGGAAAACTCATCACATAGCTCCATAATGTTTATAATACAAAAATAGGCGATTAGAATTATGGAAGGATGTGGGAACAGAGTTTCGTGTAGAAACTTATTTAAGAAATTACAAATTTTGCCTTTGACATCATAATATATGTTATCTTTACTACTATTTGTGGTTCAAAACAAAAATCCTTTCCTGACAAACAATGAAAATCACAATTTAGATACTAGACAAGGAAATAATTTATACCTTCCTCAAGCAAACTTAACCATTTATCAAAAAGGAGCTTATTATTCGGAGATAAAAATGTTTAATAATTTACCCTTAGAGATTAAGAATGTTGCTGGTAACCAAAGAAAATTTAAAATTGCTCTGAAAAAAAATGTACGCACTTACTCATTTTACACAATGGAAGAGTACCTTAGTCAATTGTGAATTAAGAACTGTATCACAAGATTTTATTACAGTGGTATGTTGATTTAAGATTCTATGTGCATTACATAAATACTCTTGAATTGTGTTTAAGTTCTGTCTAGTTACATTATGTGCTTATTTCATTGATTGTATATTCTAAACTGATCACATTTCCTTGTATAAACCTGATTTGTTACTTATGTATCATAATCACAAATTACTATCATATGTATCTTACTGTTGAGACTCAGTTTGTACTATGCCTGTTGTTAGCTAATGACAAGTTCTATATCCACTCTGATGGATCTCCGGAATAATAAATAAATAAATAAATGACATGAATGAACAGCAGAAAGCAACACAATTGATAAACGCTACCCTTGGTTCAAGGTCAGCGATTTTTGCATAACCCTCGTTGCGGATCACCATATGATTCTACTTATATGCAAATTTACCTTTCTCTTCCATCTATGTGTTACTAGACACAGTCATTGAGCCAGGCCGGCTACAAGGAACGACGTCCAGGCCGCTTGTGGCGCTAAAAGACCTTGATACCTAAACTCCCTGGAACTACCAGCGGGGTGATGTAGTGGTATAACCTGTGGTAGTGTCCAATTTGCAGCGAGTGCATTTGTGTGTAGGTAAATACAGGGATTGCGAGAATGTTTGTGTGTTGGTTTATTGAAGGATTGAATGTGGTCTGAAGACACTAAGCGCAGCTAACGACAGACATTTGACTTTTACGATTGTTGAGTAGGTTCTAAGTATGTAAAGTGTCAGGAGAATGGCATCAGAAACGGCTCAGGTCAGCTCGTTGCCACTGCCTCCTTTGCAGTATATTAATCATTACACTGATGAGAATATAAGGAGAGGACGGGCACCAAGACCACCACCAGTAATTCATGATTCATATCATATGTTCGGAAATACCTTTAATGCTGATGACACGATAATAAGGCCACTGGAAAGCCAGGTATGAGAACTGTACTGTGCGAAGTGCCAAATTAAGGTTAGTCTGTGATAGGTTAAGAACGATGAGTAGGCATAAAAGTATTCTCGAAGTTTTATAGAAGAGAAAATCCGAATTGTATTTCGAGTACTAGGAAAACTAACACAGAGCAAGGAAGCCATTATGCTCTTGTAATATGAAACTTGCACTCTTAATTCTCCATCAGTTGTGTATACTGTTGTTTTTGCAAGAGAAGCAACCTTTTTATTTTTATGTGTGTTGGTAAGCATGTGATATGATGGACAGCACGTTGAATACGAGTTTCCAACGTAGTAATGTGTTATATTGTTGGTGTGTTCAAATGGCATTAAGGGCTAGATTTGCTGGAACAGTTTTTCATTAGTATGCATCACCTTAATTCCTGTCAACTGAAAGCCTAACCCTCGTTGATTACACTTTGTGAACAGTGGAATCGCAGATTTAAATCTTGTATATTAACACCAGTTTTACCTAAACTGTAATTAAATCCTGTACACAAATTGTATCCTATAATGAACGTCACTTGAAGTAGGGACAATTCTCCAATGTAGCCATTAACTATAACAGTGTACTGAAATGTGTAAATTTTGGATGTTATTATTATTATTATTATTTATTATTAGTACTACTACTACTACTACTTTCCACTAATTATATGCATCATATTTCAGGGCATCAAACGCCTTTATCCCCAACATTTTGATCGTCGTCGTGAGCTGCGTAAGTTGAATCACTCTTTGCTTGTTAACTTTCTCGATTTATTGGACTTGCTTGTTCAGTGTCCAGACTCTCCTCGTCGAGCTGAAAAAGTTGAAGATCTCAGTCTCTTGTTCATTCATATACATCACCTTCTCAATGAATTTCGCCCACATCAAGCCAGAGAAACTCTCAGAGTAATGATGGAACTTCAGCGCAGACAAAGGATAGAAACAGCTCAGCGTTTTCAGAAGCATTTGGACAAGGTGAAGAAAATGTTCATTGTAATAATAGTTTTAATCTGTTAGTGAGGGTACTGAAAAAAACTGATGAAAAGGGATATGAGAACCTTCCCACATCACATGTGGTGTGGGTTCAGTATCATGAATAATAAACATAATTGCGTGAATGCAGAGATAGTATAAACTTAGAGAAACTAAACTAATAAGGCATTAATTACAATAACTTAGTCATAACTTTGGAAAATTTCCCTTTCAGGTAATGGAGATCTTACAGCAAGCTTTACAAATGCTGCCAGATCCATCTGAAACTGATTCTAAACTCCTAATTCCAACAGAGTTATTTGACTGCATGGACACAGCTAATCAGAATGAATCATCTAGTGAATCTTGTAATGCTCTGGATCGACTAATGTGTGAAATTGTAGACGCACTGTAATGTGAAGTTGTGAGAAAATGTTATATTAAAGTACTTAGAGTTGGCTGACTTAAACTGTCTTAGAAATTGCTAACTTCATATCCAAGTTACTCTGCAAATGTTGGATAAATGGCTATAAGCATTCTTAACAAATAGTAGTACTAATCAGTCTAGAGAATGGCTGTCCTGCAATTTCATTTTCTCCTCATCCAGATTTAACTTAAATTTACAAGTGTAGGGGAAGTAGCCATTAATGACAACAGATGTCCCAATTAAAAAAACTTAATAAATTTGCCAGACGTAATTCAAAAGGCACTGTGTAAGTCTGAAATAATCCACAGTAGTCAGGTTGATGATCAAGCATCAATCAGTATTTGTGTCAACAGTACTGATTCTTTTTGACTGCAGAGGGTATGGACATTTCTGGTGACATGAGACGTGTGCTGTGCAGGCACTCCTCACTGAGTTTTGAAGCTATAAATATTTGAGTTGGATAGTACAAACTGCTAGCACTCTTTTGTGCATCCTGGATTGATACTTAGGAATGTATACACCAAGTGAATGTACTGCTGCAAATTTAGAATCTTATACTAAGAGTGTTGTAGCACATTTTGTCTTTAAACAAGTTTGTAGGTGCTCAAAATGACTTCAGTCAGTCTGAAGAACAGGCTACACAACTGGAGATCCAGAACAAATCAATTACCCACATGACCATGCTGAAGTGAAGCAAAAAGTAAAGTGTAACACACCAAGTCCATGAAACGACATACCTGAGCATACATTCACCATTCAAGAAGAATTTAAAACTCAAAGTTGTATTAACACGCAACAGTCTCATCATGGAGATGCTGTGGCTAATGAATACGTACACAATGACCCTCCTTCCTCTTTAAGTACAATAAAAAATTTGACATTCAGAGGACCCATGCATCATGATATATTCTTATAATGAAAGCAAACATGATGCACCGTTTCTCAAATTTATTTGATAAAGTACTCTACATGTTTCTGACATGTCCACTGTCCATCATCAGGAGTATATCAACACTACACACACGTAATAGGTATATGTCATTCTAGTTGTTGGCATCTGCTAGTGGGGTCAGTAAGGAACTGAGCAGATACCAACAGAACTAGAATGACAAATACCTATTGCGTGTGTACAGTGTCAAGATACTCATGATGATGGACAGTGGATATGTTGGAAACATGTAGAGTACTTTATCAAATAAATTTGAGAAACAGTGCATCTTGGCTTTCATTGTAGGTATACAAGAAAAAATATCTGCAAAGAAAGTTATAAAAGACACAATAAATTAATCCATTATCATAAATGTGTAATGAACGCTCTGCCAGTCTCCACACGTGTACATTATGGTACTACTGAACTTCAACACCAGACATAACTGCAGTATCCTTGAAACTGAACCCACCTTGCAAGTTTTCAAGTTTTTGCAGTTGTGTAGCTAAGATTGTTTTTCTGGGATAACACTGCCTCATGGACATTTCAACCTTGAAGATGCCTTGATATGATGTCATATCACAGAAGAATGGAATCTTGAACCCCCTTTGATACAGGTTTGTTCTGGGTAGAAACCACTCCCGTCTGACTTCTATAAAAATATCACAGCATATGTCTATGTATTCTTATTGTATGTTTATGTATCTTCATTGTGCCAGCTGGCACTCTTCAGCTACCCTGACTGAGGTTTTTCCGTGCTTTTTCCTCAGTTGTAAGGCAAATGCCACGGTAAAACCCGCAAAGACAGGGCATGACCAGCACTCTTCCAAATACTTTTGTGTTGTTCTATGTATTGTTTGTTTTGTGTCATTCTGTGTATTGTGTGTGTGTGTGTGTGTCTGTGTAAATGCGTACTGTACTACTGCCACCAGGTAGCTACCCAATTGCAGTTAATATATCAATATCATATCTCCAACAGATTTCTGGAGGACAGAGTGATGGACTGTACACACAATAACTGTCACTATTCATCTATAGTCAATTTATTCATTCAGTACACTTGCACAATCATCACAATGTTTAACATACACAAATTTCAAATTTACATGAAATGTTTCCTAGACTATGAAAGTTACAGGGGAGGACAGGAAAAGGGTATCCATTAACTCACCTTACAAATAAAAGTTCAGCTGCAAACTTTCCACCTGTAGGACCAATCTAGAAACTGAAATTGAATTAATAATTACTGCCACTACCACTGCCCGTGATACTAACCTGAAATAAATGCGCATAAAAGTATTGTGAAGTGTCTGCCACGAATTCAGCACCCGGAGATGATCGTGGTACCTGAAATTAAAAATGAAATGTAGTCTACCATAACAAAGAAAGGCAAGAAATTCAGCTGACAGTCACTAGGGACAGAACCACATCTTCAACCATCCATGCAGTTCTGCAACAAACGAAACACCAGGAAACATTTGTTCGGCAGTTACCAGCATGATCCTGGAAATAGAAGGTAAAGTTAACAATTCAAATGCACACTCAGAACCAGTGACCAAGAAAACAAAAGATTACAGATATTACAGAAAAAAACACAATTTGTTAGATAGCTACCTCAACTGAAGACAGTAACTGAAAATTACCGTGAAAAGTTATCACGTACTTCTTCAACTACAATGTAGACTGTCAACAAAAAGCGTGATGAAAAACTGCACTGTAATCTTATAGAAACCAGACAAAACACATCATATTGTTCCCAATAATAACAATTTTGAAGATCACTTTGTATGTGGGCATTAACCTTTAAAAGCTGACTTAGTTACATGATGGAGCAACATAATTAACATCCAAAGGTACACATTCTGCCCACGCTTTTATGTTTTCGTATTTATCTCGGAACAAACAGCGATATTTTCCCCATGTAAGTTGAGCTGTTTGGTTTTTATAACAAAGATGAAAAGTGTTTACTGTGTACTATAAGCTGGGTCTTTAAATAAAACAATTTATGCTTCATCTCTAAAGGTTAAGTAAATTTCAGCCTTGTAAGCCAATAATTTTTGGAAGTGTAATAAGACCAGCAGATTGCCAATTATAAACCCCAATTCTTACGTGTAAATTCCTTCAGTACAATGTTAATATATCTGCAATGTGGTTACTAAGCAATCACATCAGTTTTAAGGTACAACAGCAGTCTGTTTAACGCTCTATGTGGGAAGATAAATTAGTGATTCAATCACTGTGCACAGCTATGACAAAAAATATCTGGATTCTCGTACTACGTAATTTGCAAGGCTTCGCATGTTGTTATAAAAATGTTAAAATTTTCACACATCCAGTACTTTCATGCCTTTAACATGTAGGGTGGCATCTGTGCACCTCTAACAGGAAAATGTAAAAGACAGTGTAAGTAATGTATAAGAATAAATGAATTAAGAAGAAAATAATTAAAATTACGGATGTTTTACGACTGATTCCAAAGTTACTGAAAATGCTGCAACATTTCAGATACAGCAACTATAACAAAAAAGATTAAGAAACCGTAGTTTAGCAACAAACACGTGTTGCAGCAACATAACAGTTCTTCATGCAAAATTATCATCTGGTGCAAGTAATAATGTTATTTGAAAATTAAAAGCAAAATTAGCGTTCATCCAATATACCACTATTACTTGAAATACAAGGTGAATTAAAAAGTAAGGCAGTATTTGCATTTCAAGACACACAGCCACCCCAGGTAATGATACAATACGCTACACCAAAACTCTTAAGAGTAAAGCTTCCTTGCTGCACTATTTAAATACCTATGCAGTAGTACCCAACATTACTTTCAAACACAGCTCAAAACCAGGACTCATGATGGTTATGAAAACATTCAGTTTTTACCTGAAATAAAATAAAATTTCTAAACCATCAATAATACTGTACTAGGAAACTTGTGTTAAGGGAAGACAAAATGACGGAAAGGAACAAAAGATCAGGGCCAAGTATGCAGGTGCACACACACACTCTCTCTCTCTTTCTCTCAAAATCACATGGTATCCAATACAGAAATCTTCAGCTGTCACAGCGGACGCAATACCCTCTATGCGCTTTCTGGGTAGAAAACTGAATCGTTGTATGCTATTTTCTTCACAGTATATCATCTGAGACAGTTCTTGCTACATGATTTGTAGGTGAAGAAAATTCCCACTTTCTCATATAGCTCAAAGGTGTAGTGTTTCCATTCCAGCGATGGTGCAGTCAGCTTTGATCCCATGCGTATCAGTGGTATAAAAAATTTCAGCAGATTTACAATATCACTTAACAATTTGTCAGTGAAACCAACACTTCAAAAATTGGTTTACATTGTATAATTCTTACCACTTCCAAAGATGTCACTGAATGCCGACAATTTGCACTCAGACATCGTATTAATGTCAGGCAGTACGCACGTGCACAGCTAGACACATTACCCCATCACACATTCATGTAGCACATACTGAACTGTTTCTATTTCCAGGAAATGCAAAGCAGTTAGTAATCCTAATTAAACACCATATGGTACTGAAGCAATTAAAAGAAGTTCTCCGAAGATTTCACGTGAATGTTCAAAAGCTACGTCTCCAGCCTCTCCCACCTCGAAAAGTTCTTCCTCTTCCTCGACCTCTTCCACGCTGCTGTGATGGAACTGTTAAAGGAGAAAATGCATTATAGAAAACTGACGGATACACTTTTTATGATTTTTTTAATTAAATGAATGACTTTCTCAGTGAGACTGAAGTCTCCTACAAGATCTGACCTGACGATGGACGCAGTAGGTTTCCAAGAGAAGTTAGGTAGCCATCCACCAACTTACATGCTGTCACATTCCAGAAGACAAAGCATATAAGAAAAATAACAAATTTTCACCCACTCAATCTTACTTCTTAGGCACATTTATCACACAACAATTTTTTATTTGGCAATTTTATTATATTTATCACTTACAGGCATTATGTAACATCATGTGGGACAAGCAACAATGACTACCAACACTGAATACAAATGAATGTGGAAGTTCTCGACTTACTTTAGAATGTTATCCTGGCATTTGCTATAAGCGCCAGATGAAAAACATCAATAGCACCAACTGCAGACTGAGTAACTTACATGTGTGGGTAAAACTATGTGGCTCATTCATGCAAATGTGTCCACAGACTATCCATGGACTTGATTCATTGGTATGTCTGTCACTCACGCCATACACTAACATTTCTGTTCTCCCCAGAACGAACTTCAGTATGTAAGCAGTCTTTACAATGTCCATTGTACCAAAGAAACAGAGAATTCCAGTTATCAGATGAATGTTACGTGCTAAGAGAAATTTAATGTGGACAAAACACTGGTTAATATACCATAATTCATACAGTGATGTGAATTTATTGAACACATTACAGCATAGTGTAATCAGTGGAGTTCAACATGACACACAGGAACTCCATGTAAGACAACAAGCCATGAATACATCTGTTAACAGTATTGGAAAGTTTAAAAAATACGAGCCATCTGACAGGCCCTGGGGTAGAAGATGACCAAACTGCATGTCATTTATCACAATAATGGCCTCTTGCCATTTTGCAGTGATGAATTCCAAAACTGATAAAAATTCACAGCCTGACTGCAAAATAGTTTAGACAAAGAACATGATAAACTAGATTTCTGGCTTAGTATTTATTTCACTGAACCATGCACACTGCATGTTTGAAATACCGCACCCCTATTAGTAGTTCCACTAGTTCACTAGACAGGCAGGCAGTGGACAGCCCGCTGTTACAGAGAGGGACTGGAACAAAGGGGGTGATCCCAAATGCTTGGGACAGTCTGGAGAGGGAGGCAACCAAGAGTGAAAGAACCACTGTTTTTGACTGTAAGAAAGTGAAGCAGCAGAGGCCCAAGTGGGCAGGAAGACAAAGGCCCTCTACATGTGTGTGGTGGCTCTGAAGGTGTGTGTGTGGGTGCGTGTTGGTGCAACAGGGGCCAAGGCCTTATCTGACGGCATAGGAAGACTGTAATTCCTCCCCCTCCAAAAGCCAAGTGTAGCTGCCCACAGCATTGGAGCTCTGACGTTCAAGTGGCCGGGAAGTTGTGACACAAATGTGTACAATGTTGTACGGTGGCTTCTGAGCTCTGTGTGTGACGCCACTGGGGCCGAGGCCTTATTTGAGTGTGTAGGGAGACTAGATTTCCTCCACCTCCAAAAGCTGAGCATGGTTGCATGTGACACTGGAGCTGAGGTTCAAGTGGCCACAGTTGCAACACAAATGTGCATAACACTATACTGTACATTCTACGCTAGTTTCCTTGGGGATCCCCACATTAGAATATAGTGTGTTTGGGCAGAACCCAGTGAGCTATTAAACATCTTTGTTAACCTACAGCAGAGTAAGGCCAGGTGTTTCTTATTGGTGCTTCAGAGCCTGTGACTGTCCCCACTCCCCAGTGATATGTCCGTGTCTCAAGTGTCCCAAACCAATGGACAGTCCCTACCGTCATTCATCATGAATAAACTATGCCACATTCCACTACATTTATTCATAAGTGGAACAGCCAAGAAAATGAGATAAAACATGTGTCTGAATATTGCCAATGGCAAATTCAGACAGTCAAAAGTAAAAGTTAAAGTTACACCACACCATCAAGATGTATGGCAGAATGAATGTGTAATTCCACATATCCTTAACATGTCAATGGACGAAGGCAAGGGTCATTTTCAAGGCACCAGATTCTTTAACGAGGAAAAAAAAAAAAAAAAAAGAGCAGCCCCTTGTTCCCAATTAACGGCAATCTGGTAGACTCCAGAACATGTCTGTGTATAGTGGAAAAGTGATAAACCACTGCTTGTATCAAACAAAATACCCACTTCCCAGTCATCCAGCCTGCAGTCCAGTAATTATGCCAGCTTCATGATACAACTCCCTTGCATTTAATATTTACCATACAAATGGTACACATCCAATACACAACACATGCAAGAAAAAACTTACCATAACTGGAAACTTTGTTGCTGTATTTACCACTAGGAGGTTGATAGATTTCTCTTTGTGATTTGTCAGTTTTAGGATGTTTGTTAGCAGGTGAATCTGAACTGTAGGTGATGGGTGTGTGCCGCTTCTGGCCAGCAGATGGACCATCCCTCTGTAAGTGAACAGAGACTGCTAAGCACATGAGGGAAACATACATTTATGTATTAAGAATTAAATAAATAGTTTCTATTTATTACTGTTTCATAGGGTACTTAATATTATTGTTCCAGTGCTGTTAATTGCAAAGTGTCCAATGAGATAGGGAGAAAGGTGATCATGTACAGTACACAGGTGATGATTCTGAAGGAGGTGAATGTACTTGTATCATCCCAGCCTTCATTTGAACCAGTCTCCAGAAAAAGCATTCAAACATGCACCTTCCAATTATGAAGCAAAAGTGCTATTCACTAGACCATGTTCAATAAAACAGCTATTACAAAACTTCCTGGTTACATTGGTGGTATGCCTTTCACACAAGATACGCCTTACTTACAGCACTTCCTGCTGTTGGCTTCCAAGACAAACTTATGACACTCTTATAGCTTGGTGGACTGTGAAACAGATCTTTGATCAGAGTATTGATGTTAGATGTTGTTTTAAGAGCAACAACTTTTATCTTGTTCTCATCAGTCTTCAGTTCATCTGCAGTCTTCCCCTGCAGAGCTTCTCGCAACTTCTTTATGTAACCTTGGATTCCACGTGCAAAGTACTGCAATCTAGAAATGAATCAAGAACAACATCTAATTAAGAAGGATAGAAACGTGTACTCCACCCACTACACTGTTTGCATTTCTGTTTAACTTATTAATCTACCATTTCATTCAATGATTAAATGATAGCTGTCTTACGGCTGCAACTGTGTTTGTTCTGACATTCCTCTGAAACAAAGGAACCAAAATATCACCCTACATGGTGTCAAAATGCAAAAGAAAACAATCATTTGAAAAATTCCTGCCATGAAAACCTGAAAATTATACATTGTTCATTTGTAGCAGATACAAAAGTATGAGATTTTAGGTTTTCAGAACAGTGGAATAAACAAGAGAGGCAATAAGTCCTTCTGAAATGTTGGCAAGAACTTATGAAACTACTGTCACAGCCCACAAGAACAATACCTAAATAAAGACATTAAGTAAACACACTAAAGTCATACATTACAATTCCTTTAATATTCACATGTCAAAAGAGCATTTCAAACGTAACTGTACACCTCAAGATTTATATTTTATACACCACCATGAGTCAGATGGAGAAAGGTGATAAAGCCTGATTTCAAGTGCCACTTGGAGTCTACCAGAATCCATTCATTACTTACATATGACACAGGAGGGTTTTTATGGAATTTTTAACATATCTTAATGTTAACAACTGACCTGAATCGAAAATCCTTCATTCTTTCTGCATCTTTGGTCAGGAAATCAGGGCACTGCCTTCCCAGTCGATGGAATGCATACATCAGGCATTCCACATATGAAAACTCAAGACGGGGTTCCTCCTGGTTGCCTTTCTCTGAATCACTATCAGGCGGCAGAGGCATAAACTCCTGTAAAAAATGCAAAGTAAATCAATCATTAAGTAAGAAACTTGCCTTCAGTCAACATATAAACAATAACACCACCTTTCAGAAGTTTACATCAACCATATTTGCCTTCTGGTATGAATTTAATAAATGGGTCAATAAATTTCCTGTGAACGTATCACCTATTGATGTTGGCAGTGTAATGAAACTGAGGTTACAATGGGGTCAGCACCTAACTAGGATCCAGAAAACTGGAAGACAGCAAATCATTAAATGTGTATTATTGTGTCAAATGTAATAGATGGAAATGGTTCACAAAAGTGTCCACACATCTCAAAAGGGAACAAAAACATAAATGTCCAGAGATGACTGATCAAAAAAAAAAAAATGGACAGTGACAGAACTAAATGGCTCACTTACAGCAGGGAACCTGTCTTGTTGTGTTCTATGTCACTGTACACTATGCACCACAGAATGCTATAGCTTTGGGCCGAAACCCTACACACTTCCCAATTAGATGAATAAAGAGAAACCAACTTGATGTCACTTGCTTTTTTATTTCATTATGTAATGCTCAACATGTTTCGGATGTTAATACATCCATCACCAGGAGCTTGCGACTTATCTGTTGAGTTATTTCATGGGTTGTATTATTCTGGGTCGATGTGCGTTGGTGTTACAGTGTGGTTTGGTTGGGGTGGTGTGGTATCCGAATGAAGGCTTCAGCCTGAATCCGGATACAACACCACCCCAGCCAAACCACACTGTAACACCAACACACATCGAACCAGAACAATACGAGGTGTGGCAATAAAGAAACCAGATTGCTTTTATTACTCCTTTCCGGCCACGTCGATGACGAAGAGGAGGGTAGGGCATTGACCCGTGGACTTCCCTCTACCGTCACACAAAGGTTCATTCACGCACATCGGTT
>Ga0123352_10013766_pt1 | contig 12847 bp, 6 predicted proteins | sample TergutLab28metaG_FD_89700 | JGI IMG/M metagenome (GOLD analysis project Ga0123352, IMG submission 89700) | Labiotermes labralis P1 segment gut microbial communities from Petit-Saut dam, French Guiana - Lab288 P1 | ecosystem: Host-associated > Arthropoda: Insects > Digestive system > Gut ... | reverse complement strand
CCACTCCAACCCTGTAAAGAAATACCACTATACTTTCGAACGTAAACCTGATGATGGCCACTTAGGCCGAAACATGTAGTTTACTTTTATCATTATTAAACACCTTTAAATATATATTGTTGTATTATAGATTGACCCCACACCTACTGCGAATAGTAATATTATACCACAACACTTGTCCTTTAAAATCAATGTTTACAGCAGCTACAATATTCGACATTGTAATACCTCTATCATTACACCCAGCCCTTCTCTCAAGCCCTATTTGCGTTCCTGAAAACGTCGTGGGCGTAAATAAAAAGGACCGAATTAAAAAAAATATATTCCCATCAGCAGTAAGGGTTTAGCCTAACAGAATGCAGTCAGTGGGCGTTAGACCGAAAGTAGGAGAGAACAAGTTAATAAGGGTGTCAATGAGCGAAGGTCGTTAAAGCAAAGAGGCGTAAAACAAGGAAATGGAATATCAAGAATTATTTTCGAATAAAAGAAATCCGTTGAAAATCACGTCAAATAACTGTTTCATTCTCATTCATATCTTTTTTCTTTCTTCACAACTCTGGCTATTATTGTGTTAAGAAGTAAAATTAAATTACCCCGCTAATTACATATTGCTGTGAAAAAATGTAAAATCGTGTAACGTACGTAATTACAGACCGTCTCCTGCGTTATGTACATAGTACGTATGTTACGGTGGTAAAATTTCGATCATTTCTGACAAAACACGCTTTAATGTGTAAAATACCTGAACGAGAAAAAGTATCAGTGCCCATACCTGTCCTGTGTAGCTTGATGAATATTTAAGATTTTTTCACATGAAAATGTTTAATATTGTACTAAAAAATAGAAAAATCCTTAAACTTGATTGAAAATGTACCCCCGTAAGTATAATTCCGATCACTTAGTGGTACGGTTCTTATCAGCCACATCTACCACACATGATCTGTTCTTATCCTTCTACCAACGCATATTTCTTAGTACCAAACATTACATTTCGGGCAACATACCCATTCACCCTTTTGTCAGTGTAATAGTTTAAGAAACAACAATCACACTTGTCATCCACTGCTTGCGATTTTTTGTAACAATGAGCCTCGCTTCTGCTCTTGTTCCTATGACATTACTTTGGCCACGGCTCTTCGTTTTATCCTTGTTGGAAAAAGATATGCTTAATTTCGGGTTTATTCCAGATATTGATACGAGGTAAGGTGGCAAACCACAACTATAAAAACTTCATCCTACAATATGTTTCTTAAAAACATTTTTATTACAAATGTGGACGTAGGACTAAAGACTGGTGAAGTGTCGTATTCATGCCCATTTGTGTCTAAATATAGTACAATATTCCCAATAAAGAATAATAATAACAAAATCCTGCAAATACAATTATTTTATTGCTGTCAGTAGATATCATGTTCCTCAACTTTCCCAAAAATATTATAAATTTAGCAATGCTGGGTTTGGCTTGGATGAACCCGGTCGAATGATCTCTTCCCCTTTGTGCAACCGCTAGGCTGCATTAAACTATGCGTTTAGTAACTCGACTCTAATTATTAGTGTCGAGGTCAGTTTTGTATAACTTTATTCATCCGATCGAAATTGTACGTACTGTGCCGACCGAAAATGTACCCGAGCTAGAACAGAAGAAAGTATCAAGCAATACCAAACTACCTCAAGAAATGGAAGTAACCGTCACAAAGACCAACCATGAGGTGATGTCTGAAAATGCTGATACAAAAAGTTTCGCTCTGACCTAACACTAATACCCTCAGTTACTAGATAAATTTAGACAGTCTTATCACAGTCCAAATAGCTAAGCAGCAGTACTCACTCACACTAAATAAAGAAAAATTGTAGCTGTGAAACAGAAATTGCTTGGGGATGAAACTAATGTCTATAATTATCACAGTATTTAACCAACTTGATGCACAAAATTTGTTTTAAATAAGTTTTTATTTCATGCCTCTACATGTTTCGAGTACATGTGCTCGAAACATGTAGAGGCATGAATTAAAACTTATTGTGAAACAAATTTTGTGCATCAAGTTGGTGAAATACTGAGATAAATATACTGAGATGCACGGTCAGCAAAACGTCAAAATAATGTCTATAATTCAACATCTGTTAGCATTATATCACCACAGTCACATAAGTGCTACCAACATCATGAAGCGAGAAAAATTCTTTAATCCTTAGACTGATCAGATTGGTACCTATATCGAAAATGTACCACCTCATCATACTTGATAAGTGTGTTTGTGTGAATTTTGAAATCTAAAAGGAATCATTAAAATAAAAGGCAGGGTGCTCCATAAATTACACTTTCCGTTATTGCATTATCAAATCCTTATGACATTCTGCATTATTTGAAGAGATCACGGACGGTGTAATAGCAAAAAGCGTTTATCATTTTTGGGGAGGGCGTCGAAAGAAGGTATGGCGAACTGCATCCAAATTATCTTCAGAAAACTCAAAATGTCAGTCGCTGACCAGCAGAGCAGTTCGGCGACAAATCTGCTGGTACAGTTCTGTGTCTGCGAAGTTGTGATTATTTGGTGGTTTATTAACTGTACCTCGTATTCAGCATGTACTACATTTCACATCATCAGAATTGTCTGCCGCGGGGGAGAAGGAAGGCAAAGGGAAGGTAAAAGTAGTCTAACAAAACCATGTCTCTGGCCACCACTCACTTATTTCCCCATTAAACTTTTGTATGCACTTCCACCCACTCCCATTTGAGTTAACCACCTTATCACTGGTGTAACTAACAATACAGAAACGAGAGCACATTGGTTCAGGTGATGCGCACATTTCTCAAACTTTCATTTCACTTTGTCGATTGTCATTCTCTTACCCTCCACAAAAAATACTGTTTCCGTTTTAATTATATAAATATTACATGAATTTAGTCTTTCCCTTATTTCACCCTGACACGTGTTTCTTGTTACGCGGCTGAGAAACAAACAACAAAAAATAAGAAACGTCACTTGTTTGTGTTCCACGTCCGTGCATTGATTAATGTTTGTTTATTTATATGATAAAATAACAAATGCACTTTTATAAACATACTCAATCACATATAGTTATTCTTCACCAATATGTTCCGGTCACTGCTGTTACTATCAGCAGGGTATGATATAACAATTTACATAATCAACATGCAATTGTATACTGATTGTATAATGATCGTATGTATTTTTACTCGTATAATACACCGTGGTGATGATCAGAGGAGTAACCAAAATATATTGGTGAAAATAATATGTGATTGAACATATTTAATAAATGAGCATTTGTTTACCACATAAGTATAAACATCAAATTTAATATTTGCTTCAAACGTCTTGGGCTATCCTAAGTGAAATTACTAAACACGAACTAAAATCTTTGTCAGTTTATGTGGACAATCCTGCCTCATTTACACTCCCATATCAGCAACATCAATACCGTCAGCGTTAAGAATTTCACAGTTGGCAGAAAGTCATACAGTAGGCCTATTTATAGCACAGTCTGTATATTTATTTTGAACAATCTACTAGGCTTCCGTGGGCCGGACAGTTCAGTCTGTATAGCGACTGACTACGAGCTCGACGGTCCGGGATCGAATCGCGGTGGGGACGAGATTTTCCACCCGTCCAGACCGGCCCTGGGGCTCACCCAGCCTTCTGTACAATGGGTACCGGGTCTTTCCCGGGGGTAAAGTGCGGACGGGTTATGCTGCTGACCACTCACCCCCTTCTAGTGCCGCGGTCATGGAAGAGTAGAGCTATACCTCTACCCACCCTCTGGGCCACACCGGACCTGTAACGGGATCACTTTACCTTTTTACTAGGCTTCCACTGTGTGTAGCTTTGCAAATATCCACATCGTCCTCTCTCCGACTCTCTTTGGCCCCTCTGAGAATCCGATAAGATTAATGGATTCTCCTGTCCCCGCCGATACTCTTTTGACCCCACTGACCCAAATATAACCCCAATTTTACCTTATGTGTAACATGAGGTTTTAGGCCGTCTCATTTCACAGGCGGCTAGTTGCCAGTCTCTCGGCGAGGAGCCCCGTGTTCGCTTCCAAGACAGTCCATTTGAGGTTTTTAGTATAATAAGCGGCACTGAGGCAAACACTCGTACAATTTCAGCGAACTCGTTACACGATATTACTAACATAGAAGCATGTCGTTTATGTAGAGAACTCCAGTATTTTTATTGAAGATTTCTAAAAGTTGTCTAAAGAACTAACGCTAAAATAACAGTGCCCATCACAGGATTGCATATATGCCTTTTTTACCACGGTGCGACAGCCCAAGTGGGCCAAGGCCTCCTCATTGTCAATGCTTTATGATCACACACACTCGGTGGGACTCCTCTGGACGAATGTGCAGCCCGAAACAGAGACCTCTACCTGACAACCTGACAACACACAACATTCACAACAGACAAATATCCATGCCCCCGCGGGATTCGAACCAACAATCCCAGCAAGCAAGCAGCTGCAGACCCACTCTTTAGACAGCGCGGCCACTGGGAACGGCCAATATGCTTATTAATGTATTAAATTTTACAACGATCAAAACAAACAGATAGCTGAATTTGTGTGATAATACACACAAAAATAGCCAGAAGGCCCTTCAAATTGGAACAGAAATTTGTTGCGGCTACAGAGTAATTACTAAATTTGGATGGGGAGAGGAGGCATGGTGTAGCCTGTTCTTGCTCCAGGATAGGGACAGGTGACGAGCACTTGTGAATGCGGTGATGCACCTTTGGGCTTCGTACAATGCGGGTATTTCTTGGCAGGCTGAGGAACTACTAGCTTCTCAAGAAGGACTCTTTTCCATGGAGTGAGTTAGTTGTTTAGTTGGACAGTTGGTTGGTTGGTTGGTTGGTTGGTTGGTTGGTTGGTTGGTTGGTTGGTTGGTTGGTTGGTTGGTTGGTTGATTAGTAGTTTGATTGGTTAGTTAGTTAGTTAGTTAGTTGGTTGGTTGTTTGGTTGGTTGGTTGGTTGTTAGCTGGCTTCCTTGGTTAGTTGGCTGGTCATGTGGTTGGTTCGATCGTTACTTCGTTCTTTGATTATGTGGTTAGTTATTTGGTTGATTGTTTCGTTTATTTGTTTGTTTGTTTACTCATTCGTATGTTAGTCAATTAGTCAGCCAGCCAGGTACGCAATTAGTTACTTAATTTGGGGCACAAAATGCATTATGAAAACACTGCCACCGGGTAAGAAACCAAATGCAGTTAATAAATATTATTATTATTATTATTATTATTATTATTATTACTCGGCACGTGTAAAATCTGTTGCATTTAACAAACTTTCTTTAAAATTACCTAACTTCAACTCAGTCCCGCTGGATATGGAACTCCGTTTATTATCAGAAAAATATCAATTGTCAGTGGCATGAAAGGCTTCCAATCTGGTGTCGTCAGTGTTTACTATTTCAATGACGCTAGATTATGCAAATAACATTCCGAATAAAAATTCGGAAGCACACGAATAAAATTATAAATCTCCTATTAAATACAGTAACATAAAACTTGCTTACGCAACAAAACATCAATTGCAAGTGACAACAAAAGCTTACAGCTTCGTATCATCCTTATTTCACATTTCACCGAAACGTGCATACTCAAGTAACATTATTAAAAAGAATTCGGAAATAATCAATCGAATTTTTAAGTTTCAGACGAGCAATATAAATCGAAACATAATTTCAACCAAACTCTTTCGCAACGATGCAAACCGGTGAATGTGACGTCACTGCCTTTGTACCTATATACTACTCGGCCTCTTTACCCAGCAGCAAAATTGTAACGTAACGGCGAAAACTTGTAGCTATGAGATGACCCGTTTCCTACATTCAAACCAAACGCACGATACAAGGTAGATGGTACTCTGACAGTTATATCATTATACTAAATGTACAGGTCTTCTTTGGCTTAATCACAAATACCTTTTTTACAGCAAGTCACAATAAACACCAGGCGGAAATGGCGAAGAAAATGTAATGTGTTATGACAGAAAAGTAGTATGTTCCTTGCAAGCGAAGACTGTTAAAGGGAACAATAGATTTCCCACTAATTTAAATACAGCCATGTAATATACAGGGACGGGAGAATTTAGGTACACACAAATAGTAGTAACGTAATGCAAACAGGTAAAGTTTATTGATCCTATTTCCCGATTAAGGTGTACTGCATTAAAACTATACATTTTAGGGTACAAAAAACTGCAAGAAAACTAGAGGTTTTGCAGACAACTTGCCTAATGGCCTGTCTGGGTCATACTCTAAGAACACGGGCCGGAGTGTCTCCACTGTGCACATAATTGTTTACTTTAATATTCGTCAAATGTCGCGATCGTATATTCACTGGAATCTGAAACGCGCAAGGGAATAAATCGGCAAGTATATCACTTTCCGCGAAAACAAAAAATATCGTTTCAAAGGAAACTGTTAGAAAAAAGGAGAAATAGAAATTGTATAAGGGAAGAAATCCCATCTTTTTAGAAACCGGCTGATGAAGATATCCAAACCATATATACTTATGTCTGAGAAGGTAAAGAGAAAACTGGCGGGAATTTGACATGATAACAGGCAAAAGCAGTCACACCCTTTCTTCCATTCCTTTTATTTTGAACTGACTCCTACATTGTAAGATCGAATAAAGTATCCACACCGATATAAATGGAAACAAACTGTCACCTCCAATAGAAGATTTAAAGTAAGATGTGTATTTGTATTTGCGCTTAAATAATCGAGGCGTAAAGGGGGATATGAGGGTAAATTCGACACATTATTGTAGGCAGCAGTTGTGCTCAGGACACTTTACTCATGAGAAGAACTCTAGTACGCAGTAACAGGAGGTTTCAAGGGCCTTCAGAGCCCATTTAGAAGAGATGCAGAGGTGAAAAGGCTTTCCTCAGCCGAAAACCGAACTGAATATTGCCACACTGTCTCCTCGGTATTTAAAGTAAAGCCTAATCCAGTATCGAAATTGTATAATTCTGATATACAGCAACTTTGCCTTAATACTTGTAGTTTTGCATCCTTTAACTACGTTTATATGCATGAAAATTAAAGAAAGGTAACTTAGCTATAACATACACAGCAATTACAAAAACACGGAGCCTGAAAGTCTTCAGCAATAAGTACGTCTCAACTTCACAAAACGGAAGTCACTTTTTGTAGAACGTCTCATCGTGCAAGTCTTATTACGAACAGATTTAAATAACTCCGCTGAGCAGAGGCCTTCCTGAGAAGCTAACCGGTCCTAAGCTAGTGAAAAAATTCCCACATTTTATGGTACCCGAAGGTTTATCATCGCGTTTACAAGAGCCCGCCACCTGTCCCACTCCTGAGCTTCATCAGTCCAGTCCATGCTCTCCCATCCCACATCTTACATCATCATACCATCTAAGCCTGGGTCTTCCAAGAGATCTCTTTCCATCAGGTCTCCCAACCACAAACCCTGTATGCACCTCTGCTCTCCCCCATAAGTACAGCATGCCCCACCCAACCCACTCATCTTGACTTGATCACCCGAATAAAATTTGGTGATGAGTACAGATCATAAAGTTCCTCGTTATGTAGTCTTCTCCACTCCCCTCTCACCTCGTCCCTCTTAGTTCTAATTATAATCCTCTGCACTCTATTCTCGAACATCGTTAGCCTGTTAAACACTTTATTATCCAAATAAAGAACAATATATAATTTATAGATACAATTAAAATTATAAAATATTTAAAAGTGCTCCAACATGTTTTGGATCACAGGGGATCCATCATCAGGGAGCCCTGCACAGTGCGTGGCTAAAAATTACAAGAATGGTTCTATCGTGTCCGTTGACATGGACAAGGTCGGTATTATGGCAGCATTGTGGGTGTACAAGGCTCACTAATGATGGATCCTCTGTGATCCGAAACATGTTGGAGCACTTTTAAATATTTTATAATTTTAATTGTATCTATAAATTATATATTGTGCATTAGTTGGATAATAAAGTGTTTGTCATTGATGCACGGTGCAAACATGAAGGTCCTTGCCTGTGTCTCTCCATCAATATGACAGACCAAGATTCACAACCAAACAAAACAACAGGCAAAATTACAGTTCTGTATATGATGTTTTGCTGGTCCCAGTGGCCACCCGATCTAAGGCGTAAATCTACTGCCGCTCGCCTGCTGAGACTATGGGTTCGAATCCCATGGGAGCATGGATGTTTGTCTGTTCCGAGTGTTGTGTGTAGTCGGGTAGAGATCACTGCTACGAGCTGATCGCTCGTCCAGAGGAGTTCTACCGACTGTGATGCGTCGTTGTGTGTGATCTAGAAACCTTAAGAATGAGGAGGTCATGACCCGCGTTGGGTCGCAGCGTCACTGGAACAAAAAATTTTTCTTTATATTTTTGGAGAGCAAATTGGAAGACAGAAAATTCTTTACCAAATGAAGGAAGAGACTTTATACCCACACACACATACACACACGTGTGTGTGTGTGTGTGTGCGTGTGCGTGTGTGCGCGCGCATGTGTGTGTGTGTGTGTAAACGTCCACTTCAGTCTTCAGCCATAAGAAGTTCTGCTTCTGTGGTTAATATTCCCGGAGATTCCTGGTTAAAATTTCGGTTATCATGATTTCGGCTTCCCGGATTCTCCTCAGTAACTCCAATCGGATGCAGTGATGCCATCTTCAGACATATTACAGTATAACCCCTGAAACCTGGAGAATGAGGAGCGCTATAAGAGATGTAAGCTTGCGAGCCACAGACACACTACCACCAGCTTTGCTCTCCTGCGCATCATGTACGTGTACCACTTCATTCTAGGACTTTTCAAATGTCCATATCCTTATAGATTTCTACAATCGTATCATTATTAAAGACCACAGGTCCAGCCCAGTTTGTACTGCTTCCCTCTACACTTAACGTAACTGCATTCAGTAGTGTTCTTATTCACGAGTATTTCAGCTGACGAATCGGTCCTCTGCATCTTACGGAACCCTATGGTTAGTTGTAACATTTTCAAACTCGACCGTATCGTAAGCAAGATAAATAAAGTTCACAATCCCATGCCCATTTTCTTAAACTCCACTTAAAAATTAGCATCCCCTCTACACTTAGGTCTTCCATGATGCCTCTACCCGCCGCATTATTCGACTAAGTCTCGTCCATCCCGCGCGTTCTCCATTTCCCGTCTAATTCTGTCATTCTTGATTTGATCTTCAGCTCTTAATCGACACCACACACATTCGTAGTTGTGTTTCTTCTAAAACCACTATCCGCGAACGAAGCAGCGTGTACCGTCTGTAACCTGTTTGTTCATCCTTCATCTCGGCAGATATAACTCACTCGCTGTCTTGTCATTTCGCCTGAAAATGAGCGAAAGGTTTTGCTGCTTCTGGCATTGATGCATTTCATGCCCCCATGCCTGATACTAGCTTGCCTGCCTGCCAGTTTCATGTATTATGTGATGTCTCCCCAACCCCACCCCACCCCTCTCTCTCTCTCTCACTCTCTCACCTTCCATCATCTCATTCTCTCAGTCAAATTTATCAGGAGTCTATACTTCGAGTGCATTTAAGTTGTAGAACATTTTCGTTCTATACTGTGGTTCGGACTGAACTTATCAGCAGCCAAATTAAGGTCTCTGTGACCTGTTGCATGATGGGTAGGGGATATTGTAACCACAAGAAGGTATACAACAAATGCTAGGAATACAGACGCGGCCTGTGTATTGTAACGAATAATATTCTTACATCGTATTCAAACTATATCCCGCTACAGCACCGTTTAAGATCAACTAATGTACCAAGCATTCTTAGTTTACTCTTTTCTTGCAGATGAACAGCTACATTAAATTTGCAGCCCTGCTGTGAACTGAAGATCTCGCGGCCTTATGTATGCATATTGCTCTTCTGTAGTTTCGGTTTATTTTACGAGGCTTTCAGTACTTCAGACTCTATAGTTTACAATGACTGAATGGCAGAAAAGTGAAAAGTACGTGGCAGGAAATACTTGTGGCCGAATTTAAGGTCCTGTCCCGAAAAACTCAAAGTATAATAAAGCCTTTGGGATATGACGCCGTGCAGTACAGCAGATGAGTATGAACCACTGGAAGAAATCTGTTAGACAAAAATGGCAGCTGGTTACTCCGAAACCTTGACCTCTATCTCCCAGATTGCATGGTGGACGCCCCAGATGACAGTATCTGCAATGTTTCCTCGGTCATTGTTTACCAAACAAAATTTCCCAGTAGAAAAATATACCCACAATACCACTCCAAAATATGCAGCTTCCACAGAATACTATCGATGTTAATTAACTTCATTACTAGTAAATGACTACTGTAGTAGTGAATTTTTGTTATCAGTAAACACAGAATTTATTAAACACTTTATTATCCAACTAATGCACAATATATAATTTGTATATGCAATTACAATTATAAAATATTTAAAAGTGCTCCAACATGTTTCGAGTCACAGAAGATCCATAATCATGGAGCCTTGTACAGTGCTTGTCTAAAAATTACAAGAATGGCTTTATCCTCTGTGATCCGAAACATGTTGGAGCACTTTTAAGTATTTTATAATTTTAATTGTATCTACAAATTATATATTGTGCGTTACTTGGATAATAAAGTGTTTGTCATTGATGCACGGTGCAAACATGAAGACAGAATTTATTATTCAGGAAGAAGGCAGGTTGCATGTTTCGGGTAAAACAAATTAGGCATTATCAGGCCTACGAAAAGAATATTAAAAATATATTTTACAGCTGTATTTTAGGTCTGACATCTCATCATTCACAAGCCAAAAATATCTTACTTCTAATGGTGCAACAGCACCTAGTGGGCCAGGGCCTCCTCAATATGGAGGTTTCACTATCACATTCAGACAAACCACACTCAGTAGGGCTCCTCTGGACGAATAATCAGCCCGACGCAGAGACCTCTGCATGACAACACACAAGACTCACAAGATACATCCCCCGGCGTGATTAAAAACCTGCAAGTGAGCTGTCCCAGATCCACTTCTTGGACCGCGCAGCCCCTGGAATCTACCAAACTCAAAATACACCTTTTTTGTATTGTTGTAATTAGGCCTGATGATGGCTAATTGCCTTTAGCCGAAACACGCAGCTTCCATTGCTTTCAATATAAATGTTGTCTTGACGGATCGCAAAAATTAATTTGTATTTAATAACACAAGGAAAAATTACTCGCCTTAAGTGACTACTGCACTGGCAAAAATTGAATCCTAAATAATGCAGTTGGCATAAAATTGTTTAAAAAGTGTATAAGATTTTTAAGAGGATTAGCGCACGCCATTATCTCTCTAAACTCACAAAAATAGGTGACTTTGCCGTCACCACAGTGGTGATTATGAAGATTAGGCCCAGTTTACGTATGACGAGACGGGGAGTCAACGTGGCGAGCACGGGAAAAGAATCGTCAGCGACGGGTACGCAACGGGCCCCGTTGGGAACACGCCCCCGGCGCAGGCCCGTCCCGTTGTAACATAAATGCATCTATTAGAAAACAATTACACGAAATATCGGCGTGTCCCGTACGATAGCCGCTTCGCACACGGCACGATCTAACATAAATCAGGCTTTACTCTCTTCTGAGATATAAGGTTATTCCTTCTCGTACAAAGATGCTATCATTTCTAAGGAACCTCTTGCCTCCACCTTCATGCAGAAGAAAACTGAATGCTGGTATATTCACAAAAAATACCGCTTAAAATGGAAGAAAACAGCGCGGCTCTTGTTGTCGTAAGAGAAAAGTCACCTACACTAAAAATACAGGCACAATAATCTCCGAAACGCCGATACCTTTATACCAGTCGACCTGGCACCACAATCAAAATGACATAAGCCTTCCTGCAGGAGCAAATTATTATACTGTGTTTCTGGACTTTCAATACACCGTCTTGGTTTTGAGGCAGATACAGTACACAATCCCGATTTCTAATTGGATCGAATTCTTCCTCGATTCAGTGTCTGATATCAGAGTTAGACATTCGCTGCCCTCAGCAAAATACATTCAAGGAGAGGAGTGGTTAAAGTGGAAAGACATAGTGTGGGTTCTGCAGTCGTAACATTAGGACATTCCGTACCTTGCGGTCTGTATGCGACTTTTGGTTTTGCGGGTTGCACTATGAGCGGGCTTAGTTCCCCGCTAGCTGGATAGCAAATCCTGTAAAATAAATGGCTGCAACTGAAGTAGAAAATTGGGGTCCGTGTTTCCCTCTGACCGCGGGACAGTAGCCGTGCATCATCGGTCAGGCATCGCGCCTCCCCTGATCCCCCTGAAACCCTCCCACAACCCCCCCCCCCGCTTCTTTTTTCAGTAAAAACCACAGAACTGGACAGACGGGGTGGGAAACGTTCTAACTTCACTTGAAGCCAGTTGTCAAGCACGCTAACTACAATAACTACTGTTAACTGCACAATCAATGGAATATGAGTTTATAGAGCATCAGATTGATCGAAAATTCATTAACCGTATATTAATGAGAATTGAAAGGAAAGAGTTGAGGTCTGTTTCCAGGTTCTTCGCTCGTATTTGTCCTTATACAATGATGTATTATCCGAGTTGCCAATATTCGAACCCGGAACCCCGAGTAAAATTCGCACGTTTCGAGTGTTACTGCCACAGCAACCTACCCGGTGAAAATGTGCGTGTAAACCACCACCAAGGTAATGGCTGTGGTGAATTCTTTGTCTATTATGGTTTTGAAATAGTACATATATTTCCTCACTATTTGGAAACATATACGAGTATATATAGTTTTCTGTGTGTGTGTGTGTGTGTGTGTGTGTGTGTGTGTGTGTGTGTGTGTGTGTGTGTGTGTGTG
>Ga0123352_10013762_pt1 | contig 12847 bp, 6 predicted proteins | sample TergutLab28metaG_FD_89700 | JGI IMG/M metagenome (GOLD analysis project Ga0123352, IMG submission 89700) | Labiotermes labralis P1 segment gut microbial communities from Petit-Saut dam, French Guiana - Lab288 P1 | ecosystem: Host-associated > Arthropoda: Insects > Digestive system > Gut ... | reverse complement strand
TCCATCATCAGGAGCTGGTACAGCTGTAATTACAGCTTCTGGTATTGATTAACTGCAATGAGTAAAATACGTTGCTATTAATACTAATGTATAATTTAAAATTCTAGATTGGTCATATTAAATGTTACTGGCCTTGACGAATATATATATAAAATAATGGTGGATGGTTAAAAAAGCAGTATTTTTAAATTGTGTACAACAAAATATAAAATATAAAACAAAAAATATATATACATAATTTAGGTTATGTTGAAGTTCTATCGGAAAATGCGATAAACAAAGTCAGTTAATACTATTAATATACAGCTCACAACACATAACTCCTGAGACAATACACAACTATATAAATCGAATCCACCCAAACCTCCATTTCAATCCTATATTCGAAAACAATAACAATACGAATTTCCTGGAACTCTTAATAATCCGAGACCAGTTCTACCTGGAAATAGACATATATCGGAAACCCACAACGACAAACACCACCATCAACTTTTTGTCCATCCACCCGACCGAACACAAAACTGCAGCCTACCGCTGTCATGTCAACAGAATGCTGTCACTCCCACTAACAGAAGAAAGACGACAGACAGAATGGGAAACAATACAAACCACAGCGCAGAACAATAACTTCCCGAATACACATATAGCAGGACGAAAAACAAAAATACAGCACTACGCTCACATAAGAGCAACAAAAGATGAAAACAAAAAATGGGCAAAATTTACATACCAAAGCCCAAAAGTCAGAAAGCTTACCAATCTCTTTAAACACACAAACATAAACATCGCTTTCCAAAGCACAAACACAATACAGCAAAGCATCAAACCCAAGAACCCAGAAAAAATACCATACTACAATAGAAATGGGGTATATAAACTTACCTGCAAGACATGCAACATGTCATACATAGGGCAGACTAGTACAGACCTGACACAGAGGTACCGTGAACACATACGCTACATAAGAAATAACGAAAACCCAATCAGCATATGCCCAACACATTCTGAAGAACCAACATGAATATGGGACCATTACAGACACTATGACTTTATTTAAACCAATACACAAGACCTCATTGTTGATATCCTACGAACAACTCTTTATACAGACACATCAGTATAATGGTACTCTCACAAGAGAACAAAACAGAGGCTAACAAAATCCCCTATTCCAGATAGCCATCGATATCGGTCTTACGTCACAACTCTTCCATAACAAATGAAATCCTACCGTATGATACACATGAATCAGTTCCAAATCAACAACGGGAGCAGATGGTAGTAGATCCGGGTACGTAAAGACTATTCTTTTGATCTCAATAGTGCTAATCCCGAAGTATTTTATAATAACTAAATCAGGTATGCACACGAGAGTATTAACTGACTTTGTTTATTGCATTCTCCGATAGAACTTCAACATAACCTAAATTATATATATATATACATATATTGTTGTACATTTTATATTTTGTTGTACACAATTTAAAAATACTGCTTTTAACCATCCACCATTATTTTATATATCATATTCGTCAAGGCTAGTAACATTCTTCAATATGACCAATCTAGAATTTTAAATTATATATTAGTATTAATAGCAGCGTATTTTACTCATTGCAGTTAATCAATACCAGAAGCTATGATTACAGTTGTACGAGCTCCTGGTGATGGGTGTCAACACCCGAAACATGTATAGCTGCCTACAGAAATGTAATAAACTGAATAAGTCGCATCTTGTTGGACAGTTATTAAATTAAAAACTTGATACTGAGTGAAATAAACTGCATTAAAAGGCGTGAAGACCGACTCACGGCAGATTTGAATAGACGCGAGCACTGTGTTGCCTACCGCCACAATAAACACTGCGTGAAAAATGATTATACATGAGGTATTTAATAATCGACGTGTGTATAAAAAAGTGACTGCCCAAAACACGGACACCTGAATTTGGAGAGACAGCAGATATCCGAAAATTTGGAATTCAAATTCGAAATTATGCGACAGAATAACTTGTGCTTTTTAACCCTTTGATCCTGGAGTTGGACAATTACATTTTAGCACACCACTTAAGTACAATGTGAATATTTTATGAACCAAGAAGTGTAACATTAGGAAATGCAGGGAATTTTGTGGAGGAATAAATGAAGATGGCGAGAGAAAGTCTAAAAAAATTATTAAATATATTTGTTGACTAAATATATAAAAAGTGTATTCTGGGGAGTAGCGGTACGTCTGTACTATATATAGGATACATGGTGCATTAAGGTTCAGGTATTTTGATAATTGTGATAACGTCAAATCTTATACATTAAGCACTTTTTCCCCTTTTTCTTGTTTAGTAGTAAACATGGCATCATAACACAACCGACGCCATGGAGCAGAGTACTTCTTGAAAAGCCAGCAAGTTCTCAGCTAGCCAACAAATTCCCCCAGATTTTATGAAATCCGAAGGTTCATTACCACATTTAAAAATCCCGCCACTTGTCCCTATCCTGCGCCACATCAATCCAGTCCTTGCTCCTCAGTCCATTCTTTAACATCTATTTTAATATTACTCTTCCATCTAAGCCTAGACCTTCCAAGTGGCCTGTTCCAATCAGGTTTTCCCACCAAAGACTCCTGTATGCAACTCTCCTCTATCGAATACGTGCTACGTGCTCCGCCCATCTCATTCATCTCGATTTAATCACCCGAATAATATTTAGTGACGAACACACATTATAAAGCTCCTCGTTATGTAGTCTTCTCCACTTTCCTGTCACCTCGCCCTTCTTAGGGCCAAATTTCCTTCTCAGCATCCTATTCTCGAACACCCTCAGCCTACATTCCCCGTCCTCAGTGTGACAGAAAGTTTCATACCCATAAAAACAACAGGAAAAATTATAGTTATGCATAATTTAATCTCTATATTTTTGGACATCCACCTGGAAGACAAAAATTCTGCATCGAATGACAGCAAAGTAGATCTTTGATTTCCTTCTACTCTTTATTTCTTCGTGACTGGAATGGTAGCCTATCATGATACAGACAACAAAATGTAAACTGACACATTACTCACCTCCTCGTACGGTCTCGACTGTGGATGTGCGTCCTTGTAAACCTCACACTCGTAACATGGCGCTCTCTGGCACCAGACATGCTCCATCTCGGTTAAAACGGACAGCATGAATAACGCTGCGCGTAGCATTGCCTCCATCAGAACCTGCAACAACAGGACGCCACTTCTGTTTGCTTCTCACACACAATTACTATGCCGTGATTCAGACTTACACAAATTACCTGTCAATTTTTTTTTATTTCATATATTTCGTTAATACGAAATATTTTATAAATCACATTCGGGGTTTTAAGTTATGGAGGTAAAAAAATTATAAGATTAACAAAATGCGAGTAGCATCTGCTGTACCGTTAAACTGTTTGCATTTTAACTACAATGTTTATTTATGTATTTGAAATTACTATCACAGTAAACAAGATTTTACCTTATGTTTATTGGACCGTGCATCATTGTAATAGTTGAAGAATTAAAGACCAACTTGATGTCACTAGCCTGCAACACGGACACCACTCAAACCCAGCCACACCAAATCTCCAACACACAACGAACCGAGAACACAACAACCGATGTGGTAATCCAACAGCAAAGTCGCTAGCTCCTGGTGATGGATATATTAATGTCCGAAACGTGTTGAGCACATAACAAGTAAAAAAAAAAATAGCTAGTGACATCAAGTTGGTCTTTTATTCTTCAACTCAACGATTTTCCCCTCTAATCGTCTCGTCTTTGCCTCTGCCGGTGTTTACTCTGGGACAGGAACTGAATTTTTATGTCAGCTGTCATTTAAATAAAATGTAGGTTTAAAACGATAAATAATCTTTAAATATATAAGGTTAAGAAGTGTCATCGCATCATTATCCTATTATTAGTTATTGGTGATTGTTAGCATTTATAGATACAACCGCCAGCCATCGGCGCCATGTACTTCCTGTCAGCAGACATCAAAATTCCAATTTTTTTTACCCAAAAAATACTTACTTTATTGATTATCCGGGATAGATGGATGCAGGACTTTGTGTGGGAGGGATCTGAAAGAAAGAGACAAGTTGGAAGATCTAGGCTTAGATATGAGAATAATGTCAAAATGGATCTTAAAAATAGTCTGGGATGGCATGGACTGGATCAATCTGGCTACATATAGCGGCAAATGGGAGGCCATGGTGGAGGTGGTAATAAGCTTCTGGTTCCTATAAATTTCTGGGAATTCCTTGCCTACTAGCTGAGGAATCGGTGTGCTCTCAAGAAGGACCCTGCTCCGCCCGGTTGGTTACACAGAGCGCTTATTCAGTTTAATTGTGATTTAATGTAGTAGAAGAGGGGGAATATGGATGGATATTCTGTACAAAATTCAGGTACACATGGGAATTATGCAATGCGAGATTCCGCCCATTGATGAAACGAGAAAGTTCGGCGTATCTTGCGGCTACATGCCGGTACAGGCGAAGATCATAACATTTACATGACACAAATTAAGTAAACGCTGGCAAATTTAGAAAAAAGCTAAGCTGTCTGTCAGGAATTACCGTCAATCTGAGACCCTAACCCCTTAACCAATGTCTATTTTACCTGGTAAAATTTGACAGAAACTTCTGTAGTTTTTGCGAAATATCAGGCTTCCGCCACACTGTAACTGAGAGCTTTGCTCTTCTGGGGTGTTGAGCGACGTTAAGTTGGTAGTGGGCCACCGATTTGATCCTTGAATATGGAACCGGTATTTGTCTCGCAACCTCGGTAATCAACCACCAACCTACGCCACGGTACGTCCCAGAAGCGTGCATGTCTTATCTAAATTTTGTGTTTTGTTGACCGTGCATCTTATCACAATCTTTGTAAATAACCAACTTGACGCACAATTCTTTTTCTTATATTTGTTGATTCCAATTCTCTACATGTTTCGAGCAATCAAGTACTCATCATAAGGAGAGTCAATTGTATCAATACGACCTCTGGTATATGTCACTTTTGTAGGTGACCGTGTGGTATGCAGATTTAGATGGAGTTCCAACTAAACCTGCATACCGCACGGTCACCTACATACAGTGACATATACCAGAGGTCGTATTGATACAATTGACTCTCCTGATGATGAGCAAATGGTTACTCGAAACATGTAGAGAACTGGAATAAACAAATACAAGAAAAATAATTGTGCGTCAAGTTGGTTATTTACAAATAATATCTTGTCTAGTTGTGAATGAGGCCAATGCCATTCAAATTCTTTGTTACAGAAGGACAAAATGAGAGGGTAGATACTTTAATGAACTCAATTTCCATACGCTGTATTTGCTGAAAAAGTTTCCTCCATATAGAAACACCACTCCAGCACAATACATATTGTTATACTATCCAATTTAAAAAAGTTGCCTTTTTGGAGGCCATGACGGCGTATAGGGAGTGGAGGAATAACTCCACTTATTCTTGAGCTCGGCAGTAGATAGAGGTAAGTACTCAGTTTCACGTACCGGCCACTTTGTCCTCGGGGAAGAGCCCTTGGTATTGATTGCATGGGAGGGTGGGTAGGGGGAACAGCTGGTAGGAAGCACCAGCGGCAGAGAGAGCGCTCATATGTTCTCCGGAAATTGCAGTGTTTCCGTACAGATGTTGCTGTCTTCCTAGAAATTCACAAGTTACGAAGGCCATATGTTTAAAAGTAAGTTAATTTTTAACAAATTCCGTTTGAAATTCCAGAGAGATTTATAAACACGATTTTATAATTTTCTAACTTTCAGAGTGATTCTGCTTGTGTGGAGCCGTGTCTTCATTTTGCTGTCCCTGGCTATGATTTCACACTTCTCTCTTTCGTGCGCTGATTTTCCCCCACCGTTTCTACAGCATGTTCCTTTTTTTATCTGTATACCACAGCGATCAGTACAGATCCCCACCAAATGCACGCTTTTTTTGTGTGAAAAGATTGTCACAATCTAAAATAAACACCCTGTAAAAAAACCAACGTTTTTCCCAACCTGGCTAAATTCTAACCCAAAAATATAGGTAATATTTTTACTCCAAAAAACTTAAATCCACCGAAAAAACTACATGGTGTTAAAATCCAGAAGACATTTATATCTTCGCTGCCTTCGAGGCCTCAAATCTGCTAAATCACATGTTTCAACAAGCCAATGGCATAGGCCAAGTTCGCAGCAGCTAACCGTAGCGCACTATTGGCCAATGAACATAATACATTTGCAGCTCCAAGGACAGGCCACCCTCCAACATCTTTCGACGCCTAATGTCAACTATAGTGGTCGTACCGCTCCGCTAACCTCTAAAGTTGCATTTTATATATTTATTCAACAAATATATGCACTGAATATTTTAAACATGGTATATACTCTCCGTTTTTTTCTCTTCAAAGTGCAGTTTGTTTCATAATTCTAACGTATTTGGTTCCTTTATTATTCACATTTTATGTACAGGTGTGCTAAAATTTAAAAAAAAAATTCCGGCGCCAAAAGGTTAATTAAAAAAAACAGCCAATATACGCATAAACGTTACATTGGGGCGCGTTCGTACTAACATTGTTGCCGTAAAACAGCAGTACGTATTACATATTCCGAGTGTGTGTTTGTAGTCTTAGGTATCCAGTATGCAATGCGCACGCGCCATATTGTCATCTGTGGCCTGTCCGGCTTTACAATATATTTCCGCCTCATCTCATAAACGGTACGGTTTTCGAAAAAAAAATTTATTGAACATAAAATGCGTGTTTTTATTTTATGTACAATATTGTCTGAGACATCTGTTGTTATAAGAAGAAATGAGCGAGATATTATCAAGAGTGTCCATTGGTCATCACGTAAAGTACCCGTTATTCTTGTGAGATTTTAACACAACTGAATTTTCTCGCGAGATTTTCGAAAAAATACCCAAATGTCAAATTTCATAAGAATTCTGTCAGTGAGGGCCCAACTGTTCCATGCGGAAGGACAGACAGACAGACATGACGAAGCTAATAGAAACTTTCTGTAATTTTTGCGGACGCGCCTCAAAAAAAGGAGCATTTAAACTAACATTTCCCTTATCAACTTTCAAAACAAATCCCGCTTTAAAATGTTCTTGCCGGCAGAAACAAGCAAGACTACTAGACATTTAAACGGTCACCTGCAATATTAAGTTATTTTAACAACAGTTTGCTTTAGAGACAGGCCTGCTACTGTTGGGCCCAGAAGGTTTGTGTCTTTCCATCTGCTATCTAAACACATGTACTTAATATACAAGAGAGAGAAATGTGATCTTCCCTGCAGTTTCACAAGGCTATGAAACTTGATCTATCATATTAAATGAAGAACCCCGATTCAGACCATATTATACAAGGAGAATGAAGAGGAACAAGGAGGGAAGGAGGGAGTAACAGGAGAATGCTGATAAAAAAAAAACACAAGGGAGATCTCGCTACTATTTTCTCTTCGATACATATTATTAGAATGTTCAAATGACGGAAGGTAAAATGGACGGGAATTGTAGCATATATGGTAGAGAGAGATAAAATAAAATTATTGTTAGAATACCTACAGCTAATATAGAACTTGAAACGAATGGCGTAGAAGGGAAGATAATTCTAATGTGCATCATCCCCTTTGTGTTTAGAACAATTGTAAGCAGTTAGGTATGTTTACACTTACAGTCGAACACAACTATATTTGTTTTTTTAAGTATACAGGAGTTTACAACAACGACATGTTTCGGCCCTATATGTGGGCCATAATCAGGTTGTGGTTAGACTTTCAGCTTGGGCTATACTAGCATGCGTTTATATTATTCTCACTGATTGTACATATTGTAGCCTAAGTAATTATATTTAGATATTATATTTTACCCTCTAGCATAAGAAATAATCCCTATGGGAGAAAAAACGATATCCAACCATATACACCCGGGACCATGGTACCCCGTGACATAATGAGATCTCGAACCCGCCCCATTACGCCCCAAGACCACTACACGGATGCTAGTACAGCCTAAACTGAAAGTCCAACCACAACCTGATGATGGCCCACATATAGGGCCGAAACATGTCGTTGTTGTAAACTCCTATAATATACTAACAAATATAGTTTTGTTCGACTGTAAGTGTTAACATACCTAACTCCTACTTAGGGAAGATAATATTAAAAGTGGCTTTAAAGATATAAAATAGAGTGGCATAGATTGGATTCCTTACGCTTAGAACAGGGAATATAACGGGCTGTTGTGAATACGGTAATGAATATTATGCTTCATAAAGGACAGGGATTTTGTATTTCGACTGTCTGAGAAACTGTGTGTCAAGCAGGACTCAGCTGCATGATTCTTCACCTTTATTATCACGCAACATGAATCTGATTATTTCACTTCTCATCCCTGGTGGCAATTGTAGGAAACATTCTGTTCATTTCTTAACATCTGTTGAGGGTTGAGTCAGAGTTCTTTGAAACACAAAACATGGTTCATGAGCTAGTGAACTACCATACAAACTCTGACAATGCGAACTTCGGGTTTTATTTATTTCTGTCATTGTATTGCAAGACTGTACAATGCCGAGAGAAATATGACGTCACGTCTAAACCCACAGCCCTACAAACTAAACAACGGAAAATTTTGTATGGGTGAAATAACTTGTTCTTTACAGACTTTCAGATTAAAACAGAATGAAAGTATACATTGGGGCATGTAAAAAAATACAAATATGGGAAAGGAGAAGTTTATTTTCAAAAGATGTTGTTTCAATCGCGTCTGTCGGTACACCAAGATAAATCTTCTTTACATTCTGAGTACACGGATCCAAACTTCTTCCTTCGTCATGCACAAATGGAATTTGAATCAAATTGTTGATACATTTGCATTTCAAAACTATACAGTAAGCTTTCCAACAAGGAAAGTTTATTTTCAAAGTTTTTTTTTTTTACTACTAAGCAGTCAATGCTCTCACCGCAGAGAAGTTTCGCTTTGTTTCACAGTGCGTTCAGAAAACAAGGTGCCCACAAAGAAGCTGGCATCTGAGAAGTCTTGCAGGTCTCGGATCAAAACCAGCCGAAGGAGAGGTCATTTAACGAGACTGTAGATTCCTAACACACGTAGACTGTGTCACACGTGAAAGAAATAATTAGGCAGCATGGGTAGAATATGACTGACAAGGAAAGACCGATGTACGTGAAGTAAAACGCATCCTGGTGCCACTTTTTCTACCACAAATCCCATATCGACTGGTCTGGGATCGAATGCAGGCGTCTGCGGTGAGAGGCTGCCTGAAACATGGCACGACCATACATTCAAATACAATGGAAATTATGAAGAACAAACGCGCATGCGTATAAGGCATTACAAAGGATCGTTCTAGACCGAACGGTCTCTCCTGCTGTAATCATTCTTCTTTGTATTTCAGAGGTTCCCCGTCCTAGTCTTGACCAAGACATGGACTATCGTGACGATTACTGTGGTATTACTCAGCCTCTACATCCACACGCCCGGATTGTACCCCAAAATAAGACACGGCCGTTTCTTGAACTTCCTTTCCACTATAGTTGTCACTCTCATCCAATTATTTGGCATAATATAATACAAATGACAGCGCTGTTAAATAAATTACAAAATTCCTAATAAAGGACGGAGTAAATTTTTAAAATTTATTATTCCTCTATCGCCTATATTCAAAAAGCCAAGACTAGCTAAGAACGCCTCTGGAGATTTGTCAAAACTAACTGTGGAATACACATCAAACTAGTTGGTGATCGTAATGTATCCTAAAACAGGCCATGGAAGCCCAGATGGAGAGTACAGACATAGCTCTACTCTTTCTTTAACATCGGCGCTGGATGGGGAAGGTGGTCAACGCCACGTCCCAGCCGCTTTCCCGCAGGAAAGAGACCCGGTACCCATTGTGCAAGAGACTGAGTGGACCCCAGGACCGGTCTGGAAGGGTGCGGAAAATATTGCGCCTACAGGGATGCGACCCCCGGATCGTCCGACCTGTAGCGAGTCGCTATAACGACTGAGCTATCCCGGGCCACCTGCGGATTCCTACCTAAGAGTAAGATTGACCAAAAAAAAAAGGGGGAGTAGAGGAGATGAAAGAAAATTTTTAAAAAAATTTCCAATCTTTCAAAATTTTACTTCATCATTCAGGTTTATTTCTTAAATTTCCGATCAAAAGAGTCCACCCGGTTTCCTCTAAAAGAAACTTGCTGGCCTTTATAAAAGCCACTGTACCACATTAAACCATTCGCCGCGACCATTTCCACCCTCATTTGCCCATATCACAACTGTACCTCACCCCCGCGTCGCCCTCGTTCTGTCCTCGAGATGTGGTAGCAGTTTCGACTAAAATCATTACACCAATGAACCAGAACTACACTGTGTCATATCATCTGTGGATCACCGTGGATACGTGGTGATATATTGCGGGAATAAACTGGGTTGAAGGGCATGAGATTACACTCTGTGGGTGGGCACACGATCAGCTTGTTTCAAACGAACGAAATGATAGTAATGAAAGGGTTTCAGTTTACCATTACGCAAACCGATAAAATCAAACAGTACGTGTACTACGACAGACAATGCAGAGAAGAGCTGGCCTCATGTGTGACGTCGGTAAATCCATTTGAATGTGAATGGATTCGAAGCGGTAGCACCCGGAATATCCCTGCTGGTGCCAGCAAACACTCTTAAGGTTTTCATTAAGCAGCCACGGTATTTCGAATATCCGCCTAATACAGGTGCTAATCTTGGAACTTGCCGATTAATTGCAGAGTATCAAATGCGTCCTTATATAAAAATTACAAATGTTCTTCGGGTCAAAAAGTCAGTGAGAATGTCACAGGGGAGGTAAAGGGATACGTGCGGATTAGAACATAAATATATATGAAGTATTTTGGTGGGGAAACCCAAACGAAAAAGGCCACTTGAAAAAGTACGCTTAAGCCTAAGGGTAATATTAAAATGGACCTTAAAGAAGCAGGCTGAGAGATTGAAGACTGGACTACGTGTTTCAGGTAACGGACAATTCGACAAGCGGTTATAGATAAGGTAACGAAAGATCGCGTTTCATCAAATGCGTAAAACGCGGTGAATTTTTGGCTAGCTGTGGATCTGTTAGTTTCCCAATAAGAATTCAGGCCGTTTGAATTAAGTGTTTATACATTTAGTCCGCCACTTAATAAAAAAACGACGTTACAGAGCTAGTCGGACAAAATGACGCCAAAGAAATTCCTGAAAATTCGCTTGGAACGAGGGCCCACGAAACCGCTTTCCACAGTTTACACTCTGCTCCTGAGTGTAAGAAGAGCCTTGGGGCGACCAAGACGGCAATGGAAACAACAAGCATATTTACCGAGAACTGTTAAAATAACCGCGGAACAAACACTGCGGTATGTCGTTCAAGCGGTAACGGCTGTTTCGGATTCGTTTAACCTCAGGTCTACTCACACCAGGGTTATAAGAACTGACGAAGTCACTTTGTGTGTAGTTGATACACATTAATTTTTTATTGTTCTTTTCATTCTTTTCTCTCCAGGATTGCTGTATTACTGTATGTGCTGTATGTACTGTATATACTCTATGTTAATCATGTGCTTAATTTTATCATGCTTAGTTCTCGCCTCTCTTAAGACCAGAAATGGGAGGAATATAATTTCCTTCTATTTCTTTTCGTTTATAACTGGACGCGATAAGTGTTTATCGCGCGAGTAGTGTGTGGAGTAACGCATGTAACAGTAGCTGCTTTGTTCAGCAGTAGCAGTCTGCTGTGTATCTCGAACAGTGACTGAGCAACAGAGAATGAATCTGGACGGTCAGTGAGTGTAAACGGTAATGAAGAGCCCGCTGGCGAGATTTGTCACCAATACAGTTCAGTCGTAACTGCAATTATTCCCTAATTACACAAAATAAAACTCCAATACACTCTACTTGGGGATTACTGAGTGTGTGTGTGTGTGTGTGTGTGTGTGTGCGGCCTGCCCTAATCCCCGTCTTAACCTGAGTTCCGAGCTCCGTCCCTTCTGGGAACAACATCCAAGATACGTTCCCCACCGGGTGCGCGCAGGTACAACAACTTTTACTCACTCCTCAGCCATTCCTCAGCATCTCGAAACGCTGGCACAGCGCCTTCATTATACCGCGATTGTTTTATTATACAGCATTTAAAATTTGTCGTTCTCCATCGTTTAAATATCGTACTGTATAATTTTAAAATTTCGTACAAAATATTTGACGTGACAACTCAACATGACTCCCAACAGATGGCTCGGTATCGATTATAGGCCTTCGTTACTGCAAACCCCTTCATTTCTACGTAAGCCACGAGAGGAAGGGGACATCCACATACATTCTCCTCCATCTAACTCAAATTACAAGTTACCCATTCTAAATGTCTCCGAGTCATCGGTAAGCATCCCTGACGTACCCCCCAATTTCCCACCTGCACCACTCTCTAAACATCAAGCCCATCCCCATTCTCACCCACCACCTTGCTGACAAATTTTTAGCTCATTGCCCCTTACACCCCAACCCCCCAGTCAAACAAATATGGAATTATACTCTAGCCGACATGACTAATTTGTACAAAAAAATATAAACGTACGAAGTACATACTACTGTAATTAGCTTACCGGAAGTAGCAGTGGGTTTTTTTTTGTTCATAATTTTTCACTGCTGTTATTTGCACCTGAAGAGTATGTTTATTTACTTAGGTTATTCGGAAAGTAAATACCGCATTCTATGAGGAGGGTATACAAAAACTTGTGCCCCGCTACGATAAGTGCCTCAATAATGGCGGAGAATATGTGGAAAAATAGTTTGAAGAATGTAGAATCT
>Ga0123352_10013761_pt1 | contig 12847 bp, 8 predicted proteins | sample TergutLab28metaG_FD_89700 | JGI IMG/M metagenome (GOLD analysis project Ga0123352, IMG submission 89700) | Labiotermes labralis P1 segment gut microbial communities from Petit-Saut dam, French Guiana - Lab288 P1 | ecosystem: Host-associated > Arthropoda: Insects > Digestive system > Gut ... | reverse complement strand
TCAATTGACCTCACGAAGCTGAGTGGACCCCGTTCCAGACCCACTACTACTCAGAAAATCTGGTAGCGCCGGGGATCGAACCCGGGACCTCTGTATCTGTAGCCAGAAACTCTGACCACTAGATCACAGAGGCGGTCAGAATTTCACATAAACATGTTACTAATGAAAATCACCCATTCTTAATCCCTGTAAACTCCGCAGAGCAAACAACACAAGCTTTCATTCCAATAGACACTGCACAATGACTAAGCAAACTAGAACGATCCGGTTTGTGGCACTCGCCCAAGGAAAACACTGCTACGCAGCGCACCGGCAGGACTTCGCCCCACTTCACGTTGGATCGCTAATTCCAAAGTTCGGAAGCTCTAAGAACTTACTTCGTTTGTAATCGCTGTCTCAAAGATTCGATGATTTAGATTCAAGAGGCCTAAGAGCGACTCTTCTTTAACTGATTGACCTTAAGTATGAAGGCAGTGTGAGATTTCGAAACTTTGAGAAATATTTACCCTAAGACAAGTTGCAATATGTCAGAACACTTGTATCTTCAGGGGTAATGCTGTGAGAAATAATTCACGCAGACTGCCTTTCACTGACGTATTTTCTGAGATGTTTTTCAGATCTGGTGTTTGAAAGTGTTCTTAGTGACAGTACCGACCTGCCGTCAGCCACCAACAAAGTTTTATCTGTTTTATCAATATATGCTACATATTTCGGTCGGGCACACCATTCTTAGGCATTAAAATTCACGACCTTAAAACTCAAAATAAAATGTACATATATATTTTTTGGTTTGTGAGGTCTCACACATTGTGCAGGCCATTATAATCTTCATGCTTCACTACAATATAAATGTTTTATCGGTTATTTTCATGTGGTTCGTTATTGTTTGTCCTCCTGTTTTGTGTAATATTTTGTTGAAATTCTTATTTAGTTCGAGACATTTTGTTGCTTGATGTACTGGTGGCTAATCTTAAATTCTCTTAGATGGTCGTTGCGCCTGCCATAAATATTTGTGTCAGTACTCAGAAACGTGATCTTTATTACTTCTGTACACTTTTTTGGGAATCACGTACGTTTTAGTGTTATGGTTTCTGTATCTAATTTTTGTGTTTGTAGCTGAAGCTTTTCAGCCTTATTTATATTGCATTATATTGGTGTATAATTTATTTTGGAAAAATTTCCTGTCATTAAAAAAAGTAATGTGGAAGTGGTATTTGAGGAATGTTTCTTAAAGATATCGTAAAATTAGTGTTGCAATTTTGATGTTTTGCTGACCGTGCATCTCAGTATAATCCTAGTAATTAACCAACTTGATGCACAAAATCTTGTTTTATATTAAGTTTATTAAATGTCTCTACATGTTTCGAGCACCATGTGCTAATCATCAGGACGTAAAATTGTATTAAACAGCATCTGTTATCATCACACTGAAACAAGTGAGTGGTCTCTGTAGGTGGCTGTCCGGTGCACAGGTTGAGAGAGTATTGCAGTCCTCTCGACCTGTGTACCGGACGGCCACCTACAGAGTGTGATGATACCAGATGCTGTATAATACAATTTTGACCTCCTGATGATGAGCACATAGTGCTCGAAACATGTAGAGACATATAATAAACTTATTATAGAACAAGAATTTGTGCATCAAGTTGATTAATTACTAGGATTGGTCTTGCAATGCAACTTGTAATGTAATCTGTCCTGTTGCCTTGTGATAGTAATTTCCATTGACTGGTAAATACTTACTAAAGGGGTTTAGCATCGCATTATTACAGGGTGTTTCGGATTGATGACACTGATAGACGTCACTCGATATAATTGCATCCAACTATGCGTTAATTGGATTTCCATTTTTCTCATCAATTTCTATATAATTCCTAGTTTCGGAATAAATATTAAATTGTTCCAAAGTGTTCACGTGTGAGAACTCACAAATTTGAATACATCTACCAATTTTTATTTTGGAGTTGTAAAGTCATTTGTTTTAATGACTGACGATGGTCAGTACCACAGGTACAGTTGGCGCATAAAAGAGGTAAAGGAAAAGTTTTCCCGTTACAGGTCCGGTATGACCCAGAGGTTGGGTAGAGGTATAGCTCTACTCTTCCATGACCGCGGCACTAGAAGGAGGTGAGTGGTCAGCAGCACGCCCCGGCCGCACTTTACCCCCGTTACCCATTTTACAGGAGGCTGGGTGGGTCCCAGGACCGGTCTGGACGGGCGGAAAATCTCCTTCCCACCGGGATACTCAATCCCGGACCTTCCAGCCCGTAGTCAGTCACTATACCGACTGAGCTACCCAGCCCACACACTTGGCGTATACTAACGAAAATAATTAAACTTCTTTGTGGCTGACGGCAGTAGGAATGTCAGTATTAACATGATGAACTTAGAGCAATGAATTCCACAACAATTTGTTCTTAGAAACGCATGCATATATATATATATATCCTCCTCTCGAGAGCTGCTCTTATAAAAAAACTTGCATCATTTCATCTGCAGTGTCTTTTTAAATTTTAATACCATTACAGATCACTGAACACTGGGCCCTTCACTTCGAAATCCAAAGCAAAATTTACGTATCAAAAATTGCATTTTTGTTTATCATATCCCTTCACTTGTAATCCACATTCGTCACAGAAAGTTCTCGTACTGACGCCAGGCAAAATACAAGAAATGCGTTTTCTGTTAGATTCTTCGCTGTCTTGTCAGAGGCAGTGACAGAAGTGGAAGTGAGGATGTATTTTTTTTATCCTTCACGCGTTTTAAAGTTTCAGCAGCCTTGTGGTGGTCTTGTTAGCAGGAGAGCAAGTCACTGTCACCGGATTTCAACTTCTTCACTCTTTCTGCAACCTGTCATTTCTGATATCCATCCATGTATGGCGCTACAGCCCCTTCCGGACCCTTGGCCTCCCCCATAAGACGCCTCAATTCATCCCTATTTTCAGCTCTTCTCCTCCATCCTCTTATCCCCAGCAGCTGTAATGCATCCTTCTGGACCACATCCGTCCATCTCGTTCTAGGTCTTCCCACTGGTCTTGTGGTGTGAAAGCTTCCGTTTAAAAACCTTTTTTGGAATCCTTTCTGCTTCTGTTCTTACTATATGACCTGCCCATCCTAATCTTTAATTTTAATGTCCTCCACGATGTTTGGCTCACTGTGTAAACTGTACAGTTCACTGTTCCATCTGGGACGCCAGCGTCCCCTCTATTGAGTTGGGCCATATCTTCTTCTTCAGGCACTAAACATTCTTTAATGGTTGCAAGTTATGGCCTTCTCAACGACATCTTTCCATTTCCCTCGATCCTGGACGCAGGTTATCCAATTTTTAATCTTAATTTAGCAAATGTCCTGTTGGACGTTATCCTCACATCGGTACTTGGGTCTTCCTTGTGATCTTTTGGTTAGAGGATTCCATTTAAATATCTTCTTGACTGTTCTGGTATCTGCCATTCTATGTAAGTGACCAAACCAGCTTAGTCTTTGAGCTTTAATATAATTGACTATATTTTTATGTTTTATCAGTTTATTGTTGGGCCAAATATTCTTCGCAATATTTTCTTTCAAACGTGTTTAGCATCTGCTCTGCTGTCTGTGTTAGTGTCCAGGTCACACTTCCATAGCATAATATTGACTTAATTAATGCTTTATACAAACTTATTTTGTTGTTTCGATGGATTTGTTTAGATCGGAATATGGTTTGCAGAGATCTTTTCTGATATACGAACCTGTAATTCAGATGTTTACATTCTCCTTTCCGTGCTTTATGATTCAGTTGTCACATTGTGACCAACAAACACACAGACACTTCTTTAGAATTACAATAATGTTGTAATATGCAAATTCTTACATGTATATGGTCTTGTTGACCTATCGTCAGGGAGTTGACAGTTGTATAAAACAATGGTTTAACCATTCTATCATCCCCATTATGTATAACTGTCACAAGTTCTTCAATGTATGAGAATAGAGATGGATAAGTGCACAGGATATACGGAAGAGCTTGTGATTATGAGTGTGTTCATCCCCTACAGGCTGAGTCGAGTTGTTCCAAGCTGACGGACAGACACAGATGTAAGAAGAGACACGCAGATATACAGACGGACAGACAGACATGATGAAGCTAATAGTCGCTTTTAGCAGTTTTGCGATCGCGCCTAAAATGATATGTAAAAAACCGAAATAGGCCCCTTCAAAATATTGTTCTTGTGGACAACAATACTTGCTCCATTGTTCCTGGCACCTCAAGCAGCAAATCTGGAATTCCTGTTTCCTTAAGGCTCAGAGACCTGAATTTCTTCTACGGACGCTAAACGCCAATCTTGGAACTCAATCTAGTTTTGGAAAAGGTCAGAATTTGCGTGAAGCGAGTTGTGGAGAAGCGGTGGCTGGGTGTTGTTTTGAATTTGTTTCTGTAAAAAACTTCTGTAGTCTGCTACGAGGCAGATGTGACAATACGTATTGTCGTGGCGCAGGACACAATTGATTCTTTATATTTCCTGCATTTTCCGCTAAATTTTTTTGCCGTCAAGTGCTTTGGAAACTTTACATCAAAAGCGTAATTCATTGTTTGTCCTACGGGGAAGAACTCATGTTTAACGACAAACAAGTCTTTGAAAAAAAAATGACCAGCATGAATTTAGGCTAACCTTTTGTGACCCATGATTCTCCTTTGGGGTGGCGTTTTCATACATCATTCGGGAGACCAGCGTTTTGCTGCAGGATTATGGGTGATAACCCACGATTCTTCCCCAGTTACAGCTCTGTATAGATCTGCTTCTGGCTTTGACGTTTCACAGAATTCAACAACAGAATTCTGTTTTATTCTTCGTTGTAATGCGTGGCATGAATTTCGTGCACTTACACACACATACACACACACACACAAGCACGCACGCACACGCACTGCATTAAAAATTATTCCTTCAATATCTTTCTTTGAGCAGCCAGTTTTGTCGGCTCTCCGTTCGTCACCACAGATCCATTGTCAAAATTGTGTGAATTTTAGCCATATCTTCATCTTTCTTTGAAGTTGCTAACCTGCGTGCTTTTCTTCATCTGATTGTTGATAGCCGGTTATAAATCGGTTCTATCAGTCGCTAGAAGTGGAAGTCGAAGAATGTTTTTCCATAAACTGCGTTGAGATTTAAAGGAATTGCACTTTATCGCTTCGCTAATTTTGCAAAATTTCGTGTTATAAGCCTGCTGCTAAAACCGAAACATTTTGACCATCACTGGGGACCAACTGCCTTGCATGGTTGACTGCAGCGCACTGGCATGCTTCAGCATGTTCCAGGTTGCTCCACAGCTAACACACATTCTGTTCCTGAGAACTTTGGTACCTCAGTGTGACAGCAAGCGTCTTTAACGCTGTGGTACTCAATGCAGAAGAACTTCTATCCTCCCACGTACAATGTCAAATGGGGTGATGATTCTGAGTGATAAATTAATAAGGACTTAGACAGAAAGTTCTCAGCCTGATCGACATAACTTTGGACCGATGACGTGAAAAAAGAAAAGGTATCACAAAGATTTAAGGAGGAATCGAACATCCTACATACAATAAAATGAAGGAAATCTAACCATAATGGTCTCATGTTGCTTAGCTAACCGCCTTCTAAAACACGTTGTTGGAGGCGAGACAGAAAAGACGAGAAGAGCAAGAAGAAGACGTAAGCAGCTATTTGATGTAGAAAGTTCGCACTCCGTAGAATTAGTTTTGGTAGAGCCTACGGACCTGCCGTAGGATGATAATAAAGCGACGTACTTCAGCAACATTTACATGCACGAACTGAAGATAAACACACAACAGCTGAATCAAGATGGACGACAAGCCAGGCATCTTCCGTAGGAGGAATTCAGAACATCACCGCTATACGAACCGGTTCGGTTTAGAGAACCAAGGATATATCTTAAGTAAACCAACCGGAATACTTCTGATTCTTTTCGAATATTTAACCCCATATGGGATTTTATCCTGAAACACTGAAATTTTACCGTAGTGGAAAATGTATGGCTTTGAGAAGCAAGAAATATCATTGCATAAAACGAGAATTTCTTTTGATCGTGTAAGGAGTGGGGGCCGGTAAAATATGACGGGCGTTCTGGGACCCTGTGTTATCAGAGGAAAAAATGGAGTAGCTAATTGCGGCGAGACATCGGTACAGAGATCAAACGGAACTATTTATGCCATTTAAGGGATGTATTTTCATTGATGATGACGATGGGGACGACGACGACGATGATGATGATGATGACGACGACGACGATGATTATGATGATGATGATGATAATGTGCATTGGAGCGGGAACTGCAGCGAAATTTGCACTTCACACTTCTCCAATCTAATATGCAACCGTAAACCTTTTATGTGCCAATGACACGTGATGGCCCAAGGCGGTCCACCCATCTAAGTACTAACCACGAGCAAGGCTGCTTACTGCGGTGATATAAGAGCAAAAGGTAGACAACCTGGCACGGCCGTTGGGTGGTTTTTTTTGGGGGGGGGGACTACTATGGCTTTCTAAACGGTATTTCATATCTTAGCTTTGACGTGTCACTGTGCAAAATAGTAAAAAAAAATCGCGTGAGCATACTATCTGTAAAAAATATAAGACGCTGGTGTGAGGGTAACGATGAGGCTTTTCTGCTTACCATAAACATGTCTTTGAAACCGAATAATGTGTGTGTGGTGCTTTTATATGCAGTGTGGACAAAATGTCACCTCTACAGACTTTCCGTATACACGGCTAAGGTTATTTTTCCCTGTCTTTTAATGTGTTTGACCTACCGCATGACGTCACGTATCTAAAACAGGGACAGAGAGTGCAGCTGTAGAATATATAGGCGTACTTGATTTGTAATTAGACTGTTCATCTGTGTTGAAAAGTGAATATTGTTATTGTATCATATTTATTATCGTTAGTAACAAAACATGCAATGCACGTATCAACGTAATGAGGCGCGTTCGTGTAACTATTGTTGTCGTGGAAAACCAATACGCATTACATATTCTGAGTATTTATCTGTAGCCTTAGTTATCCAGCATGCAAAACGCGTGCATTGTGTTATATTGTCATCTGTGGCCGGTCTCTCCAGCTTTACAGCATTTTTCCATATTATCCCATAAATGGCAGGATTTCAGGAAAGTTGTTGAACGTAAAATGTACAATAGGGTCTCGTTTTACGACGGGGTTACGTTCTAGAATATTTGGCTCTAAATCGAATCTGCCTAAAACGAGTAATATTTAAATGGTTTAAATTGGGATAGGTTCATGGGTCAAACAAATTAGTCAAATAACTTTATAATTTACAATATTTATTTACATTATGAAATACAGTTTAAATATAATGAATTAGGTATATGGAAAATTACACAGATAATTGGAAAAGTATCAATCAAATCATTTTTATTTCGCTGAAGAAGACCCAGGCCGTGGTTCAGAAGACACAAAGAAAGAACGTAACGTCAACTGTCTTGATTTTTTCTTCTTTTCTTGCAGGATTTCATAGTAAGGTTGTAGCATGGATCTTATGCCCCTTTTTACTGTAGAGCTGCGTTCCCCTTCACGGTCGATATCACATAACTTTTCAACTGCCAAATCTATAGCAGAAAGAATATCAATTAAATTCTGCATCTGCATTGCTTTGGTTCCACGATCCTCCTTATCTTCATCTTCCTTCTGCTGTTCAGTCAATTGTTGGTCCAAGTCAAAAAGTTCTTTATTGGACAGTGGCTGGGAGTGACTTTCTAAAACTTCAGTGACGTCCAAAGGATCAACACTGTCAAGACCAACTTCTTCTGTTATTTCGCTTATTCCTTTGATCAGCATATCCAGATTATCACAATTTGTACCATAATTCTCGTTGCTAGGCCAAATTAGCAAGTTTCTTGCTAGCGTCTATTGTTCTGATCATTAACATATTAATCTCTAAAGTTACAGTCTTCCTTGCTCTTTTCGCTTTTTTTTTTCAAAAGAGGACATTCTCTCTTTTTGGTGGGCGTTGTGGGTACAAAAATCACAATCAACTTAAAAGAACTGCACTGAAATTGGAAAAGAAGAAACACATGCACACCGGAAAACAGCTAGAGGCGTACTGAGTAGAGAGAGGACGCTTGAGTTGCGACAGTGGTGCACCACAAGTCGGGAGTGCTCGGTCCGACTCGACAAGTGTCGTAAAAGTGAATCGTCGTAAAACGAACCGTCGTAAAACGAGACCCTACTGTATTTGGATTTTCACTATAAGTTTTGCCTGAAACATTTATCATTCTAAGCCGAATTCAGCGGGATATGATCATAAGTGTGCATAAGTCTTTATGTAAAGTGCCCGTTATTCTTTTCAGGTATTTTATAATGATTGAATTTACGACAGATTTTTAAAAAATACTCAAATATCAGTTTTAATGAAAACCCGTCCAGTTGTTCCATGCGGACAGAGAGGCACACATACGGGCCGACGGACAGACAGACAGACAGAAATGACGAAACTAATAGGCGCTTTACGTAATTTCGCGAATTCGCCTAAGAATGCAGCATTTTTTCACAAATTTTAAAAGCCATATATTTTAGCTATTTCTGTAGAATTATCTTAGCGGTTCCATTAAAAATTTTAAAGAAAATTTGACAGTACGCGTGCCTAAGAATAGTCCTTTGATAAATACGTTGAGGCTTGTGATGCACCCTGTTTTGTCCATGTGCCTAAGCCACAAAAACTAATTAAAAAATGACGAAATTAAAATCTCCTGGAATATGACGTCTTGTTACTTGGTGACTTGTTTATCGTCACAAATATGGAAACCCCAAATGAAGAATTTTAATTTTCTGTTGCACCACTTTCATGCTTTATAATATGCCGTACCGACAGTAAGTTTGAAAGAAAAGTTGCAAGAAAAATGTTTGGGGGGGAATTATAGTAAATAATAAATTAGAGAAAGCGATATAATAAGGAATTAATACGGCTATTGAGATATTCTTTCATTTGTCAGAAGAAGTCGGTTGAATTGGATTAGTTATGTTAACAGAAGGATATAAAAGAAAAATAAGTGACGTATTTAACAATAATCCTCAGAGAGGTCGACTAAGTTAAAGACCAAAAAACAGATGATGCAGTTTGTAATGAGAGATATTAAAGGTAAATTTTACCCTATAACAGGCCACGAAGGTCCAAAGGGGGAGTATAGCTGTACTCTTTCCTTAACCTCGGCGCTAGATTCGGGTGGATGGTCAGCGCCATGCCGCAGCCGCTTTACCCCCGGGAAAGACCCATTACTCACTGTATAGGGGGCTTGGTTGGTCCCAAGGCAGGTCTGAACGCGTGCGGAAAATCTCGCTCCTACCGGGATTCGATCCCCGGACCGTCCGACCTGTAGCGAATCTTTACACCGACTGAGCCATCCCGGCCCATGAAACGGATATTAATAGATGCAAAATTAAAAACTGAAAGAGAGGTAGAAAAACAGAGTCAAGTTCTTTAAGCAAGCGGAGTTGCGCAATGGAAGAGGAAGAAGAAGAAGGAGGAGGAGGAGGAGGAGAAGAAGAAGAAGAAGAAGAAGAAGAAGAAGAAGAAGAAGAGGAGGAGGAAGAAGGAGCAGAATGAGAAGAAGGAAAAGAAGGAGGATGAGGAGGAGAAGAAGAAGAAGAAGAAGAAGAAGAAAGAGAAGGAGGAGGAGGAGGAGAAGGAGGAGAAGAAGAAGAAGAAGAAGAGGAGGAGGAAGAAGAAGCAGAATGAGAAGAAGGAAAAGAAGGAGGATGAGGAGGAGTAGGAGGAGAAGAAGAGGAATGAGAAGAGGAAGAAAGAGAAGGAGGAGGAGAAGAAGAAGAAAAAAAAGAAAAAGAGAAAGAAGAAGGAGGAGGAGGAGGAGAAGAAGAAGAACAAGAACAAGAAGGAGGAGGAGAAGGAGAAGAAGAAGAAGAAAAAGAAAAAGAATTAGAAGAAGAAGAGAATATAACAATAGTATCAACGCGGAAGCCCTGCGAACTTCTGATATAGAAAAGACACAGAGTTCTGAAATTTCGTTACGTAACGTGAAATTTCCAGAAAGATAAGACGGAAAGATCAAACACGCTACACATCAAATGCCCTTGAAAGTATGAGTTGTGTACAAAAGAGCTCTCACTACATACCCTGTATCCTCGAGGATCGGTCCACCGTGGACTGACAACGGAAATAGTAGCCTGCCGGCAACTGCATTAATCCATAAAATAACCTCTGGTGCAGTACCCTTCCTGCATGCGGCTTTTAATAACCGATTTTATTTCACTACATGTAATAAAACTACTGCTTGTACACTGTCTTCCTCAGTGCGTGTGTTCTGAATTTCAGTGACTTTAACTGTCACGTCCCCTTTGTACAAGTCAATGTACATAGTAATTATATTGTCATGCAGCAACACCAGAAATAATTCACAATGGTTACTAGTGTCGGCCTTCTATTCAGGCAACCATTATTTCGAGTTAAATTTAAAAAAACCATACAATTGTCTAAAATAAAATGGGAAGGGATCTAATTCCCTTTCCATATGTAATGAAAAAAACTCTTAACAAATTTATAAACTGGGTGAAACTTTCGGTGTTATTTCGGAGTTCTAATATTTGCGTAGCTCGGAATGAAGTTTTGACGTAAATATTTTTAATTGAATTAAATGTTTGCATATTATCCATTGTTTGTTGTACCCATTTAGCAATGTTTCAACAGCTTTATCAATATTAAATAAAGGCAATGAGACCACCTCTCATTTTACTTATGAAAATTTTATGGTTTTCTTAAATTCAAAATTAGGCATGGTCTTATGATGACCTGAACAGAACGCCAACAATACCAACCATTGTAATAGATTGATGGGGTTGGTGCATGACGGTATATTTAATAAATATATAGTATGATTTTAGAATTGTTGTGAGTTTGAGAATATGTCATCACATGTCGCTCTTTAAAGACACTCGTTCTGTTGCCTATATATAGCTATATTTTGATTCATTACAAATTTTGTATATTAAATCTTTGGATCGCTGCAGCATTAATAGTAGTGCTATAGTGCAATCTGAAAAAAAAAACGCCGGGTTTAAATTACGGGACTTAATTCTTTCGTGCAAATTCTTAACAAAAAAAGGCAAAATTTGAAGGAAAATTCCAAACATGGCTGCCCAACAATGACCATGATTAACCGACGCGTATACTGCATCATTATGACATCAAACCTGAACCCTTCGACGCAGCGTATGTTTTGTTCGGCGTCAAAAGTCTAAACCACTTAATTATGAGCCTTCCTTCACTCCCCAGTTTGTCCACAGTTAGGTTAAGTCAGAAAGATAATTTATTTGTGTGTGTGTGTGTTACAGGCTTAATTCGGTAGTTATAGCTGAGAATGGGGACTACGACACTCCTGACCAGAAACTTCTATCAGATGGTCACAGCCTACGTAGAGAATCCTCTTCATACGACAGCGTTCAGCAATACGTAAATTCGCTGCCGAATAACTTTAACAGGACAGCCTCCATGTTGTCTCTGCACACCTTGCATGTGACTAGGAACCGCTCGCAAGAAAATCTTCTCAAAAAAAGTAACAGCCTGCATACGTCATTCTCCATGGAGGACTTACTTTTCGTGGGCTGACACCAGAGTTCAGTAGTCGGCTGCTATGAACTGTGGGATTGCAATGGCAGACGCAGTCTTTCTTCCCTTGAGAGACTGGGATTGTAGTTGTACGAAAGTGTGTTGAGAAAGCTGTCGACTGTGTTTCAAGTGAGAAAAGAGAAATAATTGACAAGTCTGAAGATTCAGATACAGGTGTGGTAACCATATATATATGTATATTTAGTATATTTATGAAGGCAGTGAGCCTAAGAATAAGAAAAATTCGAATCGGTCTTCCAGCTTTCGGAAAACGCCATCTTTTTAAGTAGAAGATTTTGAAGTCTTTAACTCTCAATTGATAGTAGGTTCATGCTGTCAAATAACATGAATGCAATAAATTTTATGGAATTTATTTCTCAGTATATACTGTAAATGTTGGTAGTGTTAAAATACTATGTGGTTCTGATAGGTTTAACGAAAACATTCCAAATATATTAGGCAAATGTTCCGTTAAGTTTTAATCACCACCCTCGTCATAATCATCAGTGCTGTTAACCCAAGCAACTCAAGTTATTTTGATGTCAATCAGCCGAGCTGATACGCAGCAATTAAAAGTGTTTTAAATCTTTATATATAACATCCCTGCGTGTTATGATAGTGTAATATATCAAATTTGTTTCAGTTGAAACATAACTATGTTTAGATATGTCTGTATAGTTGTGCTTTGACTGATACAGGTTTCGTATATCGTCAGTGTTATAGCCAAGTGTGTCAATGGTCTAGACCTAAACACGTCTAACAAAATTAAACGTTTCCCTGTAACGAAATACTTCGGCATGGAGGTGTATTAGAGGTATAAATAACCTCGACATTAAATGGGGTGGATGATGAACGCCACACCCCGGCTGCATTATGCCCCGGAAAAGGGCTGGGTGGGCCCCGGTGCTCGTATGGACAGATGCGGGTAACAGAACATTTCTTGCCCCCACCAGCGTTCGAAGCCTGAACCGTCCAGCCAGTAGCCTAATCGCTATAAGGAAGGGTCTAAATACCGTCAAATATAAACAATGTGCATTATACAGCTTATTGTGACAAAATGGGTCATCGTCAGGCCAGTAATGTGAAGCTAATGTAAGTATTGTACACAATGATATCATCATCATCATCATCATGTTCCTGAAGGGTTAGGTGTGTTTCCTGTTCCTTGATCCTCAAGATGAAGTTGGTCCCTCCATCTCTTCCTCGGTCTTCCTATGTTCCTTCGTCCTTTTGGTT
>Ga0123352_10013758_pt1 | contig 12848 bp, 6 predicted proteins | sample TergutLab28metaG_FD_89700 | JGI IMG/M metagenome (GOLD analysis project Ga0123352, IMG submission 89700) | Labiotermes labralis P1 segment gut microbial communities from Petit-Saut dam, French Guiana - Lab288 P1 | ecosystem: Host-associated > Arthropoda: Insects > Digestive system > Gut ... | reverse complement strand
TAGCCCCGGGAAAGACCCGGTACCCATTTTACAGGAGGCTAGGTGGGCCCCAGGGCCGGTCTGGACGGGCGGAAAATCTCGTCCACAGCGGGATTCGATCCCGGACCGTCCATCCCATAGTCAGTCGCTATCCCGACTGAGCTATCCAGTGTGTAGGTAGTGATTGTTAAAGATGATGAGACGAAATGAAAGCTTAGGGGTCCTGTGGAAGATACTGAGTGTGCTCAGATAGGAACAGTCATGCATGTATATTTCACTGAGCCCTTCTTTACTGGGGCTTACTGGTCTCATTTGAATTGGTACCGCGACTTTGTGCAGTAAATGCAGAAATTTCGAGTTCGCTGTTCCAGTTCAGTAATACGTTTCTGGTGAGGACAACTTTTCTTTTTTAGGGGAGGGGGTGTGGAATATGACGCCACGTCACTGGGTATTCGATTCAATACGTTTATAAGGCACTGTATTCGTTGAAAACGTCGGTAACCGGGAGTACCCAGGGACGCGGTGTCATATCCCAAAATAGCGGGTGTCCTCAGCCGCACCGTCGTGAGAACGTGAATACTTGGAGCATTTCGAGTGTTTATTAGGTACAGGGCCGTGCAAAAGCCAATTGACACTCGATGTCATCGTCTTTGTGAGACAGTAGAAGTATGTGCAAGGTTTCGGGAAAGACATGTCAGTGTAGAACGACGATACTTTGAACCTTTCGGAAAGTCAGTATGTGTATGTATTGTGTCAGTAACGTTCAGTTAACATGTTGCCTCCAGTGTCACGTCACTGTTACACCAACCTGTATGCTTGAATTGCGCCCAGGTGACACTTTGCGGTTAACGGTACGTGATTTATCGTCTGCTACACCTCGACACAATTTTTTCTTGGTTTCCCTATGCCTAAAAGCAAATGCTGAGATGGTTTCCAAGGTTCCAAGTTGCCAGTACATGCTTCTCATGTAGGCCTCCCGACTTAAATTTAGTAGTAACCAATTTCATATTTTGTATGCATGTAAAATAACCACTGCCACCGGGTAACAACCCAGTTGCAGTTAATAAATATTATTATTATTACATATTTAGGTTATCATATCGATATAGGAAGGAGAGTATTTTGGGCCTAAGAGGGACGAGCTAACAGGGGAGTGAAGAAAACTACATACTGAGGAGCTTAATGATCTGTACTCCTCACTAAATATTGTGCAGGTAATAAAATCGAGAAGAATGAGATGGACGGGGCATGTAGCGTGTATGGGTGAGGGGAGAAGCGGTTACAGGGTTTTGTTGGGGAAACCTGAGGGAAAGAGACCACTGGGGAGACTCAGGCGTAGAAGGGAAGATAATATTAAGATGGATCTTCAAGAAGTGAGATGTGGGGTTATGGACTGGATCGAGCTGACTCAGGATAAGGACAGGTGGCGGGCACTTGTGAATGCGGTAATGAACCTTTGGGTTCCATAAAATGCGGGGAATTTCTTGACTAGCCACAAACCGATTAGCTTCTCAAGAAGGACTCTGCTGAATGGAGTAAATAAGTAAGTAAGTAGGTAAGTACGTAAGTATCCATATAGGAGGTAACAGAACAGGCATTGTTACCTACACGCAGGGTAATTTGATGGTATTCCAGAAATTTTTTGTTTGTATGTTGCAGAATACCTTTGGTTTTATACGCACTGAAATAATAAGGGAGGGAGGGAGTGGGGGTGATACGCAGTGGCACAGTTGTTTGAGGCATCGCACTACAAGCCGAAAGGTTGCGGGTTCGATTCACGATGGGGTGATTGTAATTTTAATTGATTTAATCCTTCCCGGCGACACTATGGCTTCTGAGGTGACTCATCCTTCAGCGGAAATGAGTACCAGGAATATTTGTCGGCGGTAAAGGCGGCCGATGCGTGGGGCTGACACCTTGCCAACTTCATGTGCCAATTGTCTATAAATTCTGGTAGCCTAAACCTTGTGGAACCCCCGGGGGCCGGTCCAGGCCTGTATAGCGATAAATTTACCTTTAAAATAATAAGATGTCTACTGCAGTGAAAGAGGCACAGAACCATTAATTTTACTACAAGCATATATATCGCTCATTTACGACAAGAGTGTCACAACTCAAAATTTGGCATTTTTGAGTTACTGATGTAGAAAGAAACGTTTGCAGATGCACTTTTAACAGGTATAGTGTCATAAAGCAGTTTGCAAATCTCGCCGCTGGAGAGCAGTTTGCAAATCTCGCCGCTGGAGAGCAGTTGTTTCTTCGTTGCACTTATAGACAATTATATCACTTCAAAAATCTTTAAACGTTTCTCCTGAAAAACAACAGATTTTGAGTTGTGACATTGTTGTAGCAAATGAGCGATATATATATAGGGGTGCTGATAAGTCCTTAGCCCGACCAGGAAGGAAACTAGCTAATGTTTCTTGTCAGAATTGCGTGTATTTCCTTCGGCGCCTTGCCTAGCAGGGGGGGGGGGGGGGGGGACTTGATGACAGCTCGTATCTCGACGTTGTTGAAATCGCGTTCGTCCCTGTCATGCTTCCGAGCTTGTTTCCTTCCTGATCGGGCTAAGGACATATCAGCACCCCGGTGTATATAGAGTATGGCCGGTGAATGTGAACTCTGCGGCTTATGTGGACCGTCTTAATGTTTTCAGTGTGTAGTGCCGTAGTTATTCATAAATATTTGGAATCTATTCTATGTATTCACTTTGACTCGTAGACGGACAGTCTTGAGCTGTGGCAAGCAAGACGGTTGTATTTTGTGTTGGCTGAAAAATTCCCAGTCCAGAGCATACGTAATGTAAATAATCGTTTTATGTTTAAGCAGCCGTTTGAGTATCAGTGGCAGTGGCTACTAGGCTCCAGAAATACGATGAGCTGTTGTTTTGCCGTACAAACTTGGCAGCCATGCCTAGAAGAATATTAAAACCTAACGTGCACTATTATGAACCTCACAAACTGGATCGGGAGGCCACATTACTCGCTCATTTGTTTTTCCTCCTAAACTTACAAAATTTCTTTGCTGCATCATTGTGGCAGATGACCTTAAGGCAGAGCAGAAGATTTGGGTCGCTGTAATTTTCAGACTTGTAGCTCAGTCCCTAAAATTTGCTACAACTTCATAAGTAGTAGAATGTGAATGCAACTTGCTCACGGCAGACGAATCGCTTAATGTTGTGTTATAGCTAATTAATCACGTGCGTGTCACAAACCTCCTATAATTTGTTTTCGTTTTATTTTGTGTCATGTCCGAGAATGAATTTTGGAAATCTTGGGATCAGGATAAAATGATACGGACTGTTGCCGCTGCCAGGAAAACTCACGGAGTTTGAGCAGGCTCAGAACATGTTTAATATTCCCGAGTGATAACTTAGAAGGCATGTCAACACGAAGCAAAAAACCCCAGAGGAAGCTGTGTCTGCAAAGTTAGGAAGGAAGCTTGTGGTCTCCAAAGATATGGAACAGCAGTTGATACGGCAGGCCTACCTATGTATGATGGAACGTGTTTAACCTTTAGACGCCTAACGTCAACTATAGTTGACGTACCGCACCGCTAACCTCCAAAGTTGCATTTTATATATTTATTCAACAAACATAGGTACCGAATATTTTGAACATGGTATATACTGTCCGGTTTTTTTCTCTCTTCCAAATGCAGTTTGTTTCATAATTCTAACGTATTTGGTTCCTGTATTATTCACATTTTATATACAGGGTGTGCTAAAATTAAAAAAATAATTCTGGCGCCAAAAGGTTAAGGATGACCTTCTTCTGCCGCGAAGTAGATGATAACTGCGCTCTTCTGGGCTATTACGCAGTGAGTAATGGTAATTCCTTACCGATGTGTCGGGACAACATCTAGGTCCCATCTTCAAGGGTCCCAAAACGTCAGTAAGGAATTAACACTACTCTCTGCATAATAACCCAGAAGAGTGCAGTTCTGTAGACATGCTTTTGTTAATGTTTGTTTGTTTGATAACGTACTTCATTGTTATAATGAACAAGTTTGGCTTCAGGAAACAAGCGATGAATTTTATCACTGACAGAGAAAGGTGAAGAGGACCCCGTTTCCAATTTAACAGACCAGTGAGGTTAAAGTGGACTTTTCAGTCGTTTGACTAATTACAGTGTAATTTCCAAACGACTGTACACTGAAGCTGTGGTACCACTCTTGCGCACAATGTGATATTCCGAAGGTCATTATTACTTACTTACTTATTCCACGGTGCAGAGTCCTTCTTGAGAAGCTAACCGGTTTGCAGCTAGTCAAGAAATTCCCCGCAATTTATGGAACGTGAAGGTTCATGACCGCATTCACAAGTGCCCGCCACCTGTCCTTATCCCGAGCCAGCTCGATCCAGTCCATACCCCCACATCCCACTTCCTCAAGATCCAGCTTAATATTATTCTCCCATCTACGCCTGGGTCTTCCCAGTGGTCTCTTTCCCTCAGGATTCCCCACCAAAACTCTGTACACGTATTACAGGAATTAAAACATTACCATTTTTAAATGGCAAGATGTATGGAAATGAAAAAAAAACAGGGGTACACATTCACCAATCCTGCTATATATATGCTCTAGTAAAAAAAAAGAAGGTAAAGTGATCCCGTTACAGGCCCGGTGTGACCCAGAGGGTGGGTAGAGGTATAGCTCTACTCTTCCATGACCGCAGCACTAGAAGGGGGTGAGTGGTCAGCAGCACGCCCCGGCCGCAATTTACCCCCGGGAAAGACGCGGTACCCATTTTACAGGAGGCTGGGTGGGCCCCAGGGCCGGTCAGGACGGGCGGAAAATCTCGTCCCCACCGGAATTCGATCCCGGACCGTCCAACCTGTAGTCAGTCGTTATACCGACTGAGCTACCCGGCCCACTCTATGATCTATTAATTATAACAATTGTCATATTCTGTGTATGATAATACATTTGTGTTAGGATTGGCGTTACTGCGTGCTATAGCCACTTAGGATACCTGGAAATGTTTTAAAATGGCTGCAGTTGGTAGCCGAAACATGCAGCAGCATTTCTTAAGTATGTGTTACTGACTATTGTAATAGTCTTGTAGTATGTATATTTTCTGGATTGTAAATGCAGCTGTGTATTTGGTAATGTTATTTTCTATGTAATTCGTTGTTTAACCAGCAGAGGGCTCATATGGACGAATTTCTAGAGTTCTAAGTGCAGGGTGTGTGTGTGCCAGACATCAAAAGAGTGTGTACCATGAAAATAGAACCGAAGCTTAGAACAGAGTATATCTGTGCTTACATCGGACAGCTTGGTCTGACGAAGAACAGGTTCTCCATCATATGGTGGTACGGTTCTGAAGAAATTTAGTTCTCTGGCTTTGTTGACTTTCCATGTTATTTCGGTGGTGTCTTACGAAGGCGTATTCCGGGTTGTGACGCCGTTTAGTCTGGTATATACGTCCAGACATTCGAGAAGTACCTGTTATCACGTGATGATGGCGCCAGCATAGCCCTGACAGTGGAGACAGGACCTTCTTCCGAAACGTCTACACATTACCAGACTACACGGCCTCACATTCCAGGGAACAATGTTCTTTAAACAGACTTTCATTGCGGGTTTTTGCTAATAAAATACAACTACTTCGATGGTCGATTATAATTAACTTTTGGTGATGAATTTGTTAATTGGAAGGGTGTCAACATATGGTAAGGGAAAAAGTACAAACGATGTGGTGAAGTCCGTAGGGCTGACGAATTGATTTAATGTCAGTTGCTCCGAGGCGTGGTTTAATCTGATCTGTACGTGTTTCAGTTATGTTCATAACTCTTTCAATTCAAATGATTCATAACTTTTGAAACAGACCTAGGAAGTGTGTCATCCCCGTTGTGTGTGTGTGAAACCTGAAAAATGGTATGTAGTTAAACACAACTGTGTCACATGAGGTGTAATTAATGACTATATAATGAACAACTACATGTTTCGGCCTGTACTGGCCATCTTCAGGTTGTCTTAGGGGAACTTAAGATCTTACTATGGACATGCACGCGCACGTGGTGTAGAGATGCCTATAGTAAGATCTTAAGTTCCCCTAAGACAAATTGAAGATGGCCAGTACAGGCCGAAACATGTAGTTGTTCATTATATAGTTATTAATTACACCTCATGTGACACAGTTGTGTTTGACTACATACCATTTTCCAAGCTTTGAAACAGACACCTGCAGACTCCGTCCAACGCTACACTGTATTTGTATTGCAGCAATCCGATTTGTTTAACAATTTATATGCCTTTTAGTTAGCACCTTTTTTCATCATATCGTCATGCACATGATTGCGGTCAACGTACAAGTACGTAGGTGTATAAAATCTGTAACTTCTCTTTAAAAGGCGTTAGTATGGGTAAATATTTACATTGGCGAATTTGGAATACGTTTTCTCTGCAAATACATGAGTATCCGTTCTTTGTTGATATTGTGAAAACTGAAAGATTAAATTTATATATTCACAGTACGTTTCTTTAGATGGGTGCACTGACGCTGTACTGTTTGTGACGTGACACATGGCTTTTTGAATACTGATTCATCGTCTGAGGTTCTTCTGAGGTGTGTCATCCTCGTTGTGTGTTTAAACTATAAGGTGCGGTAAATCCAGTCAAAAACACAACTATAAATATATGGCTAAATGATGGTGTTTATTAGCAATGGAAAAACTACATGTTTAGCCCTATAGCGGCCATCTTCAGGTTTTGACAGCTTTCTTGCTAATAGAGTTTTATATAATACGCCTAAACCGCGTGGTGATGTTGAGATATCATCATCATTTTACGTGCTTTTGTTAAGCTGCCTAATAATAATATTTATTTATTTAACTGCAATTGGGTTTTCACCCGGTGGCAGTCAAATTACGAAGTGAATGAAGATACAGGGCTGCGTATATCAACAGACCATTATGCATGTACATATAATGTATAGGTGCGTGTCATTAACATAACTGAGTGCTGAGTGTCCTAGTACTGCATGTGAAACCATTGCTGCTTGCGTAACTATATTAGGTAACGCAGCCATTCCATCATAAAGCTGTCAGACTGAAAAGTGGACCGAATTTGGTTTAAGAATATTAAATATGGATATGCAAATCAACTGGGGTACGTGGTGGCGCAGTTGGTTGAGGCACTGCGCTACAAATCGGAAGGTCGCGGGTTCGATTCCAGATGGTGTCACTGGAATTTTTCATTGACATAATCCCTCCGGCCGCACTGTGGCGAGACTTGCCAGAGGTTAAAATTTCCCTTGAATGGGTTACGGGCCCAGAGCAGGGTAAGTCCAATGGTAGGATTGCTACCTTTAGCCTCTGGACCGGCATGTTTGGGGATGGCATTTCCTCCATTCTTGGTGAAACAGTTATACTGCTGTGACTCGGTCATTTCCTCGTTTGTGAGAACAGGGTATACCACGAGAAGGCGAGGATGACTGTTGGGTAGGATAGGATATATTATTTCGCATCACTACCAGTTATACCCCATACGTAAATATGTGTTTTACTTAATGAGTAATTTCCTTACCTGACGGGCACCTCGCTGGATGAAACCTCATCGAAAACACCTTGGAAAAGAAACGCCAACGGCCAGCTAATCCAAGAAGCACTGAAACGAAAAGAGAAATTTGATGCTAGCCACAATGTGAGGGACATATTCTGTATTTCTTATGTATTGATTTCTCTGCGATTGACCGCTGTCGGGCTGACTCGGTTTCTTGCTGTCCACTAGCTAACTAAACACACGGATTTTCATCTGATTCGTCAGCCAAGTGCAAATATGTTAGAGAATCAGATCGGTGCCTGAACACCGACAAAAAAAAAAAAATCTGCGAGAAACTCACTCGCACTGATACCTGAATGCTGAGCGTACAAATCTGTGAATCGTATTGGTGCCTGAATACTTGGCTTACAAATCTGTGAGCCACTTATATTGGTGCCTGAATACTAACCTTACAAATCTATGAGTCACTTACCTTGGTGCCTGAATACTAACCTTACAAATATATGAATCACTTATTTTGGTGCCTGAATACTGAGCTTACAAATCTGTGAATCACTTACATTGGTGCCTGAATACTAACCTTACAAATATATGAATCACTTACTTTGGTGCCTGAATACTGAGCTTACAAACTTGTGAATCACTTACTTTGGTGCCTGAATACTGAGCTTACAAATCTGTGAATCGCTTATTTGGTGCCTGAATACTGAGCTTACAAATCTGTGAATCGTTTTCTTTGGTGCCTGAATACTGAGCTTACAAATCTGTGAATCGCTTACATTGGTGCCTGAACACCGAGCTTACAAATATGTGAATCACTTACATTGGTGCCTGAACACTGAGCTTACAAATATGTGAATCGCTTACATTGGTGCCTGAATACTGAGCTTACAAATCTGTGAATCACTTACATTGGTGCCTGAATACTAACCTTAAAAATATGTGAATCACTTACTTTGGTGTATGAATACTGAGATTACAAACCTGTGAATTACTTACATTGGTGCCTGAATACTGACGCCGTTATCAACAGTGGCACCGGCTTCGGTGACGTGCCGATGTCTGGAACGTGACAGTGTCTTTGCGATCTTCGGATTATAGATCTTTGGATCACTGACCATACGCACGAAGAAGGAACGTTTGTAGGCCAGAGTTTCCTTTTTCTTGCGATCTAACATCTCGCACACTTCGTCAGCTGGCTCCTGTAACCAGAACCACCGTAATTTCAACAAGAGAGGCAATGTACGTGTAAACGCGTTCGCGTAACCATTGTTGCCGCGGAAAAGTAGTAAGTATCTGTAGTTATACAGCATGCAATGTGCATGCGCCGTAATGTATTTTTATCTCTAGCATGTCTGGCTGTGACGTATTTTTTCACCATATCTCATAAGTGGCATTATTTTCGGAAAAAAAAGTTACTGAGTAGAAAATGCATGTTTTGATTTTCTCCACAAATTTTGCCGGAAGTATTTCTCATTCTGAGAACAATTCAACGACACATTATCGTACATGTACAGAGGTTTTCATGTAAAGTACCCTTCTTCTTGTCAGATTTTAACGGAACTTGAATTTTCTCGTTAGATTTTGAAAAAAAAAAAACTCATAGATCATATTTCATGAAAATTTGTCAAGTCGGAACAGGGTTGTTCTGTTATTCAGACTGACAGACAAACACACAGTCATGAACGAAGCTAATACTAGTTTTTTTGCAAATTTTCGAACGCGCGTCACAAAGACTCGGGTATAGGCTTCCAGCCACTCATATGTGTCGTCACTTTACTGTCTGACCTCTCACGGGCACTTCGTTACTCATTACACGTTACTGGAAGTTATGTATTTTATCAGTAAAGTGATCCCGTTACAGGCCCGGTGTGGCCCAGAAGGTGGGTAGAGGTATAGCTCTGCTGTACCATGACCGCGGCACTAGAAGGGGGTAAGTGGTCAGCAGCACGCCCCGGCCGCACTTTACCCCCGGGAAAGACCCAGTACCCATTTTACAGAAGGCTGGGTGGGCCCCAGGGCCGGTCTGGACGGGCGGAAAATCTCGTCCCCACCGAGATTCTATCCCCGGACCGCCCAGCCCGTAGTCAGTCACTATACCGACTGAGCTACCCGGCCCTTATGTATTTTATTAGTAATATCTAATAATCATTTAAGTATTTTTCCGGCTTGCATCTTCCTCATCCTCATCCAGTTTACTTTACTGTTAAGCCTTCTTTTGTTTCACCCAGTTCGTATTTTCTCTGACCAGTGTCATTTGTCACACAGTGCGTGTCGGCAATCGGCTGTGTGGCCTACCGTGCTACATTAAGCAAACCGAGAGGAAGTTAGAAAACGATATTTATCAGATTAAATAATAATCTTACATATTCAGCATAGAGAAGGTCATTTTAACGCGACGAGTCTTTGCAAGCTATTCTTTTTTTTTTTAATGAGGTTTGAGTTTTTATCAACCGTGAACATCAACGTCAAAATCGTGTGGTTTATGGCACTGTGGATTTAATCTGCTGTCTTCATCTTAGTGACGGAGTATAGAGCCAGTAGGTTCTTCCGAAATGTTGGTAACGACCAACAAGAACGCACGGCGTCTTAACCCGGAAGACCACAAGGCCAAGACCAAGGAAATTGCCTGGGGCACATTTCCTTCCAAGGAAAGTTTGGAAGCCAAGCAGTGACGTCTCCGTGACACCCGGTGGAACGTCATCCTGAGCACCCAACACGTACGCTGCAAGGTCGTCGAGTATCGGCAGGTTTTAGAACGGTACCATTGTTTGGCATAATCGTGAATACGAGGTCCAGTCTCAGAACTGTAAGCTGTCTGTCTTGTAATGCTGTGACTGCAGTACAGTAAATGTCTGTTGTATCTTACTTTGCTCTGCCGTGTTTGCGCGTGTGCTTTTAGTCTACCTCTTTAACGCTAAAATTACGGGAAGACGCCGATTTGAAAGGTAGTCTTGTTCAGGGATCCATAAATCCCGGGCGCCAGGTCGCCGTGACGACCAAGTTTGGTACGGTGGTTCCTAATGTTTGTGGGTCCTGTGTGGGGTATCTTCCATATTTTTGGAATACATGTGCACCTCTGTGCAAATCTGATCCGTTTTGTTTATGAAGCGCCTTGCGAGAAAAGGTGGGAATCTAATGTGGTCTGTTGTACACTGTGTGACGATATGTTACCGTGCTTACAGATATCCTAATTGTGTCCTGAGCCACATGAATCCAAATTTGTATAATGTATTATATACCGTCAATACACAACAATATATCATTACAGTGATATATACAGTCAGGTCACATTATGGCAACATGTTTCGACCGTAAACGGTCATATTCAAGCCAATAGAGATCATTTTTAAGGTACAATAAACTGAGCACTCAATGGGATCCCATTTCGTTTACAGTAAGAGTTAAAATAAGGTATTTTTAACTTTTACTGTAAACAAAATGGGATCCCGTTGAGTGCTCACTTTATTGTACCTTAAAAATGTTCTCTATTGGCCTGAAGATGACCGTTTACGGTCGAAACATGTTGCCGTAATGTGACCTGACTGTATATATAATATCACTGTACTGATATATTGTTGTGTACTGAAGGTATATAATACATTATACAAATTTGTTACTGCACAACGGGATGGCCTGTGTCAAAAAACACACACACAGATGAATCCAGTCCACATTCCTACACTCCGTTTCTTTACAATCAATTCTAATTGTCCTTCCATGAGTGCCTTCATATCAGGTTCATGTTGTATACAGGGTGTTGAATAGCTTGTACAGACACTAGTTTTATTCCCAGCTACTGCACAAAGCTTAGTTTTTGCCTTGCTGCATGTTTCGGCCACCTACTGTAGTCATCATCAATGAGCTATAATATTATAATGATTCAAGCAGAGTATCATGTATCAGTAAATGGTAAACATACATATAAAAAAATTAGTCCCATTACAGGCCCGAGGTGCCCAGAGGGTTCCAGAAAGTTAAGGTTCCCAGATTACGTGACAGTGGCCCAGAATTGTGGTAAGGTTTTCAGCCTTACGCACCGGCCGTTTTTACACCCAGGAAATACTCCTGGTATTTATTTCTGTTAGAGGCTGAGTCGACTCCAGGGCCATAGTGCGATCGGGGGGATTTTGTCATTGAAAAAGTCTAATGACACCATCGGGAATCGAACCAGTGACCTTCCGATTTGTAGCGCAGCACCTTAACCACTGTGCTACCGCGGTCCCCAAACACACAAACACACACACACACATCAGCATTGTATGACAGTTGATATACATATAGCATTACTAAAAATTATTCACATGAAAATAGAAGTGAAAGCTTGAAGACGTAAACATGTAAGAATGTACAAAGCTGTCTCCAAACGTCGTGCAGTATTCGATATCTGCTGTTTTGTTGGAGTTTAGGCCCAGGGTTTAGGTGCACGATGTTTACTCCATCAGTGATCGTGCTTGTACAGGCTTCCAGAGATTGGAGGGTGGGGGGTGGGGGGTGGCTGGGGGCAAATTGAGACCGAAACATGTGGTAGCAAACGGCTCCGTCATGCAGAAATGGGCATCGGCGCTCGTTTCTTTGCGGCCACCTCAAGAGTCTCATTTGTGTGAGCGCTGTGGGTTTGGTAGCGAGATTTCCAGCAGCGCGTGAAACTGTTTAGAATATTCCAGGGATTTTTGAGAGGATGCGCCAGAACATGGTGCGTCGCTGCAGTACCTGCAGTGGAGTTGGTGGCTGACATTTCGAACGGATTTTGTGAAATGATCGCAAATAGTAACGCACCCAATGTGACGCCATTATACTTTTATGGAAACACACGATGAACTTAGAAGAAAAAAAAAGCGCCGATTTCGTTAGTTCTCGCGGTTTCCATACTGCCCCCCGCCCCCCACCCAGACGCTTTACCGGCGCCGATTTCAGTATGAAAGGGACGGCCCGATCACATGTTCCATGCTTCAAATTACCCGCTTGATCCCCCACCCACAACCCTATGATTTGTAAACACCCTTTAATTACGGTCTGTACGAGTTGTTGAGCAGTAAGGTGGCTGTGAACCATAAGTGGCAGAAGATTCAGAAGGAATTATCATGGCATATTTAAGCACTATGGCATGTTATGACGTACTTGTAACCCTTTGAGGCCTCAGGTTCATTTCAAATAGTTCACATCTCACGGAAAGTATATGGTTATTCAAAATGATTATCGGGGTTTTAACAACTTGTCATACACAATACACTTGAGACAGGAGTATATGTGTTTTTTTATTTAATAGAACAACACTCCAAGTTTTTGTTACATACCTTACAGGTGCTCTATATATGCACCCTTTGTGATTCTACAAACATCAACACGATAATCGAGTTCGTTCC
>Ga0123352_10013757_pt1 | contig 12848 bp, 10 predicted proteins | sample TergutLab28metaG_FD_89700 | JGI IMG/M metagenome (GOLD analysis project Ga0123352, IMG submission 89700) | Labiotermes labralis P1 segment gut microbial communities from Petit-Saut dam, French Guiana - Lab288 P1 | ecosystem: Host-associated > Arthropoda: Insects > Digestive system > Gut ... | reverse complement strand
TAGAGAGGGAAAAGTAGATTTAAAAAAACGCCTGGGCGGTCACCCCCCCCCTTTCCCCAAGGGTTTTTTGGGGGGGGGGGGGTTCAGTTCCAGCCAAAAGCGATTACTGATTCTCCAGAAATAATTCTACCCTTGGTCAGTTGCTGCCATGAGTATTATATTATACTTCTCATGCTGCACTTTTGACCGATTACTATAGAATGGTCATCCTAATCCGGGCTTCTCTTTATGGGTGGGGCTTCAATGACTTTGTAGATTACTAGCATCAGGGTGATGGATGAATATAAATTTGAGTTCGGAGAGCTGGTGGAACGACAGACGGGGGAGAATCGAAGAAAAAGGACAAAAAACCTGCCCCTGTGCTACTCCGTTTATCACCAATACCGCGCGACCGGCGTCAAATCAAACCCAGTCCTCTGCGGTTTCTCTGTGTAATAATCGATCTTCTTTATTTGCACTTTTTGCAAGGACGATGTTAGCAATTCACGCGGTCTACCGTCAAATTACTCTGTCAGCCAACACAGTCGTGTCGCAGCCGAGACAATAACCACAGACTTCCCATATATCCCAGAAACGTCACCATTTCAACCAAATTACTCAATGGTGATAACGAACCGTGAGGGCAAGCAGGAGGCCGTTAGATGATAGACGTCATTCGTGACGCTGCACACACAGGTACGTGCAGCAATGCAATCGTGTTTAAATTACGACCTGTATCTGAGAGTAACCATTTTTTACCATATTTTAGGGGATGATTCAGTTGTTGGTCTGCATCACGAGCGCGAGTGGGGCACAGACAGCGGCAATAAGACGAGATGATGGCGGCGAATAAGATAAATACACTGTAAATATCACGTGACACGCGATAAAAAGAGTGTTACAGCAGCGGCCTTGTCGCTGTCCCGAGTGAACGATCTCTACATGACTGAAGGCCAACCTCAGCATTATCAACATAAATAGTTGTTTATTGCTCTGGTGAGACTTGGCACAATGAAGATTCTGACGCTAACTTCTGCGGAGAACTTGGCTGCTTATTTTGTCTCATTACTCTCCTAGAAGTACTAAGGAAAAACAAAGCTGCAATCAGAAAAGCCGATCCCCGGCCGACATTAACAGCGAGGGAAGTGCTATTCACTACACCGTCCTGTCCGCGCCAACTACGGATCGAACTTTCAATTACAATGCACCCCTTTCCCTCTACTGTATATAATGACTGACCAACTTCATATTTCTTCAACCTGTGGATTTATGTGTCGTATTTCCCGACTCGTGAGACGCTGCACGTGGTAAGATCCACTCTATAATTAACCTTTAGACGCCTAATGTCAACTATAGTGGTCGTACCGCACCGCTAACCTCTAAAGTTGCATTTTATATATTTATTCAAACAAATATAGGTACTGAATATTTTAAACATGGTATATACTCTCCGTTTTTTTTCTCTTCAAAATGCAGTTTCTTTCGTAATTCTAACGTATTTGGTTCCTGTAGTATTCACATTTTATATACAGGGTGTGCTAAAATTAAAAAAAAAATAATTCCGGCTCCAAAAGGTTAAAAAGTTATTTCTGCGGACTTTACAGCCTACTCATGTAATAATTTGTCATCCGGTGTGAAGAGTCAGCGTGACTTTTGGGGCATTTTCAAGGAAAATGTTTACTCCTGTGTGCATATTTTTACTTCGCTTTCCGTCTGTCCTTCCATCCTTCCATCTCTAGGAAAAAAATCGGCTTAGGAGACATCCCGTCTCCGCTGTTCATCGTTTCAACCAGCTGACCTGTCTTCACTAAACTTGACATGAATGACACAAACTGTATATACCTACAGTACCACTCTGCTTTCAGAATCAGTTTCTTCCTTATTAACCCACAACAGGTCACCAATCTAAAATGATGTTTCCTTCGCAGACGTTCTTTACAAAGCAGGAAAATAACGCCTTGTGAGCACCTACACCGTTCAGCATGCATTTTTAGTTCCCTATTGTAAACCATCGCTAGAAGTTGTCCGACAACTCCGCTTTCCTTCAGCTACAAGTTTACTGGGGTATAACAAGCTTCAACTGCCGAAGCCCATAAATGGAGTTTTGCCATATAGCCAATAAACTTCCCACAGATTTTGTGAAATTCTATTCTGCATGCTTGCTGTAACTTCTACCTCATTATTCTCAATTTATGCAAACATTAACACTTCGAAAAATGTCGATGGTAATTTCGTGTACTATTTTACGGGGTACATCCATTTAAATTTTGATATTTTCTCCCTCGCCTCCAGGCAACTGTCCTATACATGTTTCCACGCAAAGAAAAACGCTGCATAGCATTTCACGTACCATTTCTTCACTGAAAAGATCTTGAAGTTTGAGAAAAGCACAAACATATCGTATCTGAGACAAATGCCGCAGCACTGTCTGAATAAAGTTGCATCTTACCCACACTGTTTATTATTTGCGTAATAGGGACCAACAAGATTAACCTTTTTTTTCTCTTTAAATTTATTTCAATAATCATCTTGTCGGTCCTCATTACGCAAATATATCACGATGCACGGTCCACAGAATGTCAAACTGTTTATTACGTTTCGCGTGATTCTAATCACAAACATCGATTAGTCCCCTAAACAGCACTAGCCGTTCTCTCTTTCTATTTGAGGTAGTGTTCTCTGTGGGGTAAGAAGAAAAGTTTTATATACAATTCTTACGAATGTCGGTCTTAATGCAGCCCTCCAGGCACAAAATTCAGCCCAAATGCTCAACCTCATTCCTCTGTGGAGTACTCCAAAACCCCATTTCCTTATCTTCACTTCCCAACGCTCTACCTTGCCTCTAACGTAACTTCGCCCCAATGGAAGGAACGTGGCCCCTATGCGAGTAACAGGCCCAACACGCGCGCGAATACAGTACCAGATGGTTTGCGACTATACTGTCGTTTTCAAGAAGTTTCCACGGAAAATATTTTTAACATGCATTCTCCAAATTTCATACAGAATTTTCGAGGCGAGACCTACTTGGGTACGACCACGTAAAACACAAGGATAACAGATCACACTTTCGAGGAATATGCTCTAAAGAAACTGAACTTGTATGAATGGCTCAGAACTAGTTACGTCTCTTAGTTATTTAATTAGCTGGTGTTACGACAACCTCAACATAAGGACGTGTAAAACGAAAAAAGCAAATAGATGTAATCGCCTATTTCTCTAATCTCCAGCAAATTACAGGTGCACGTAGTAGTGGTAGCGGCTGTTGTAAGACAGAGGTGCATCTGAGCCGCTTGGTAATTGGCCCTGCTGTACCAGCCCCTGACCAAAGATATAATATTGGCAGAATGATATGTGGCAGGGGGAAACCGCATCGTTCGCAGAAAAGCCAGCACCACTGCAACTCTGTTCACTTCAAAACCCATACGGACTCCTCAGGGGCTGAATCCAGACATTGACACTAACAAGACAAACCACCTGAAGTAAAGAACACGTTTAAATACGTACACACACGAATGTTTTCTCGCCCTGCAATAAAAGAGTATAATTTTACCGCTACCGCGAACTAAATCCAAAGAAGACCCACATTCACCACCGTCTGGATACTGCCGTTCCAAAAGGACAGGCAGCAAAGCAACCTCAAGCTCAGTCTGACCTTTTCAACTCAATGACTGACTTGACTGAATGAATGATGGATGGATTCGGTAGAACAATGTCCAAAGCAGTGAGGGATACAATGACAGAGGAGAATCAATTAAAAAGATTTATGCTGGAAACTGAGACAGGGAGAAGACACAGTGTTGACGTGACAGGGAAGAGATTTTCCAGCTCCAGGTCTACAGCACCGAACACCAGCGGACTGCGTAAAAACTAAACACGGTCTCCCTTCTGATCACAAGATTTACTGTATAGCAAGTGCTCAAAACCAGCAATTCGAAAGCCCTCACCACGATTCCATCCTGAAGCCATTCAATCCAGTGCAGCGGTCAGCTTCCAACAACCTATTCCAGTATTATTCGCGTGCAGCCCAGTATAACGTTTATGCTTACCAGGCGGGCAACCGGGAGATAGGGTACGAGTTCCAACAAAAGCAGATTATTTCCGTCTTCCAGAGCACCCAGGCCGGCACTGGGGCCCACCCAACCTCCTCTCCACAGAGTACCACGGGGACTCTTTCCACAGCGCCAAAGATGCGGAGACGTGAAGCTGACCACTCACCTCCATCTAGTGCCGGAACGAAGAGCTATCTGCCCACCTGTAGCCCGTTCACGTGTTCAAAGCGTGAAGCTTAAGTACAGTGGCAATAACGATGTACCAATGTTCATAAACATCAACTCAGAATTCTTCTACACCGTGATACAAGTTGCGATGTAACGGCGAGCACACACACAAATGTCAGTGGTGGTGCGAGCCACGTATACATCGATGTCGGAATCAGAGTGTTCGTCACTTTATTTTTAAGCACTTTCGCAAAACTGCGAAAAGCTACTACTTAGCTTCATGTCTGTCTGTCTGTCCGTCCGTCTGTCAGCATGGAACAACTCGCCTCCCATTTGACGAATCAGATTATGAATATGATAAGAGGATTTTTCGAAAATCTGTCGAGATAATCCAAGTGTCTTGAAAATCAGACATAAATAACAGTCACTTTATATGAAGACCTACATACAGCAGGTACAACATCTTGCTGAATTCTTCTTAGAATGAGAAATGTTTCAGACAAAAGTTGTAGAGAAAAATTATATCACAATTATACGTTCAATAACTTTTTTCCCCCAAAATCATGGCGTTTATGAAATAATGAAGAAAACATATTGAACAGCCGGCCACGAGTAACAATACAACACGGCGCAAAAAATGCAGTTTGCATGCCAGATAACTGAAGTACGAATAGACACACCCGCACAATACTTAACAATTACTTATTCCTTCAAAACTAATTAATTCCGTCTGATCTCTTAAAATGTCTCACGGCAACACTTACAAATACGGAGACAATGCGCAACGACTTACGCGTCATTACGATATATTTAGCAAAACTGTACGTCTAGAGAAGTTCATGAGCAAATGAGCATTCTTTTGTTTCAGTGCTGTGTAGGGCACTTTACATGAAAACCTGCGTGCGTTTTATTGTTGCCGGCGACACAAATTTGCCACAAATCATCGTTGTGCAGTACGCAGTACTTTTGTATAGTTGACAGTGATGTGTAGTTCAACAACACACACAGAATGCATTACTGTGCTTCCACTACAACAGTGGTTACTGCAACGCGCCACACTGTTACGTTATATGTACATTGCCTACCTTGCTTGAAACTTCTTGCAGACTAATAATCTGGCGGAAACTGGCCGATTTTCGAAGCAACGTACTTTTTCCATCTTCTGATAAGAAAAAACGTCGGTGCTTAGCCACCATACTACAATGCGCGACCATCATCACAGTCACCGCGGTAAGACCCTATCTCCATACAGCAATACGATTTACCAATTTACCACCAGGACATGTATTCACTACATAAAAATTCAAATATTCCATAAAATACATATCGGCAGTCGAACGAAAATGTTTTAGATAGACCTATGCGTTACTTGGTTCATTATTCAACTACTTAAATCAAATAGCTAGTTTAACTGTTCAAATGCACATCCTTCACGCTGATATTTACCCCTAGCTCTACTGAGTTCCCCAACGTAGTGGGGCATTTCAATCTAATATCGCCATAGGGAAATATGGTTAAATCGCTGTCATTCACATAAGAACTCGTGTGTTAAATCTCACGTCACAGAGGCCAGCCCCGAAATGAGATGAAAGCATCCTGACATGTCACTGCTTTTAAGTGCAATGTGTTGCTCCAGTCTTTCGCGGTCACCGTTTAGGCTTAAATTCAGCGTTTTTGTCATCTGATACTGTACTTACTACCTTCATCCCCTGAAATAGGCCTATTATGCCTGTCAAACAGTTTGGGGAATTTGTACGACCGCCTGCGTTCCCGTATATTCCAAAGATTTGGTAACGACAGCATCTTAATTCACATTTCAACACTTCTCCGTACTAGGGTGGTATGGCTGTAAATATGGCATGCGCATATTGCAGCACCCAAACATCCGCAACAAAACTGCATCTACGCAGCAGAGGCCCTTTTGAGAAGGTATCAGTTCCTCGGCCAGTCAAGAGATAACCGCATTTTAAGGAATCCGAACTCATCATCGTCCCCACCCTCAGCCGGATGAATCCAGTTCACATCCTTCCATCCTCTTCCTTGAAAGTCCATTGGAATGTTATCCCCCACTCACGTATAGGTCTTTCATGTGATGTGTTTTCTTCAGCTGTATCAACTAAAATGCTGTGTATATTTATATTCTTACGCGTGCCACATACCCCGCTAGTTTAAACCACCTTCGTAAATCACCCGAATGATGTCTAATGAGACGTAAAAACCATCAAACTAATTATTGCGCAATTTTATACACGTACGACATTTTTTCCTCACATTACTGTCACGTATAGCCATCAATACAAGACGAACAAAACTAACGAGTAACATGACAACAATGAAACTGGTCCTCATTTCTTAGCTTCGAAAATTCTTTGACATCACGGCCAATACAAACAAAATTGCAACTTGAGTAATAAACAATTTACGACGTTACGTGGCAAACCTGATTGCCTCTCCTTATTAGTCGACACGTGTTGCATTACTGTGGCATCCAGCACCGCTTACAAATTTATTTAACGATGCTGTCATATCTCAGATTACAGCCCACAGCAACAATGGTTGGGTGATCGGTAAAATGGCAGGACGCGGCCGTGGCTTGATCTAGGTAATACAACATATTCCTAGACAGACTGAAGAAAACAACGAATCTGTCAGCTGAACTGCTCGTGGCCTGGCCGACATTCGAATCAGGCACTTCCCTAACACAAATCAAGTGTGTTACCACAACACACCAACCCGCTCAACAAAGTGACGTGACAATGATAACTACTGGCGTTTCGAGTTGTTTTCGAAATTGCCGCTATGTGCACTGGGAGTCAGGCTCCTTCGGTGGTAACGCGTAAAACATCTGTAATACTACCTACAATGAACTGCACACACACAGTATTATCGGTGTCGCTGCTCAGAGCTTCTGCATTTGGCACTAGCAGTGACAGCATCAGTTATATTTTCTTGCGGTAGGTATGGGTGCGCGAGGAAGATGCAGAACTAGGCGAGAAGAGAGGCTGGCTGTTCCGCAGCTAGCGTGGGTTAGATACAGACTATTATAGAAATACTATGTTGAACTACTCAACATTTGTAATTATGCACTATACACCGATACAATACAGCATGTCATTCATTTGGGGCACAATCCACGGGTTGAACTGAAGCAGAAATAGTCACATGCGTAATTGTTACTACATGTACCACCCTATGTAACAGAACTCTGCACTATGCCTACAACTGTGTACTTAGTATGATCCTCAACTTGCCTACACCACACTATCCGTCCGAGTCTTGACAGAGCTCTTCGTAGAATGAAAACTGAAATATCGATTACTCAGTTCCAAGTTTCAAATGGTTCCTTTTGCTACGACAAAAGCTAGTCTCTGGCCTCTCGCCGGGAAGGTCCAAGTTCGATCCCGGGCCAGTCCATATGAGATTTACGGTCGACAACGAGGCACCAAAACAGGCTTTTCTCGACTGCAGGTTTCCCCTGTCAGTATTATTACAATTATGTTCCACATCCACTTCATCTTAAAAACTACTCACATCAGAAAGACAAGTGGGCAAAGACAAGGAATATTCGAACAAAACAATATTCTTTCAGATATCTGGAAGCACTGGACAGAAAAGTAGTTACACATGTTTCTCCAGGGGGTTAAATCCTCAGTGCCCGCTGCAAATTTATTCTTCTTCTCGAAGAGTCGAATATAAAAGTTTCCATCAACACACGGCAAGAAACCATTTAAAACATACTGTAACCAACAAGTCGCGTCGACATAATGCTGATTCAAATTTGGTACCTAATTTCATTAATGGCAACTAATTATGCCACGTAATTTACCATATTAGGAGGAAATTTTAAGAACTGCTAAAATTAAAGTTTCAGTACATTAACAACTGTAAATTAATCGTGAAAAGGTGAGATCTCACACATGCGTAATAACAGCACTTTTGCGTATACTCTCATATAAAACCCGATGACGTCCTACTGGTCCAAAACATGTAGCGTAATGTTAACAGAACGATGTTATACAATGAAAATTGTTGTGTTCGAGGGTAATCTTATTTATTAGGCAGAAGAGAACAGGACGAATAACATCTATTAATTATGGCTAATGTTATTCCTTAGGGGGTGAGTGGAAACGTAGCTCTACATATTCCTCACCTTGGCACTAGATTGTCAGTTGCATGGATCAGCTTGCTCTGCACTCGGGGAAACAGCCGCCGGTATCCGCTGGGGTGTGTCCAGAGTCAGTGTCGGCAATTCGGAGAAGAGGAAAGTCTCCTGACCATGCCAGGAATCCAACTACGATTCCTCAATTGCCCATCCCGTACCCTAAGACACTGTGCACTAGGACAGAAAGGTCTGTGAACTTGACTTCTTGCCTTCCCCACTTTCTTGTTCCTTCTCTCGTCATTCCAGTCTTGCGTCCCTTTAACTGTTTGTTTTTGTTATCAGTTTTCATTTCATACTTTGCGCCCACTTTATCGTGTTTCCTACGCTCATACCGAACTGAACTTACCCATTTCGCTTCGAGTGGATCCTTCCTTTCCCCTCCCCTCCCCCACCCATCTCTCTTTCATTCATCAGCATGATATGATTCTTTGGTCATGGTAGTGGCGGATCCGTTTTAATCCGACATTCTCCTTAAATCTGTTAGAATGTCCTTAAAGGAAGTGTGTTAAGCGATATTTACTGCACGCACATTTCTCTTCATGCGACTGACAGTAACACTGTATGTCTAAAACTCTTGAAATTATCACTTCACAAGAGTCCTGACTAATGTTATTGGAAATGGAATGCCAGATAATAGATAAACGGGATAAAGTATGATTGAATTACTCTTTGTGTGTATTTTCACAATCGGATTCCAATTCCGAACAGATAGTAACTCGGTAATACCTACTTCTGAAAGCAGCTATCTTACCAATGAAGTAGGAAAATGTACCGGAAGCTCAAGATACGCTGCAAGCGTTACTGTAGTATTTACATTCAAATAATAGGTCCCACCAGCTTTCTGCACGTTCCAGACGGATGTTATAGGTTGCAGTATTTTCAAAGTCGCATTTGCAGGTATAAATACGAATGACGGTGTGCAAAAACGTTATTTGTTATCAGTAGTCTAGACACCGGTCCCCTGTCGTCGAATGACGGCATAACAGTCAGTTGGAACGCGTTGGGAACGAAACGCAGCATCGGCCATTACAGTGATATACTTAAAAATACAAACACGAAATTGTACATTACATAATTTTAATGGTGCCCATTTTTTTATATAAGTGTGTTACTGGATTTTCTACGTAGGTGAACGATGACTAAAAACTTGAGTGCAGCGAAAGTGTTTGGGCCTAAGAGAGACGCAGTAAATAGAGATGGAGAAAACAGCATAAAAGGAGTTAATAATTTGTGATTTTCAGCAAGTGATATTGGAATTATAGGATCAAGGATGGCACGGTAAGGGCATGTAACACGCACGGAGGTGCAGACAGTCTCCGACTAAAGTTAAATTTCTGGAAAGTGCGGCGCAAGTTGAATTCTGCGCACGTCGGAATGAGTATACATACTCATATGGCAATTACATATGTATATGGTAGGGTGTCCAGTTGAAATGCAAACTCCAACACAAAGGAACCAGAACGGCCGCAGCATGATCGTTCCGCGTCCGTCTTATCGCCTAGCAGTACTCTTCCGCCGCCACAGTTTCACCGAGCAAAAAAGTTCGGCGCGCGTTCCAATAACTTTTTTTTTTAATACTTAACATTGCCTACGTCGCAAATTGCATACCTCACAATACGCAAGTCTGGGAGTGTCTGCACTCGTACATGCACACAGAGTTTCCGTGGGAAAGCCTGAAGAGGAGAGACCGCTATAACGTATTAACGGATAATATTAACCTTTTGGCGCCGGAATTATTTTTTAAATTTTAGCACACCCTGTATATAAAATGTGAATAATACAGGAACCAAATATGTTAGAATTATGAAACAAACTGCATTTTGAAGAAAAAGAAACGGAGAGTATATACCACGTTTAAAATATTCAGTACCTATATTTGTTGAATAAATATATATAAAATGCAACTTGAGAGGTTAGCGGTGCGGTACGACCACTATAGTTGACATTAGGCGTCAAAAGGTTAAACTGGATCGTAAAGGGACAGTGTGAGAAGGTGCCGACTGGATTCATCTGGCCTGGGACACGGACCAGTGGTGAGCTGTTGTGAATATGGTAATGATACTTCGGAGTCCATAACAAGCAGGATGATAATTAACTAACCGTGAAGTGTCAGCGGCGTCTCAAGAGGACTCTGCTCCAAGAAATACTCGTAGATACGGCCGTCATCTGTTTCCTTAAGACTGAATACCACCGGTTTCGACAGCAAAAAAGCCACGAAAATGCGACTGAAATTTAATTACATACTAGCAAATGAGGCAGGAAATATAACAATGAGGCGTGTTCGTGTGGGCACTGCTGCCGTGGAAAAGAAATAAGTATTAAATATTCTGAGTGTGTGTCTATATTCTTGCATTAGTCATCCGGCATGCAAATTGCACCTTTTCTGCGGAGCACTATACTATCATATGTGGCCTGTCTGGCTGTACCATATTTTCCCACATTACCTCATAAACGGCAAGGTTTTCGAAAAAAATTTATATACTGACCATAATATTTCTGTTTTGATTCTCTCTAGAATGTTTGTCTGAAACATTTCGCATATTAAAAAGAATTCAGAGAAATATCATTAATGTATTTAGGTCCAAATGCACAGTGCCCATTATTCTCGTCGGACTTCAATGCAACCTGAATTTTCTCCATGTATTTTCCAAACATCTTCAAATATCAAATTTCATGAAAGTCCGTCCTGTGGGAGCGAAGCTATTCTGTGCGCACACACAGAGACGGAGAGACAGTCACCTAATAGTCGCTTTTCGCAATTTTGCGAAAGCGCCTAAAAATAAGATATCTTCATATTAGCTGAATACTGAAGTCACAACACCACTGTCGCATTTACTTTAGAAAGTTTTAAACAATCCTTCTAAAACGCCATTAATTCATAAGTAGAAAGCAGAATGAATAAATCGAAGCTCGACACTGGAGGTGGAGCATAAATAATCTAGATAATCACAAAAGCAACTTATAACAATTTTGTCAGTTTTTACCCGAGTATTTTAAACGTGTTACCTAACTTTTAGGTCTCGTAGCTTAAAAACAAACTAGTAACTTTAAAAAAAAATTCCAACAATGACAACTTTAAATACAATTAAAAATTGTAAATAAATCACGTAAAGGTGAGATATCACACGAAGGACTCATGTCTAATACACACTCTTTACTTCATTTTTTTTTTAATTTTTACATAAAGCCTTATGATGGACCTTTTGGGCCGAAACATGTACCGTAATGTTAACAGAATACTATTATCCAATTAATATAGTTCTGTTTGACGGCAATCTTATTAATTATTCAGTTATAAAAACCACCGGATGTCCTTAATTTAAAAACCATTTTAGTATTGTGAAGGCTAATGGGCCTATTTAGCGTCAAGAAAAAAAAACCCACTTGGAAGAACTAGGCATAGATGATGATTACACTAACCTGGGTCCCAAAGAGAAAGAGAAATCTGAGACTTTGTCTCTGTGAACAGAGGTCAGTGGCGGGCTCATGTAAAGGCAGTAACGAACCTTCGGATTTCGTAATAAGCAGGACATTTCTTGACCAGAAGAGCAACCATTATCTGCCCAACGAGGACTCTGGTCTTTGAAGCCAGTTAATTGGTTAGTCAGTTAATTTTTAAATACGGCTTACACGTTCAATTTGCTGATAAAATCTCAAACTTTGGCACCGTTGCAATGTTTATAATTCCTGGCTTACAGACAATTATTTAACGCACAATTTGTGGCTATGTATATCGTCTATCTCTGAGCAAATTCCGTGAATCTGGCTCCAACGGCTCATTTGTTATCGCCATCAAACCGAAAACCGAAAAAAAAAATCCCTGAACACCCATTCTATTAGTTCACATTCTACAAAACAAAATATTTTAACAAACTCTGCACGAAATACGATCTACTATAGCCCATAAGATCAGAGCCCAATATTACGCAAGGTGAGTGACGCGCAAACTCCCAGGCTGACAAGTCCGTGAATCTGATGTAACCGACTGCAGGAAATTAGCACGATGCGACATTCAGGTTTCCTCCATCATACCAAGTTTCATGAAAATCTGTCGCTCAAGAGGTTAAAGAATTTAAGGGTGCGAGCTTTAACGGAAAACATGCACGTCTGACAAACATATATCCTTCGCTTACGAAAAACAACCTCGTTAAACAGAAAGGAGGAGGAGGTTGGTAGTAGACAGATTTTGTATCAGTGAACATGGCTCCGATGTGTTCACCGTCCCCAGCTGCTTTATCAGTGATCAGCACATCCCTTTGTGCACGGTCCCCAGGTGTTGTACCAGGGTCCACACCCCTTGCATCTTCACAATCCCAAGCTGCTACATTATTAATCACCACTCCCATGTAATCATTGTCCCTAACTGTTGTATCAGTGATCAGCAAGCACAGGTATTCCCAGTTCCCAGCTGATGTATCAGTTGCCCCCCCCCCCCCCCCCCCCTCTCCCCCACCCATCCGCATTCAACCCACCCCCTGCCACCCTCCTCC
>Ga0123352_10013756_pt1 | contig 12849 bp, 7 predicted proteins | sample TergutLab28metaG_FD_89700 | JGI IMG/M metagenome (GOLD analysis project Ga0123352, IMG submission 89700) | Labiotermes labralis P1 segment gut microbial communities from Petit-Saut dam, French Guiana - Lab288 P1 | ecosystem: Host-associated > Arthropoda: Insects > Digestive system > Gut ... | reverse complement strand
CTTCTTCTTCTTCTTCTTCTTCTTCCAACGTCGCCAGGAATGGTGTTTTCCTTTCACATCAGACTTACCACCTCCAACTTGGTCCAAAACAAAGGCACAGTAAGTAACCAAGTACGATTGCACCAGCTGCAGTGTATCTCCCGAAATTAGTTAAACATAAATAACGTCAAGGTTTTGCAGGAATCCATACGTGAACGTCAGTACAACTCCATGAACTTTAACCTCGGCCACAAATGCAGGCACGTCGAAGAAAAACGTAATCGACACACACCCGACGACATTGCCATTTACGCGAATAATAATAATAATAATAATTATTATTATTATTATTTGAGATCAGGCCTTGAATTTCCTTCGTACTTCAATATTCTATACAAGATATCTGGCCCCAACTAATGTACAAGTTGCGATGAAAGCTAATGAATGATTGTCCGTAATTTAGCCGCTATACGAGTATCCTGACACTCCATATTATTACACCTCTCTTTAACCAGTTTAATTCTTTCTCTTAAATTGTACACCTGCTGATTCAGCCAGCATAATACTGTCCAGCTTCTCTGCCTGTTCCTTAGTCTACAATTTCAAACTCATATTCCCTGCTGCCATTCATAACTTTGCTGTACCTGCTCCTCGGCATGAATACTCACAATCTGCTGTTAGTAGTTTAAATCTTGTGGTTCCACAGTGCAGGTGACAAAACACGGGCCTTATCATTTGGAGCGAATTGTATGTGAGGAAAAAATTAAAAGTTGTAGATGGGAGGATACATAGAAGGGTAAGGTAAACAGCAGCAGAATCCAAGGGCACGAAACAAACTGCCTCATTATTGCAAAACTATAGACACTCGCAACTGAGAAAATGATGAGAAATTGTGAAGCTGAAAAACATTCAAACAAAGTGCCACACCTCAGTGTGCAGCACACACAGCTCCATCCAACAGATATTTCGTTATTCACTATAAAACAGAATATTTGGAATAATTTAATATCGCCAAAAAAACACATCGAAATTGTTAACTTTTGTTTAGAGAAATCTTCAGCGCTTCACTCACCATCAGCCATTAAACTCTCAACATTACGAAATTATTCTTATTACTACGATTATCAAATGGCACAGTTAAACACATTTTGAATCACTTCATCCAATCCACTCCTTTATATCACACATCTCAAAAAGTATACTTTCCTCTCACGTACTCAAACAAGTTGCAACGGATATACATATTGAGGTTATCCACCCAAAATTATACAAGAAAGTTTTCTTTCTTCCAAGTATACACAGCAAATTAATTCTTTCAAAATTTTCATACAATTCAGCGACTGGGTGTTCTGAGCCTGTTCAAATAATGAGAGATTTTAAAACTCGTCTTTCCATCTAGGTTTGGGCATTCAAACTTCCCTCTGTTATTTGGAAGAGTGCTGTGCTGAAGAGTGCTGTGCTGGAGAGTGCTGTGCTGGAATTCCAAGTTTATCTGTCGTTATGGCGCAACATAATTAGGCACTGTTTCCGCATTAATTGATATTTTACTTAAACTTCCTTCTTATTTTGCAGTAAAGTATTTTTCTTATTTTTCCCCTGCCTTATCAAATAACTCCCAGCAAATCTTATAAAATCCTATTATGTAGTCTCTATTTCATTTTTTCCCTAATATTTCAAATGTGACTACCAAGACACACAATATATTTAGCTTTCTTTGTTGTAATGCTGACAGTGCTTCTCAGTACAATCCTAGTAACTAACCAACTTGATGCACAAAATCTTGTTTTATAATAAGTTTATTAAATGCCTCTGCATTTTTCGAGCACTATGTGCTCATCATTAAGAGGTCAACATTGTATTACACAGCATCTGGTTATCATCACACCTGTAGTGTGACGAAACCACGTGGTTAGAGCACTTCTTCTCATTTTACTATAAGAATTTAATTCGTTTAGCGAGTCACATCTTAATGTGTCACAGTTAAGTACCAAAGGACCTGCGGCTACTGTTTCCTTCGTAACAAATATTAGCATCAGTGTGTTATGATCGCCATATCTCAGTGATGTTAAGACGCTGGAAGGTAAAAGTAAAACATTTCAAGTTATGTTTGGACGAACGTCTTCATTTGTCAACAAAGAGGCCCCCCGTTGTTTATCAAAGCAGCCATGAAACTTATATTACTACTAATTGGATTATGAAGGAAGCGGGAACTTAAGTAGAAGACAGGTAACATAACATCCGGACGGCCCGACCGCCCATATCAAGCTGCTCTGTTTGTTTTCTGGGTGGAGAATTGAAGCAGAAGACGCGTCAAAAACTGACAGCAACCCCCGAGCTGTGTCTGTATCCATGGAAATGTCGTGTAGACTTCTTGAAGCTACCAAAATTCTTTTTTTCTATCCCAAACATTAAAAAATCGCAAATTAATTCAAAATTTTTGGTTGGGTTGCGCTATTCTCAAATTCAGGGTGTTAAATTATGTTCATGGCTCAGTGCGGGCTATCCAGCTGTGTATTAATCCTTCAGCGTTGTGTTCTAAATCATTCGACCCAACCACATATAAGTATGGATTTACAAAGAACTTGAATGCCTCAAATTACGTGGCGCTGAGAATTACGAAGATCCCACATTTGGCTACAGCCAAAGAAAAATGCAGGAAAGTTCGTCTTCAGTCCCAGTATATTCAAAACTTCAAAATACGGAGCAGGAGTGCCACCCAGACGACCGCGACGTGCGTGAAGTAACAAACACCATAGCCCAGTGCTTTATTTTGCGAAAATATTCTCACGAATCACTGTCGGAGAATTCCTTCTTATATTGTGTATGGCGCAAATACACAAATATATATATATACATATGTATACACATATATATGTACGTTTCGGGCGCTCTTTATGTAGCCATCTTCAGATAGAAGGGCCGAAAATAGACAACAGATGAAGTAAAAACAAAATATTTGCGGCATTCAAGATCACGAAAAAAACCAGTGTGGGCGCAGTTGCCTCGTGACACAACAATGGAAGTCTTCAAGATAAACCGCGCCTACGCGCGCGCGCACACACCCACACACACACACACACACACACACACACACACACACACACACAGCTCTATTTGCTCCACACCAGTTTATTTAACAAGACACAAAACTCAGTGTCTTACATTATATAATACGTCCACATGGCATTGTTGAATTCAGACATACTCTGCAAAGTTAGTGGAGAAATAAAGAAAGATAACAACATAAAATATTAAGAAATCAATGCAAATATTTATTACATGTCACACTTTAATGTGAAAATTCACCAGAATTATTCTCAAGACTAAAGACCTCTTGAGTTTTCCGAAGAAACCCCTTTGGAAAATACATTTATTTATAATAAAGTATTTATTTTGAAAGTCATCTACAATTGCTCATGTTCCTAAGTAACGCGAGTACAAATCACAGAGAAGGCTAACATGTGGTCAGGCGGTGCTAACAGCCGTGAAGGAAATAACCCACCTAATTTTATTACTTGCAGTTACTGTATGCCTATTTGTTTGCATAAACTGCAAATAATACGAAGTTCCTAATTGTAGGCATGCATGAAATGTGTTCCTTTAATGATTGTTTAATGTAGCTGTGCAAAGCGGAAAGCTTAAACCGCAATATGGTTACAATGGACATTGGCTTCTACATCACTTTGGCCTTGTCATCGCCGCAAGATCGTTTATAACCCAACGTTCCCCGTCAGCGCAATGAAGTGTACAAATAGATAACACTATATGAAAAGGTACTTGTAGGTGGAATGCCAGGGAATTGTGCAGTGTAATGGAACGAGCTTTCTGTTGGACTGGGAAAGCAGCATCGGCAATGTTACCCGCTGCACTGATTAAGGTCGTTCCTTGGCACTAGTTCAGAAGTGTCGGTGTTTTTAAAAAAAATCTACATTTCCGGAATTAGAACAAGGAAGAAAGTTCATAAAAAGAGATAAAATAAAGTTAATTAACGGAATCTCGTACGCAACAACTGTTGTATTAACGTGGATTCTTACCGCACTGATAGCTCCGTCTCATTCGCAGAGCCACAAGACGGTTTCAAAAGACTTCGTGTCACAACGTGTATTGTATTGCGACTCTGCTTTACTTTAACCCTTAACCTGCGAAGGTGGAGAATATGGTGAGCTCCTAATAATGCCAGCAAATGGCAAATGGTATTTAACTCGGTGTTTAAAGAGTTAAATGTCATTTTAATGGGTCTGTCATGAAGGTTGATGTATTAAATACATTATACTACGGAAAATATGTGGGCTGGGTAGTTCTGTAGGTATAACGACTGAGCTGCGGGTTGGAGGGTCCGGGATCGAATCCCGGTGGCCCGAACAGACAGGCACTGGGGCTCACCCAGCCTCCTGTACAATGGTTATCGGGTCTTTCCCGAGGGTAGAGGCTACCAGGGCGTGGGCCTGACCCCTCCCACCTCCATCTAGTACCGAACATCCTAGAAAAGAGTAGAGATATGCCTCTAATTACCCCAAGGGCCTGCGTGGCCTATGAAAAGGATGAAAACTTACCTACTACAGAAAATATACTACTTGAATTTCCTACCGAACTTCGTAAGGTCAAAAGGTAAATCTCACTTGATAGCAGGCTAAACAGGTCCAGAAGGAAATAGAGGTTTAGCTGTACTCTTTTCTTAACCTCAGAACTAGATGGGGGTGGGTGGTCAAGGCTACGCCCAGGTCGCTGTACCCCCGGGAAAGAGACACACGACCCATTTTACAAGAATTTTGTTTGGTTCCAAGTTCAGTCTAGAGAGGTTCGGAAAATATAGTTTGCACCGAGATTCGATCCTCTGACGGATCAAACTTCGTAGCTGTTACATTTCTAAATTGTAAAGTGTGGGAGACTGGAATTTGAACACATTATTTTATGTGGGCTTAAAGAAGAGTTAAAATTATTTTCGGTCGTAGCCCAATCACGAAGAGTCATTCTGTAAGGTGGCAGGTTGCGTTTGACTTCAGCCAACTCCTTCGTTTACCTTACATTTTATTTGTTTTAACTTAATTAAATTAATTACCAGTCATTTTCTGTCATTACTGCTGGTTGCATTTATGTCACTTGTGTATAATTTTATGAGGTGTTATGTACAGCTCTGTTTTGTGGGTGTTAAAATTACAAATTATTTTTTCGGAATTATAAAAATTCTTAGTAATGTCACATGTACCAACTCCTTTCAGTCGAGAAACACTCGACGTGTCAGAGAAGTGTTACTCCGAAGTCACGAACACAGGTTATATTATATTATATTACATTATATTATATTATATTATATTATATTATATTATATTATATTATATTATATTATATTATATTATATTATATCATATTACAATTATGCACTCTACGGTAAAATGGCTGGATGCCTGGTTGACAAAGTTTTAACTACGTTATTATCCTACGATGTGTGATAAAAGTCGTATTAAGTCTATAATCAATAAAAGGATGAGAAAAAATCAAAAGGCAGACACGGTTCGCAATATTGTTCGCTTATCACAGCAAAGCATGCACTATTATGGTAATGGAGTAGAAAATTAAATTTCGTTTTTCATGGTTTGATAAATTGATGTAACAATTCACCCTTGCCCTCTCTCCCTTCAACCCCTATTCTTACGCAAAGAGGACAAAATGTTGCCAAGGGCAATAAGGGTGAAAGAGATGAACTTGGAGCACCCTTATATTTTAGAGGCAGCAACCCTCCGTCATCACATATGAGCACTTTATATAAAAGGGAGCGATTTTAGTATTCTCGTATTTTGAGTGAAGGGAGTGTGAAAAGCATCAAAGTCGTGACATGAACTGCAAGGTCTATAGAAAGTAACTTCATTCCATTTTCTTCAGAATAATGTACATAACGGTATATTAGCACAGAATCCTTCTAAGGCTTTTACAGCGCACCACACACTCGTATATACCGCAGCACATTGAAGAGCACAACTGCAAACTCAAGCCTCTTAAGTGCTGTAAATTGTGAAATGAGTAGGAAGCAGTCAAGTTTGATTCCAGAATTAGTCCAAAATGGACTGGGGAAAACATGTATCAAAAGAACGACAGAATTAAGAAAAGAAGAAAACAAAGTCTAAACAAATTTAAATTTTAAAAAATCAACTAACTGATTAAAATCGAAAAGTACAATTTAGTTCTTGTAAATCTGCAGTTATTTCGTATTAAAAATGAGAAGTAACATAAATACCTCAATATTTTAAGGGTTATGTTCTTCCATTTGTTTAGACAATAATTGGTTGCATTATATTTATTCCAGTGTGAGCCACTTTATGCGTTTTTTATATCTTTATGGACACTATGCAATCACAATTTCGCTGAATATGAAAGCTATATGCATATGCTTGAAGAGTTATGGAAAAACAGCTACATTTATGTTGATACTGAATTTAATAGAAATGTTCACTGACTGGTGCTGCTTTTTTTTAGGTATGCTAATAAGTTCCTTAGGCAGAGAAGTGCACTGCTACACCAGTTGCTTACATACGACACATTCTCCTTAATGTTATCATTTTCTTTCATATTTGTACATAGTTGCTAACATACAAACAATTAAGATCATTCGTTAGTCTTGTAGATAATACAGTGTCCCAAAATTTAATATACAAAAAGTTCAGAATCAGAATTCATAAACATGGCTCTTTAATTAGGCTATTTCATTTTATATTCATTTTGATGCTCACTGATATTTAATTTTGGAACACCGCACGCTCTTATATATATATATATATATATATATATGGACGGAAAATTAGGTAAGTAGGTAGGTGGGTAGTTAGACAAGTGGCTGGCTGGGTTGATAGATAGATAGACAGACAGACAGACAGAGAGATAAATATCTGCCACTGCATCACAGATTAGAAACTAAAGTTCTCTATGGCTGCAGAATGAATTTCGTTTCTGCGAGAGCTGTTTCCACTTGATAAAGGTTCAGTGGATCGGTCCTACAGTAAATATTTTCCTGTTGTTTCTTCTGTCAGCCCCAGCGGGGAGCTGTCATCGCAAGAGGCCGCACCCTTGTTAGACAACACATGTTGTAAGAGAATACATCTGACCTAAAACTATCGTTATTACTTGTTCTCTTTAGCATGAAGACAACACTTTTCTCTCTACACCTGTCTTAAGTTGGCCCGGAAAGGCCTGTCGGCACAGGGACTGGCTACAGGGTGGTACGGTTATGGCGACCAAGAGGTTTCCTGTCAACAGTTTGGAGATAAGTAACGCATCCTAGCCTGACGATGAAGTCAAGACCCTATACCCTAAACTGCATAGCGTATTCACTGAGCAATACGTATATCGTTGTAAATTGCACTTACAGTAAGAAGTTACCTCTTCACCCCTCAGTACACAATTTGACAACCGTACAGAGAAGAATATTTAGAATCTTTCAAATTTAAACGGCATCTAAATAACCGAACTTACTAAACCCAAAACCCCCTCTTGTGATGATGACAGCTGTTTAGCTACGCAGAATTTTTCCACAATTTATGGAAACTGAAAAGTCATTACCGCGCTCATAAGAGCCAGAAGAATCCAGTTCACACTTGCCACCTGTTCCTTCAACATCAATATGAATTTGCTATTCCATCGAACCGTAGATCTTTCAAGTGGTTTTTGTTTCAGGGTTTCGCAATGACCCAGGACCCGGACAGGAATTTTTATCCTTCCCAAGTTAATGACATTCTCAGTCAATCTCATATACCTTGATTTGAAACATTATTAATATCTGCACAAAGTTACAAATCTTGACGATTCGCAATAAAAAAAAACCTCTCCTCCTAATTTTTACTTCCGCCCTCTAGCTCACGAATATCTTCCTCTACCCTTTTTGTACTCACCCTGTATTGTCTTCTCATAACACGATGGAGCGACTATTACACACACATAAAACAACACACAAAATCATAGTTCTGTATGGTTTAGTCTTCATATGCTGTGACAGCAGACAAAAATATAGGAGTGTTTGAACCGAATGTTAGCAGGTGTTCCCGAATTTAATCTGCCCTTGATTTCGTCTTGCATACAGTTATGAATTTCTCTTATCGTACATAAAGATTGGAATTCTGCTAAGTTTCCCACGGTTCATTAAATATTTTTATGCCGTGAGTTTTTCCTGCCTCTTCTTGAGTTTATGCTCCTCCTTAGTTTTCTCATAATTTTCCTTTAAATGAACCTGCGGGTTGTGGGAAGAAACGCAGAACTCAGGAATGTTGAAACAGGCGCCGTGTGAATATATTTACCACGTGCTTTAATGGATGAAGTAGTAAAGACAACAAACAGTATCTTTTACGAAGCTTAAATCGCCGCTGTCTTCTCAAGATGCATGCTGGGCCGTCTAGGGAGTTGCATGCCACTTTACGCAGTACGTAACATTTTCTTAGACGCGGTTTAAAAATCACTTTATCTTTGCTCTTCGTCAAGGCTTGAAGTGGGATCACCCGCTTGGGAGTTGTTCACGTCCGCGAGGAATCCTTATACACAGGGAAATCCTGCTTGAGTCCTCTCCTGAGAACAGCGTGGACTTGAAACACGCTGCTGGGAGTACTATATTTTAAAGGCACTGCATAAATCAGTATTTTGAAATGCAGGGCAGCAGCTCAACTTGTACCGTCTGCAGGCGCTAGATTGGGCGACATTTTGCCACAAATAAGTGCCAGATGCCTCTTTGAATGTTTCAAAACGAAGTATTATTCTCCATTTTCAAAAGCATGCCTCACGCGAACACCGTTTCTGTCAGTTTATAAACCAAAATCAGCTTCCACACCGCTGGAAACATTTTCTAAAATTAAATATTGGAGATTTGCATTAACAGATTTAGTGCAATTCGGACTTCACTTAATGCTGCATAAAACCAAGTCCAGTCTATATAGCCATCAATAACTTTCTAGTGTATGTTTAACCCTCATATTCCAATGTCGGGTCCAGCGCTACCTTTTGTACTAAGTCCACCGTCGAGTTCAAATCGATACGCGATTTTACAGTCTTTTGCTTTGATTTTCCCTCAACTTCTGTCATCAAGTGGCTGCTTTTAAACTTTGAAGATCACACATTTTGTGGAAAATTAATTCAGAAGAACCCGTTGGAATTAACAAGAACAATTTGGATTTCAGAGGGTTAAAATGTTAATTAAACATTAGCTGTCTTTTACACTTCCAGACATATTAACTGATTACGGAACACAGTTCATGTAAGGTCGGACCAGAGCTCATCAGATGATTGGATGCAGAAACTAACAGTCACACAGGCAATGAAACTTCTCAATTCAGTTTCACTACTTTACATTTCGTTAATATGTTGAAAAGGGCCAGTCGCGGTTCATGTCAGACTCGTTCTAACATTTCATAACACCGAATTCCTGTTTTCAGTGATGTGACTTTCCCTCTCTGGATAAGGGTGCACCAACTATCCAAACACGCTGCTTCACGTTTCTGTATAAGGGAATCCCCTACTACACTTCTGTGAAAACCTCCAAACTTGCGTTCCGTAAGAAGGTAAAGTTAGAGTCACAATTTAGGAGTATAAACCCAGTCAAGCTGAAAGAAAACCCACCGTTTGCTGTATCAGACTGCTTGTTCAACATATTTGCAGGTAATCTTCATACTAGCGGCCGTATCCAAGCTTTGCGCAAAACACACTGAAGGAACGACTAGCAGAAAGATGGGTGTCGATAAGTAAGCTAGGCCAAATTTAATTATGGTTATTTTTCTTTCAAATATGCCACTAAATTCACACACAAACATACACACACACACACACACACACACTAACGTCTACTACTTTTAACTTGGCCAGTATAATGACTAGGCTACATTCTTAATCACCAGGGAATTGGCGTTTATTCCCGAACTTCTGAGACATTTTCTTGGTCCCACTCAACCCGTCTAAAAACAGAAGCTACGGTTTTTTCGCCAGGTAAAGCGACCGGTGAGTGCAGCTGACTGCTTACATCCATACTTAAGCATAAGAATGCGTGGAACTAAAACTCCAGTGTCTCATACGTCATCGTGACGTGATGTTTAATTTCGAAGATGAGGTAATAGCTCGAGGAATGAAACGACATGACACCATGGATGGATCAGGACCGAACTGCAGTTCCATCCGGATCCTGCTCACAAGCTGTCAGCAAAACCTGTATGAAATATACCATTGCTGTGTGTGCGGTGGAAAACTACTGATGATGGACAGAGGAACTGTCCGAAATATGTAGAGTTTTGTTCCAAAAATAAATTTGAAAAATTAGTGCATCTAGTTGGTTTTATTATAAGAATATATCACAATGCACGGTCACCTGAAGGTCTAATTCGGACTGCCATTTGCTTTCCCATCAGTTATACTGCTCAATGCGGGACAATGTTCTTTGATAAATATCTGCAGTAAGTATGGTGATAGGTTTTTGGTAAAATTGAGAAAATGCACTTGAAAGGGTTTTCAAGCTTTACACATTTCCATTGCTTTCATAGCCCAATAAAAAGATGTTAATAAAAATTGTAAAGGAAATAATGTGCGTTTGATCGGTTCTGACATGCAATAATATGTTTAGCAAAACGAGAAATGAAAGAAGTCAGTAGAATAAATTCTGCTGCCGGGAAGCAATAAAACTTTTAAGGGAAGAACACGAATACAATTTGGTGTTGAGAGTTTTGCTTGTTTAATCCTAACAATAGGCCTAATGTAAACTCTAGGAAATATTTATTGCTGAACTTGCCTGTCCTTGGTAGACGAACTTGTTCCTCGGTATGGGAAGACTCAAGCAGTGACGACACATTTATAAAACCACACTTCATATTTAATTATTTTTGCAAGTATTAGAATAAATTTACTAATTTTACATGTATTAAGAGTAATTACTTTAAATAAATTTTCATCCTCAACTATGTTGTTTTCTTTAAATCTAACATTTTCCTCAACATGCCAAACATGATGGAGACTCCCACAGTAGCAATAAACGTAAACCTTCCGTATTCTGACAGTACGAACATTTTGACATATCTAATTCCACGCACAGAAGATATCTTGTTAGCGTAACTCATTACTAAGCGTATTTTGCAGCTAACCTCTAAGTCATCTCATTTTCTTTAAAAAAAACGACAATTGTTATTCCAGAAAGACTCGCCAACTAGCGACTGAGGCAGAGATGCGGAGAAGTGGAGGTGAAGGGGGCGCCGTGTGTTGCAGTGTTGCAGTACAAAGAACAGGAGAGAACATAATTGTGGTCTCAAAATGATGTCACGATAAATCACAGCTGGTGACACGGGGATGCCATGTGGGTTGCATACTAAGCAGGGGAAGCGGTCAGTCGGCTTTGCACAAAGGCATATCTTTCTCTTCTTCCTGCCTCCCCCTCAATCTTTCATCAAAGAACAGTATTCTGTCACGATCTGTTCTTCTCCACTTTCACTCCCAACCAATTATTTTCATCTTCTCTGTGTCTTCCATAGTTATTTTTCATTGGAAATCATTTATTTCCCTCAAGCAGTGCTAATTGTTCTGGTATGTAGCAGTTCCGAGTTATTTTGTATGTATTGCAGACTACACAACTAGCGTCACATAGTAGGCTAATTGATTAACGGAGAATTCGGAAAGATATAGAAGGGAGTGGTAGCCGTATGACCGACGCACTCTTCGGGGCATGAGCCTCAAGCGAGTGAGGATAATCGCGAAATTTTAGTAGGGAAAAGCGGTGTCTTGGTCTAAATTCGAAACTGCACCTGCGGTATGCGAAGTAAAATTCATTATTATTAATAATTTTACAATAATTACATTAAATTACTCTTTGCTTGATTACTAAGGCTGCAAGCAATGGAATTCGTGACGTAGTAGCCAGGATTTAAGAAGGCATCTTTTGCTTTCAAAATGTCTCAGAATTTAATTAAACACGCGAAAATGTAATTTCACTAAGACCATAAAAAAATAAGGCATCCCTAAACAAATTTTCAGGAAGATCACAAACAACCAAAATGTTACATATTACATATAGATCCCATATACTGAATTTTACTAAAATCGGACAAAAACTGTAGCAATTATGGGTAGAAATTCACTTACTCCCCAAAGAAAAGTAGCCTACTGCTTTCATCTTACCTACTTTCACGAAATTTATATTCACCCAGTAAATCCTTCTGGACATTTCCTTAGCAAATTTTATTCCAATCGGAAGATAAACGGGGAAAAAAATTATGGGCATAATTTAAATTACGCCCTGAAGTAAAGTACAATTATGGCCTGCAATGTAACACTCTTCACAATCGTAATACGTCAACGGCTTTGCGTACGGATCTTCTCCTTCGAATTTCACCCATTTCGGTCAATAAATATGGATAATATCACTAGTGCGTTCTAAAATAGAAATAGACGGATCAATATTAGAACAAGTGAAATAATTTAATTATTTGGGATGCGAACTGAGTTTAGACGGTGCAACAGATTTTGACAAAAAAAAACAGATTTCAAGGAATGTGCGGCGCTATTAGGAAACACTTAAAGAAAACCCGTACAGATACCCAAATGAAATTTTACAAAGTTGTAGCTAGACCATCACTACTCTATGGCAGCGAAACATGGGTAACTACGAAGAGAGACATGACTCACCTAGAAGCTGCAGAGATGCGCTTTCTAAGAAGTGTTACGGGATACACAAGGCTGGATAAAATAAGAAGCGAAGTCGTAAGAAAAGAACTAGAAATCTCTGGAATACAAGATGTGAGGCTCAAATACAAACAAAACTGGATCAACCACCTTGAAAGAATGGACAACACCAGACTCCCGAAACACGCCCTCAACTACAAACCTCGAGGAAGAAGAGATCGTGGACGCCCCAGGAAACGATGG
>Ga0123352_10013754_pt1 | contig 12850 bp, 8 predicted proteins | sample TergutLab28metaG_FD_89700 | JGI IMG/M metagenome (GOLD analysis project Ga0123352, IMG submission 89700) | Labiotermes labralis P1 segment gut microbial communities from Petit-Saut dam, French Guiana - Lab288 P1 | ecosystem: Host-associated > Arthropoda: Insects > Digestive system > Gut ... | reverse complement strand
GGGAAATTTGGGGGGTCGGTGTGGGTGGGGGGGGAAGTTCCCAAGCCAAATCGTCATCTTAATCTGGACATGAAACAGCCAGTCTTTGAACCTGACCCTCCTCGCTGAAGTACGTGTGCCCGTTATCAGTAAGACAGTGCACGTCAGTCTCACAGCAAGCAATACGTCTCCCACTTCCCTTCCAAACAAACATACGATACATCATTTGGTCAGTAAAGGTAAAGGTAAAGCAGTCCCATTACAGGCCTGAGGTGCCCAGAGGGTTCCAGGAAGTTAAGGTTCCCAGATTACGTGACAACAGCCCAGGATTGTGGTAGGGTTGTCAGCCTTACGCACCGGTCGCTTTTTACCCCCAGGAAATACTCCTGGTACTCATTTCTGTTAGAGGCTGAGTCGACCCCAGGGCTTATAGTGCGATCGGAAGGATTATGTCAATGAAAAATTCCAATGACACCATCTGGAATCGAACCAGCGACCTTCCGATTTGTAGCAAAGCACCTTTAACACTGTGCCACCGCGGTCCCCACTTGAGTCAGTATCAGTCTTAAGCATAAGGGGTATCTGGTTTATTCGGACTGATGCACGAATACTGAACGTTGTCAAGAACAGTTAAAGAATATACGACACTTTTAATCTCTCGAACGAACTGATGGCACACTCCAGCATGCTTCAAAATATAACTACAAATAAATAACAGAATAATTTAACACGTTTAAATTAAATGCTTGCATTATGTGAGTTTTTTATTTAGCACCAGATATTAATTCCGTATTGGCAAGACCGGCCATGAAGCTGAGCTCTGAGGAAACCAGTAGTCGCTTATCCCGTCAACACATTTGTCGCGTTTTTTGCGGAAACGTCAAGTTCATTGCCGTACTCGCAAAATCTCACCACATTACCCTAACCTCCACACCACATCTCACACTAGTTCTTTCACATCCATCTTAATATCATCCAGACTAAGTATAAATCTCCAAAATGTTTTTTTTCAGCAAAAATTACACATTAAATTTGAATCACCGAGCGCAGTGAAATAGGCCTACACAGTACATTAACTTGCCCGTGAAATAGGCCTACACAGTACATTAACTTGCCCGGAACTGTACCTTACAATCTTGACTTACAATTCCCCACTTTATTGGCGTTTCTCCTTATTATACACAAAATGAAAATATCAAAATGCTCATCCTGATATACATTCAAATTCAGATTGCAGTCAGTCAGTCAATCCCGTATAATTTGCAACAAACTCATTAGATCTTATCTAGCGTTTCTTCATTAACGACCGGGGTAGGGCAAAAGCTGCCACCAATACAAAATCAATACAAACATCTGGTCGGCCCCCTCCCGACGGATGACACATAACCGCCCCTCACAGCAGCCCACGGAATCTGTACTTTACCGTTCGACAGGTCCGGAAATCGGATGTAAGTTGCCATCCACCCTCGATACACGTTTTATTCCGTTCTCTCAACCACTCCTATCTGAGTCATCCTTCACTGCTCTAATTTAAAGTGCAATGGGATGTCTATTGGAAATAACGGAAGAACTGCTGTTCTTTCATAGTGATCGCCATCTTATCACCGATTAATAACATACAAGCATACGTCTCATTATTAATAAAATCATACTAATCAGATTCGATGGCACGAAGGGTCTCATCAATCACAATGTGTGTAACAAGACGTGTCCTCCACCTAACGAGTACAACAATACTGGCTTCGAGAGTTCTAATTGCAAACAACTTAAAATATAAAAACTGGACGCAACAAATCGAAACTACAGTAAAGTGCAGCCAATTCCGCTGGCAGACCCTGGAAATGTTGTAGTATTAACTCCTAGTTGGTTTTAATCGCCATCTGCACTGTGTAGATGCACACAAAATACGAAAGAAAAAAATGCATGATAAACGTGGGCCACGAACGATTGCTATCCATTTCACATTCGACATGTCCAAATATTCATGCTGCAGTGAACGTCAAATTTGAATCGATATTTAAAAGTAAAGAGATGCCTATCTCACTCACTCGCCCACACACATACAACACAAACAAACAACCGAACAAGAATCATCTTCACAATTACCATGGTGTACACTGTCAACTGCAGTCACTTGACACTGCTACACACCGCACTACCGCACTGTTTGCTTAGAGAAAGTGCTGCGCCAGTATCGGAGAACGTCCGGCTTGCCAGTGGAGCTGCAACCGTCTGACGAAAGCAGGAAAGAGAGACTGGAAGCCCACGCCATCTTCCGCAACTCGCTGCATCTCCCTCTTCACCCCGTGACTGACCCTTTGCTACTCTATTGGAACTGCACGAGACTGAGGAAATCCCTTGTGTCTCTGGTTGCTAACATGAACATTGCGATACAACATATTCTGCACACACGACAGCATATTTTGGTGGTCAGAACAGATCGCAGACTACTTCTGGAGAATGAGGAGTGAGAAGAAAGGGGGGGGGGGGGTTGATCGCCACCAGCATCCTTGTACAGGAAAGAAGAAATAATTGCACATTTTGATTCGGGTCTTCTGGGATATACGCCGTATCAAATGGTGGATTAGTGGCGCTTGCAGGGCTCGCAGTGATTTCGTCTTCAGGTTCAAAGCTGTCAGAACCTCAAATATCGAATTGAAAATTTATCTTGAAAATGTAACAATATTTTTTTTTTATGTTTTGCTGACCGTGTATTTCAGTATATTTATCTTAGTAATTAACCAACTTGATGCACGAAATTTTTGTTTTACAATAAGTTTATTTCATGCCTCTATATGTTTCGACCACATGTGCTCTAAACATGTAGAGGCATGAAATAAACTTATTGTAAAACAAATTTTGTGCATCAAGTTGGTTAATTACTAAGATAAGAAACAATATTTGCCGATTTCACCTCGACTTCCTGTAGTGAATGAAAGGGATTTAAGAGCCGTCATGAGCCACAGCTATACTTGTAGCCATAGTCGGATAAATAACTCCTTAACAGACTCACAGTCAAACAACTGGCCAAGAAATTCCATACCCTTAATGGGAATCAACGACTCATTACTCTGCACACATTATCCCGATATTCTATCCTGAATTCTGTTCACATCCTCAGACACTATTCCTTTATAATCTACTTAAATTCATCCTTTCACCTGCGCCTGCGTGTCCCATCTCTTCCGGTATCATTATGTCTCCTACGCAAATCGTCCTCGTGTGAAAAACGCATCTAAGTAAGAGGTCACTTGTAATATTTCGCAGCATGCTAGAATCTGGTACAGAAGGGCTGTTAGCCCGCGTACAATGGCCAGGCTGGAGGGCTACCCTCTGTCGGCTGTCGGAAGCGGTTTATTTCATGCTACATATCAGTTGTCACTCTCTGCGTCCGGTTGGCGTCTGCGCCATACGGGCCCTGGGGACTCGCGTTGACGTAGCAAGCACCGTCGTAATGGAAGCAGTCATACCTGCTCCTCGGTTCAAATAATTAAGTTTTATACTGACAGCTATCGAAAATGGATCTTACTGTAATCTCACAGATTTGTTATTACTGACCAAATGAAGGTTAACTTTTTATTTAACCATGACTAAGTTATGAGAGTAGAATATATGAAATGCTGCAGTCACAGACACAAAAATTTGGTTCAACCGATATAGAGGAAAGGTCACATGTCGACTAACTGCGTTGTCGGTGCCGGAGGTCAGGGAGGACGGCCACGAGGGAATGTATTCCATTTCAGTTGAAGAATAAAAGACCAACTTGATGTCAGGCTTCAGCCTGCAACACGGACACCACTCCAACCCAGCCGCACCAAATCTCCAACACACAACGAACCGAGAAAAAAACGACTGATGTGGTAATTCAACAGCACAGTCGCAAGCTTCTGATGATGTATATATTAATGTCCGAAACATGTTGAGTACATAAGAAGGGAAATAAAATAGCAAGTGACATCAAGTTGGTCTTTTATTCTTCAACTATTACAATGATGCACGGTCCAGTAAACATAAGATAAGTATTCCAGTATCTTCATGAGCAATTTATTGACCAAGACAGGAAATGTCCGCACAGTGGAAAACTTCTGTCGATTTCGCGTACGTTAAGACGGCTAACTAGAAAATGGTGACAACTTCCAAGGTAACCACGGTGACATTACAAGGTAAAGCAATCCCTTTACAGGCCTGGACAGGCCCTGGAGTTCCAGGAGTTTGAGGCTCCCAGATTTCAAGACAGTCGACACATGAAGGTGGTAAGGTTGTCAGCCCTACGCACCGGCCGCCTTTACACACAAGGAAGCACTCCTGTTAGAGGACGAGTCGATCCCAGGGACATAGCGCAGCCGGAATTATGTCAATGAAAAATTACAGTGACACCATCGGGAATGGAACCCGCGACCTTCTGAATTGTAGCATAGTGCCTCAACCAACTACACCACTCCGTACCCCACATGTTATGTTCAAAAACTCTTTTTCGAAAATCCTGCCGTTTATGAGATAATATGAAAAATTCTGTAGAACCAGACGGACCACAGACAATATAGCACATGCTCATTACATGCTGAAAACCTAAGGTTACAAACGCGCACTCACAATATGTAATTCTTATTGCTTTTCCACTGCAAAAATGGTTGCAGAAACGCACCTCAATATTCCGTTATACATGCGTTGCCTGTCTTGTTATTTTAATGTGAGATATATATTTCAGCCGTTTATAAGCCGCGTTATCCTATTAATTCCCCTCCAGCAGGTTTTTGGTGTCGCCAGGACACTAAGAACCGCAACGGTGACGTAACGCCTGCCATTCTGGCACGTTTCCTGTCTTCTGGTGACCGCCTCATTTAGAAGTCAGTTTCCCGCCCAATTTACAGACAATCCAACTGCCAAGCAGTTCCTCGTTATTCATTCGATATATAATATAACTGACGGCTTCAAGAAGACAATCAATGCCATTTTTGTATTTTTTAATTTAATACAATCAATGCCAATTCAGATAGCTTAATTCACCCAGAAATCTTACAAGTCTTTATATCCTAATTCTTTTCATTACCGTCGACTCCTTATTCACTCTTCCATATTATCTTCTTCTATTCATACCAGCCATTTATTCTTAGACACGCCCACACCTCCGTATTACGACCTATAATAAGAATGCCAGCCTGTTTAACCTCTGATCTTTTATCACGCAATATCAAATTCAGACCACCTTCTCGCGCATTCCATTATTTCTGGGGCAGATTTTCAGATGCTGCTTCCTATTTGATATGATATATTTTGTTAACTGCAATTGGGTTGACACCCGGTGGCAGTAGTACAGTACACATTTACATACAAACAATACCCAGAACAACGCAATGAAACAGAATACACAGAACAGAACATACATAACAATAAGAATACATAAATATAACAATAATATTACATAATTTACAAAATTAAACAGAAGCATACAAAACATACAACCATATATACAATGATTAAAAAAACTGTTTCAAGTCTCGATGTGTAACGGTTAGCATCTACAGCTAAATCAGTGGATGTTTACCTCCATCTCTACGCTAAGCCTTAGTGGTGCTATCAATACGCACGGCGATATCTTTAAATTCTCTCTTTAACTTTCAAACCACTCTTCAGCCTGTCATGAAGTTCGGACTTTCGGGGTCTTCAACATGTGACCTACTAATTGTTTGGATTCTACATGATACGTGATTGTGTGAAGCGCACACCTACACACACACACACACACACACACACACACCATGTCCGTCCGTTTATCTGTACGTCTGCCCGTCTGCCTGTCGCTTTCCTCAGTCAACAGTTTCATTAAATCAGAAATGAAGAGCCAGTAATTGTGCGGCTGATAATCATAAATGACAAGACAGGCTATGTACGTATAACGTAACATTGGGGCGCGTTCGTGCAAACCATTGTTGCAGTGGAAAATCAGTAAGTGTTGCAAATTGTGAGTGTGTGTGTGTGTATAGCCTTAGGTACCCAACATGCAATGCGCATTCGCCATATTGTCATCTGTTGCCCGTACTAAAATATTTTTCCACATTATCTCACAAACGGAACAATTTTCGAAAAAAAAAAGTTATTGATGACAGAATATGTTTTCATTTTCTCTACAACTTTTGTCTGAAACATTTCTTAGTATAAGAAAAACTGAGCGAGAACTGATCAGAAATGTGTATGGTCTTCATATAAAGTGCCCGCTATTCTTGTCATATTTTAAGGAATTCAAATATCAAATTTCACGAAAATATGCCTAATGGGAGTCGAGTAGTGGCGTGCGGAACGACAGAGATGACAAGCTAACAGTCGTATTTCGCAATTTTGCGAAGGGGCCTAAAAACTCATTATAGCTTTTTATCTCAGTATTTAACCAACTTGATACACAAAATTTGTTTCACAATAAGTTTTATTTCATGCTTCTACATGTTTCGGGCACATCTGCTCATCATCAGGAGGTCAAAATTGCATTACACAGCCTCCGGTATCATCACACCTATAGGTGTGATGATACCGGAGGCTGTATAATAGAGGTTTGACTTCCTGATGATGAGCACATGTCCTCGAAACATGCAGAGGCATGAAATAAAACTTATTGTGAAACAAATTTTGTGTATCAAGTTGGTTAAATACTGAGATAAATATACTGAGATGCATGATCAGCAAAACGTCAAAATTCATTATAGCTCTTTAAACTATCACGGCTCAGTCACTCCGGTTTGTTACAATTCAGACTTCACTGTGAAATTGTGAGTTACCTGGGCATACTGTACTGCTCACAACGTGAAACAAAAATTCACTTCTAGGTCATAACGAAAATGCCGTTGTTGTTGTTGATGATGATGATAATGATGACACCAATAATGCTAAAATCAAACATTCCTGCAGAAGGCATTAGCCGCCCAAACGTACCTCGTTGAGGGACTGAACTTCATGCGAGAATAAAATGTCGGACCCTAGAAGAGGTTAAAATTAAATACCAAAACGCTACCAGTGAAAAATGTTGTCCAGCGAAACAAAGTCTTTGCTTAGGATTAAAAAAAAGCAACAAACAAGAACAAATACAAATGACTTTCTACCTCGACTGACTGTGCATATTTTTCAAAAACGTAAAAAATAATCAATTCGCTAGCCAGCGTGGATAAAACAGCTCCATTCGCTCCCACGTCGCTGTTTCCATAACGCATGTAGTATGACTGTCCGGCTATGTTCTAACATCTGTCTTGCCAGTACAGTAACAACCTTCACTGCAATTTCGTGAAACGCCTTCCTTTGCATTTCCTGCAGAGAATTATTAAGCCCACGTCTGCAAACCCCATTCATTCATCCAAACATAAGTCATACCCGGTTTTCTTCCCAGCCACAGATCGAACCGAACAACCGACCAGCCCTGTGTTGCAGCACGAGTCATTTGCGCTAGCTTGATAATGATGATGATGACATCACTTAACAACGCGTTAATCCACAAGGAAATAACTTGCAGTAACAACAGTAATAAACATGTGTGGTTGTTACTCTGTATTGTTCTCCGGAACAAGTAGGCTGCTGGTAACGCAGCTTTACACAAGACTGGATCATGACATAAAAATGTACAGGACTAAATAAATGGCCGATAAAAGTGTGCTTTACAACCCAACTTACTAACCAGGCTTCAAAAGCGTTTTAAATAAAACAAAATTAATTAAAAGATTTGAAATTACAATTTACAGAACAGGACATATGAAACAATGTGGCAGACATATTCTTATTACCAGGAATGCGACCATGGTGTAATTTCCCCATCCAGTGAGACCACGGTAAAAAATGTTAAGTTTCCAGCACAAAAAAACTATTTAACCCTTAAAAGACTAAGATTAACCTGCATTACATTTTACGAGTCAGTTCCTAGCGCACAAACCACACACTCCCTTTCTATAATTTTAACCGTAAAATACACACAAATGTCACTAGGTACACATCGATATTGGTTAAAGCCATAGAAATTGAATTATAATGCACGTAATGGAAAATACAAAACACACAATCCCTCTCCGTCATGAAAACCACTTGGCGTTGCGGGGCGAAATGCTGTTTGTTAAGTCAGTGCCGCTAAGTGACACGATGTAAACGTCTGAACTACAAATGTTTCTTACAAAGCTCCCCGGCTCACGGCATCTCCGAAACAGACTTACCCAGCCGCCCCCCCCCCCCCACCGAGAAAATATTACTCTACCCGTTCAGGATTACTCGTACTTGAAGCATGGAAAATGATAATTGTTTCGACTCACGGTAGTGAATCACATCAATCAGAAATGTAATACAACAGATTTTGTTAGGCCAGCTGCTCCATCACAGTGACGTCATGAGGATGCTGCCGCCAGATGAAAACGGAATATTGATCCGGGAGGGGCGCAGCCGTAACGTGCAGTGAAAGTGCTACCCTATCCTTCTCCACCCTCCCAATCCTTAGTCATCTGGATGCTGCTTCATCGACAGTTCATAAAACTGCCGACTGACGCCGACAAACCCATTGTGATGTCGGGTCACATTAGCATGACCATCATCTGACATCCTGCAGAAGCTGTCGAAAGATACGTATTTGTAAAAACACACAAACAGAACCTTACAGTAGCTCACAGTACTGCGTTACCCTTATTAAACATAATGGTCAGTGCTCTAATATTCACTGCTTTGACCGACCGACCGACTGACTGACAAACATACAAACTAAAACTTTATGGAGCAGAATCTTTCTTGACAATCTAACAGTTTCTCGGCCAGTAACGAAATCCCTCCCATTTCATAAAAACTCCAAGTTTGATCACCGTGTCCACAAGAGTTCTCCACTTGTCCCTATCCTGTGCGAGATGAATCCAATCCACGCCCTTCCACCCAATTTCTTTACGCCATCTTTGATATTATCCTTCCATCCAGGCCTACGTCTTCCAAGTGGTCTCTTTCCTTCACATTCTACCACCAAACACCATACACATTTCTCTTGTCCGCTGTACGTGTCACATAGCGGCTCATCTCACCTTCTTCGGTTTGATAACCGAATAACGTTTTGCGAACAGTACAAATTATGAAGCTCTTCACTGTAATTTTCTCCTGCCTCCGGTTACATTCATTACTTTAATATTTAAAAACGTGCGTTTTGACCACACGTTGCAATATGATTCTGCTTAATAGCCAACAATTCATTCTTTTTCCCAAACAGCATTAAGAACTTGTTCTTTGTAATGGTGACGCAGTGTGTTTTCTGAAACGCAGTTAACGCAATTTTTAAATATTATTTATATGAACATCATGTTTCAAAGGAGTGAGAGGTTTCTAAATGCTCCAGTGCGTTCGAAATTATAGAAAATTTAAAACTTTGGGTTTACAGGTTTAACCTTCCAGAGCGCAGTGATTTTTACTTGTACCACGTGATCTAAAACTCGCAGTCTCTGCAATCTGCCAATATGGCGTTTTTTAAGGTTTCCATGCGTTGCTCAAAATAAAAACCAATTGTTTTCCCTGAACAACATAAACAAAGTGGTCTTCGTGATGGAAACGCGGCGTCTTTTGTGAGGCAGGAACTAATTTTGTTTTAATGTCGTGTAAGTACTTCAAATTAGGGTTAAACGGATTAACTTCAGGCGAGCAGGACCTAAAGACCTGAGGTTTTTGTTTGCAAACAGATTAAAAAACAGCAATTAGCCTAAGTCGAATGTTATTAAAACAGAACAGAATAAGTAATTAGTTCCAATATGATTATTAAATTTATTATAGGCTAATAACAGCGCCATAGTGTGTACCAAGCTCATTTATTGAAAAGTGGGATCCTAAACAGGGAGTCAGAAACAAAATAAATGGATAGGTTACCGACGAAACTCTTTACAATCTCACGGAACTCCGACAACGGAGGAGTATTTAAAACATGACGCAATGTACGTAAAATATGAGGCATGAAACATATGAGGCGTAATATGTTGCCGTATATTTAAACGCAAATAGAACTTCAAGCAAAATGCTTTATTTTAGCAAAACAGAGAGGGAGAATTTGACACAGGGTAATGGTGAAGTAAATATCAGTCATGAAAACACAACTATGATAGTATGGATTTATGATACTATTTAATGGGCAAAAAAACTACATGTTTCGGCCAATAGCGGCCATCTTCAGGTTATTACAATTTTGCTCAAAAAGCGTCATATATATGCCTATATTGCGGGGTGATGCTGAGATCTCATTGAGCGAAATTGTAATAACCTGAAGATGGCCGCTATTGGCCGAAACATGTAGTTTTTTTGCCCATTAAATAGTATCGTAAATCCATACTATCATAGTTGCATTTTCATGACTGATATTTACCTCACCATTAGTCTTTCTACACACAACGGGGATGACACACCTCAGAATTATGAACGCTTGAAACAGGGTGTTCAGTACTAAAAGAGCCCAGCACTCAAAATGCCACGATACACGATACGACACTATACTATTTTTCATACCGGTGAAAATCAGTGAAAATCCTTTCCTTCAAATCTTTGTCAGTTTAATGTATATTCGCATACGCTTACCTTTCCGTTCTCAGAGCATCCTTTTGTTTGTTAACAGACTATTTACGAACTGATTCTTACGTGGCATTTTGTGACTCACTTGATAACAAGTGTGTGTGTGTGTGTGTGTGTCACTGCAGGCCACATAACGACGACTTACCTGAAATAATAACATGAGTCACATATATTATGCGTTATTATTGCAGCTAGTGCCATAAACACAGCTGGATACATAATGTAACAGATGTTAAGGACGAATGTAAGAATAATAATTATAATAATTCGCATAAAAGCAAATTCAAATACAGATCAAAATATAGGCCCAACCTAAGGCTTAATAATATTCGTCAGTTTCGTTTAGCATATACAGGATGCTATCTAAAATGTTTGGACAAACTTCAAAAATGATTTTTCACATCAGAACGAAGAAAAATATTCACGTAAACAACGCCCGGAAACGAATGGCTTTTGAGTTTAAGTGAAAGTTAATTTAACAATAAATATCTTAACTATGTAATATTTATTTTACTTACAACGGACAGTTGACAAATATGGGTTCCCTATTTAGTAACTAAACTCTTATTGTTTATCAAGTCACAATTCAGAACAAATGCACAAAATAAAACTACCGTTCAATCAATAAACGCATGGACAAGTCTGGTCACGGACTGTCGCACCCTATCAAAGGTACGGGGAGGGCTGCGAATGGTTTGACAGCTGTCAAAAGCGCGTTGAATTGAGTTCTCATTTTCAATTGAAGTTGAATTCATTATGGTTTTACGTGACCCAAAGACAAAATATCTAAAGGATTTAGGCCAGGCGAACGTGGAGGCTGTACCTCGGAAAGTAGGTGTTTGCGGACGGATATTGATAGAAACTCTTTTCTTTGTTCTTTTGTGGAGAACTCACTCACGAAGTTTGTCCAAGCATTTTCAGTACACCCTGTCTACCAGGCACAAGGTATCTCTGTGACTCAAGCGACACTGACTAAACCTGCAAATCGTAGAGTTGGCTTAAGGAATAATGACTAAATCTGCATCTCATGAAGTTGGCTCAAGCGATACTGACTAAACCCGCATCTTATGAAGTTGGCTCAAGCGATACTGAATAAACCTGCATCTCATGAAGTTGGCTCAAGCGATACTGACTAAACCTGCACCTCATGAAGTTGGCTCAAGCGATACTGACTAAATCTGCAACTCATGAATTTGGCTCAAGCGATACTGACTAAACCTGCACCTCACGAAGTTGGCTCAAGCGATACTGACTAAATCTGCAACTCATGAATTTGGCTCAAGCGATACTGACTAAACCTGCATCTCATGAAGTTGGCTCAAGCGATACTGACCAAACCTGCATCTCATGAAGTTAGCTCAAGCGATACTAACTAAACTTGCTTAAACCACGCTGACTATGCCTACAGGTCTATTACTGATCAGTTTGGCTCACGGGATACTGAGCAGGCCTAAAACTTGTCACATTTTCTCACACGGTATTGACTAGGACTCTAAATCATGAATTAAACGTGCAATTGATCAAGTTTCCCTCGCGATATTTAGTAAGACAGCAACTCACCAAGCTGACTTAAGCCACAGTGACTACGCCTGTAACAGATAAATTTGGATCAAGCAGTACTGATTAGGCATAAAAGTCTTCACATTGGCTCAAGCGATACTCGTTAAGCCTACAAATCACCAAGTTGGGTGGACAGATACTGATTAGGCCTGTTACTCATAAATTTAGTTGAAGGGATACATAGAAAGCCCATAAATCACCAAGTTGGCTCAAGCAATATGCACCACGCCTACAACCCATCAGTGAGGCTCAATGAATACTGATGAAGCCTAGAAATTGTCACAGCTGTAACTTATACAACTGGCTCAATCGATATTAACTAGGTCCATAATTCAAAAACGTAGTCCAAGGGACACTGATGAAGCCAAACTTCATGACGGCTATCATGCATGAATGTGGCTAAGTCTATAACATATCAGGTTGGTTCAGATATAACACTTCTGCCCTTACTTGATACAGTCCTCGATTGACTTCTGGCAGTTATATTGAATATACTTTGATTTCTACGGTTTTGCTCAGTGCCTCGAAGCGAACCCCCAGACAGTACCCCAATAAGGTCACGACTACCTCCTTCTACAGCCTCTCCGTTTGGTCATTCATTTACAATCCTACAAATCGAAGCCACAGTTACAGACACCCCAACAGCGTCATTATATAAACGCAGTTCTAAACGAAACTTACATTCAAATAATTGTAGTTCATTTGTTTTGTTTTTAAATTACAGAAATTAGTTCATTTTTCCTCGCTGCTTAAACAAGCATTC
>Ga0123352_10013753_pt1 | contig 12851 bp, 5 predicted proteins | sample TergutLab28metaG_FD_89700 | JGI IMG/M metagenome (GOLD analysis project Ga0123352, IMG submission 89700) | Labiotermes labralis P1 segment gut microbial communities from Petit-Saut dam, French Guiana - Lab288 P1 | ecosystem: Host-associated > Arthropoda: Insects > Digestive system > Gut ... | reverse complement strand
GTGATTCGATTGATGGCGTTAGGTGATTCGGTTGATGGCGTTAAGTGATTCGATTGATAACGTTACGTGATGTGTAGGTCTCCCTCAACATCACTAGCATCAGCACATTTTGCTGCCAGCAGTCTGTACCACGTGTCCAGGCCGCCCGCACTTCTTTGCTGTCTCCACGCCTCGCCACATGAGCCACATCCAAGAACCCAATTAGGCCCAAACCGCAGTAACTGAGGGTTTGCAGCCCAGGCGCAATTGGACACGAAAACCAAGTCGAACTGCAGAAACGACGGACGACTGATGCAGCAGCCTGGCTGACAGTCAGCAACAATCTCTGTGTTGTTTGTAAACAGTTTAATATTAAGACAGAATCAAGTTTTGCACTGCCAGTCCAGTGAGTCTGCTTGGCTTTGTGTTTGAATGGGTAAGAAGAAATGGGCAAAGACACATTTTCAGTCCAGGATCTAGTAGCTACTGTTGCTTCTTGCTTTTTTGGCTGACATCTTCCCGTTGTGCATTTCTGAAAAAGGTGCCAATTATCCGACTGAACACAACACGTGGCTGATCGAGTACAGTAGTCTTTTATCATACTGGATATGACGTTGTGTTTGGTCGGATAATTAGCACCTTACTGCTTGTGTTCTGGACATCTCTGGTTCAAATCTGGACGTTATGGTTAAGCGCTTCCATAGAAAACTGCTGCGATTATATCATTATGTGTAGTTCATTTTAAAACGCTGCCTCTGTTACATATCAGAGCGTGGAATGTTCCGATGACAGTAAATGGCGTGTTGGTAGAAAGTGACCACAGAGCGCATGTTCATTGCCTGATATGAGATACTCCTGCGTGATTTCAGGTAACATGGCCTGATATAACGTAGCATGGTCTGACCTGAGTTCCCATCCCGAAACTAAGAAAAGATGCAAGAATATATCCTCAAGGGAACTCTTCCGAACGGAAGTCAGGAAGTATCTTGACTGCGTGAGCCAGCGTGCTCGGTCTGCTGGACGAAAATATATATATACTGCAACTGGTTTTCCACCCGGTGGCAGCAGTCGGTAAACTTGTAAGAAAATAGGAAAGAGACAGCTATATGCAAAAGGAGAAACAATGCACAAAACAGTATAAAAACAGAGAATACATAAAATAGAACACAAAAATACAAAGCACAAAACACAGAATGAATATTAAAAACATAAAACGAGTAATTACAAAATAACAAACAGAAGCAAATAATAATAACACAACGTACTGCACAGAATCTACATAAAAGCTACATAACTTTAAGTCAATGATAATACGCACATTTCACCAAAGATCAGCATTTCGCTACACTGCACTTCACTGCACTTCACTCCCCATTTTCCACTTCCTTCACTTTTGAAGGATTCGTCACCACCCTTTAACAGCCCTTCACTTCTCCTCACTTATAATTACTTCCCTAAACCTCTTTATAAAAATGTTATTTACAGCGGCCAGCCGCTAGCGCCTCTGCAGACAGTTGGTTCCACAGTTCGATTGTCCTATTTACAAAGCAGTATTTACCGACGTCTGTTCTTTGTTTTCTGGCCCCAATTTTACGATCGTCATTATCCCTACTCAAGTAGCATGGTCCTTTTAACCTGTCCCCTATAGATTTCCATGCCCGTTCTCCGGTGTATGCTTTGAACAAAGCGCCATCTTCCTACGCTGCGCCTAGGTTTCCCAGATCGAATCGTTCGTAAGATTTGCAAATTTAGCGGCTTTCTTTTGCACACGGTCTAACGCGTTTATCTGACCTTCCCTGTACGGTCCCAGCACGATGCCCCTAATTCAAGAACTGGGCGCACTTAGTGACATGTAGGCTAAACTTTTCGTATTGCTATTTCCATTTTTGAGAACACGCACTGTGAACTGAAGTGCCTCCAGGCTGCTTGTGCTGTGTAATTAACGTGATCAGCCCACCTTACATCGCTGCGTAAATTATTCCTAAATATTTGCAGCATCTCGCTTCCGGAATTCTTTGGTCCCCCGAAAAATGATGTAGCGGATCATTCACCCGACCTCTCGTGAGCTTTACTTTCACCTTGATTTATTTTCACCGCAGTTTCTACAGCCCACTGCCCCAATCTGTCCAGATCTTTCTGCAACGTTTCTATGTCGCTATCATTCATGACTTTCCAATATATTATACAGTCGTCTGCGAAATGTTTAACAGTTGACTCCAAGTTCCTCCAAATACCATTTACATACGCAGGCAACAAAAATGGGCCAAACACGTTCCCTGGCGTTACCCTGACGTTACTCCGACTTCCTCCGATAATTGCCAAGGCAAGGCAAGGAAGTCACGAATGGAGACCAATGCGTTTCACTTTATCGTCGCGCCGAATAATAACTGAGAACAAGAAAGTGCAACTGACTGGGACAAGGTGCTTGTTTATAGACCGCAATCCAAATGTGTTTGTTTGTTGGTTGGTCGTTACGTTACGTAGTTACTAATAGTTACAAGTAGGGTAAGAACATGGCCATAATATACAATGAAAGGGGGTGATTCATCTGGAGTCATAGTGTTGACCTTTGCCGAAAACAGTGTACCCTAAGCAGAAATACGACTGACCCTACAAAGCTGCCTTTCCAAAAGTTTTCACTGAAACTATGACGGCACACTGCCCTTCAGGGGGTACAGCATTTAAGAACTTATCTACTGAAAGGTTACTGCGGAGAACGTGGATGCATATTGGAATTATAAAGTGCGTCACTGCACTGCCTACAGTGCAGTGACACCGTGTCCGGCAACGATCACAGCCTCCTGTATTCACCTGCACCAGCACTGTCGGTCAGTGGCCGGAATGTGCACCTGCTGAACCTTGAGCAGCACTGTCTCTGTGTTGTTGCATTTTGGCACCGTCATCAGCACTGCTGCATGAGCTGCCAGTGTGGCGAAGTGGCAGAGCATAGGAACAGCGGAAAATTTCTGTATTTAAAATCCAAATGCAGGATGTTTCTTTTCCCCGCTGACCGACGAGGGCCGACCCAACGCTCCGCCCGGTGTTCTGCCTGCATTGCGGCGGGGAGTTCTAACAGTCGCTGGCGGGGGCCGGTCAAACGGTCGCGGTGGGAGCAACATTTATAAAGTTTAATAAAATGTCACTAGAAAGCTGTACCGGTGTTGATCGGTTAAGTGGGAAGAAAGCACCTTGTATTAAAGAGCTGAAATATGCTCAGTTCATTTCAGACGTCTTGTTTTGGGTTTGTGTGTGTGTCACGTGACTGTAGACATACGGACTGTTTCCTTGCACCTACACGAAGCTCATTATAGTCTATTTCATTCAAATCTTCCACGTCCTACCGTGTTTCGTACCAACTTCCAACTGTGGCCACCGTATGAACTGACAGACCTTTACTACTTCTCGCCACCTATTCGATGCAAACTGCGCTCAAGACAGGGTGGTCCGAATGAGTGGAATTTACTCAGAGCCGGTACGGTCGTGGTAGAGAGAGCAGCTCTGTCGATAAAGCAGGAATCACTGCATGCAGTTCAGAATTGTATCCATACTGGTTACCTGATGCTGCGTATTGTTGGTTAAGCAATAAACATTGGAACTGTGTACTGGCACACGGAAAACGCAACATTATAAGTTTTCTTCCCAATCTGTTATTTTCTGAAGCAGAAGTGTAGCGAGATACGGCCCAGCAAACAGTGCAACCAACCATTATTGTACTTCGGCTAATGCAATCGTCTAATTAAAAAGCACAGCGCCCTCGAAATATGGCCGCTCCAGACACTTCCAGTGCGATTTAAGCTTCATAAACTAAGCGTTTCATTGGACGAATATGCAATGAATCCAAATGTTAGTTCAGTTCCATCGCCAAGTCGCACTGTATGAAATACGTACAGCGACTTTAACTCTAAGTGCAATGAGCAAGTTGACTCACCGATCTCCCTGAAAGGGGCAAGCTGCTGCCAGCACGTGATGAGACTGCACGAGCCTGACACGCCATGACACTTGCACGTCACCCGTGACTTCTTGATCACCGCCTGCAACAGTCAGAACATCGCGGTACACATTCTGAAGATGTTTCGACCACCTGACGGCAGTAGCAGGCCTGCTGTAGCCTACGGAACAGCGCACTGGCGATATCTTTGTTCTCCGGTACAATTTCGTGCTGACATCTTCGCTTTTCTGGTACGTTACATAGCGTTTATAGTTACCGACGTGTCGGTACAACCTATCGGTCCCATCTTCAAGGCGTCGATAAGTTGTTCCGAAACGTCGGTAAATATAAACACTGTGTAACTACCCAGAAGAGCGACGATATCATTTACACCGCAGCGTAACCTGAAATCGCGCATTACTTAATGCTGTTCCGTGCACGGAAAATTTACATAAATCATTTACCGCACAAACATCATTCCGCTCGCCATTTGCTGCAAGCAATTCCACTTTCCCGGTAGAAGCGACTTTCGTAAAACAATATCATATAAATGTAAACACAAAAACACTTCCGCGATTGTAAGGTGGTCAGAATGCGACAGCATCGGTCACATATGCTTCGTTTTGACTGCATGAATGCGTGGAGATAAACCTCCACACATTTAGGTTTTGATGGCTTAGTTGCTAGGGTACTTCTGTTTACCTTAAGAGACTGGTTTGGCCACAAGCGGCATACATAAAAAAAAATCCCTGTCCTGCCTAATGGGAACGGAATCCCAACATTTCCACCCCTGTCTGACATACGTCACACGACGGAACAATAAAGCCAGTGACGGTGTACTGTTGACAGTAAATGTTACACCCTCAGGATTGCGCCCGTCGAAATTACGGGTTTTCTTACCAGAAATACGTGTAGTCAAATAGCGCGACAGGCTGAGTGGAATGGAAATATATACAGCATGTTAAAAATACAAATTTTCGTGCAAGATAGTGGGGTCCGAATAAACATGTTTGTTTGCGAGAGGACAGTACAGTTCTCTGAAATAGTCTTAACCTTGACGTTAAGAATGTAACGAAGATACAATACATTACATTACATTACATTACGCATTCGAAAATTGTCGGGCTCGTTTCACTGAAGTTTTTCAAACTTTAAAGGGAAGGTTTCTGTTTCGGAGAGCAATACCAAGACAAAGCGTCGGTGACACCAGCCTGGGGATATTTCCGTCATGACGTCAAGCTGCGTCCTCACAAAAGACTTCAACCTCCGCATATGTGATAATTACAGACTCAGAATGACATTAGTTGCTCTGTGCACCCAACTTTATACAGTGTTGACGAAGTTGCCTTCTGTAGGCAGCAGTAAATGGATTCAGTAAATCTGCATATTCAGCACCCCCCTCCTACTTCTCTGCCATCCTATCCAAGTTAATTCCCTCTCAGAAAATAGGTACTAGGGATTTTTTCCGTATAAACAGGCCAACCCCTGCTCCATTTAAATTCATCTTCTTGCTCGGATTACTTCAAATACAATCACCACATCAATCACCATAATCACAAAAGGGTGGTGAAATTACGTGTAATGCAGTCAGAGAAGCTGGGTTTTTGGTGCAGAGATTAGCAGTGTCGAGATACAGCTAGAAGTGTATTGCTTATTGTGCTGTGTTAATGGAAATGGCGGGGGGGGGGGGGACTAACGTTGTTAAACTGTATTGAGCCATTATCAAGAGACCTGAGTAATGTTATGTAGTAACATAGCATGAGTTTGGGGGGATTGTGAAAGGTTGCAGCAGTGAAGGGGTTTATGAAAACGAAACATGTAGGAGTAAAATAATAAGAAAATGAAAAAAACAGGAAGAAAACAAGAAAAAAATACGATTGGAAAAAATAAAATAAGAAAATGAAGTAAATATCAATGTCAAAGAAAAATGGAGATGCAGGCGTAGGAAAGACGATAAAAATAGAAAAAATAAAACACAAAGAGATAACAGAAATAAGGAGAACACAATATGATTGTTGCTGAACAACAAAGCAGTTCGGTGTCAGCCGCAGCACCGTCTGTACGATGCCATAAGAACAGGGCATGCGCTGACGGTGCTCAAGGTGCTCAAGCAGCTCCTGCCAATGGCATGCTTCCCGATATGGAACAGTAAACACACGCGATTTAAAGTTAAATTTCATATTCGGAAATTACGAATCGAAATATATCTAGTGACAGTGACGTTGCACACAAACACTCTGCCATTGTCTGAGATGGCGGCGACATCGAATCAGCTCGCGGAACAAAACGTTTCTTGTAGAACCATCAATACTTTCCTTGCTTGCCTTCCCGTGACGGAAATGCGTGATAGGACTGCATCGGACATTAGACTGGAGAGGGGGGTTCAGACTGCCGGTGAATGCGACAGGGTCCGCTCAAGTTGTCCGCCACCTCTTTGACAGTATCTCGCTCCAGGTTGTCGGAATATGGTAGCAGGTAACTTTTGGTATTTATTCGATTCTGTTAGGATTTGTGTTACTTTGTTTTTGAGTTCCGCGTGCCGTAGTTGCGATCTGTTTCGGACAGCGATGAGTCGGGCTACAGAGAAGACACGGCAGCGTTTGTGTCCAGAGAAGCACTGATATAGAATTATGGCAATTTTATCGGGTCTCCATCTTGGGCAGTTCCATGCAATTTTGTTCCCCCAGCAGCTAAATGGGACCGACTGCAACGTGACGTTTCGGACTGCTCAAATGTCGAAACCCCTATTTTGTTTTATTGTGTACCGACACACTGTATTCAGTCGTTTATATTTGTCACAATATATATTTATTGGAACAACAATGGCTGTCAGACGTAACTTATTTCCATGGATTCGGCTCCACAAAGGCGCAATGAACAGCATTAAACTGGCAACTCCCATCTGCTTGATCAGCTGAATTTGTTTTTTTTTTTCAGACCCTCTCAAGAAATTTCTTATATTTACATTATTCTCAGGGAAGCAAACAAAGTGTTGAGGAGGGTTTTGGGTCTAAGCAACAGGAAGTGAAGAATGCGGAAGAGATTACAGAGATGCATTTCATGATCTGTAATCTTCTCAAAATACAAAAGCTCGTACAAAGCGCCCAGGGTCTCTGAATGATCCGCCATCTTGCCGGACGGTCTGCAAAAAATATGCCTGCTTTATTGGAAAGATTAAAATAAGAAACGGGAATGTGGCAGGCAAGGTGGGAGTGTTCATAAAGTTGCGATGTTATACTGAGAGGGGGAGAAGTGCCTTGAGAGAGATACATAAAATTATTTTGAATAAACACGGTATAAAAATATGGAACGGGTTTAACTGCCAATTAATAAGAGAAACTGACAGGTTTCCGTGAATAACGAATTACCGTAACTTCAGGAAATGTCTTTATCGGTTACGGAATTATCAAGTTGCAGTCAGAACTTTGTACCGTGCAGTTGCCTTACGTCTCAGTAACTAACCTAAAGAGCAGAATTTCTGTTGAAAACTGACATTAGGAATAAATTCCGTCGATTTATGGAACTAGAACCTTTATTACCGGCGTGGTAATCCGGACACGGACGGGCCCAGGCCACGTCCTCCTAACCTAAGTAGCAGCAGCAGTATTAGCTATTTGTGGCTAACGTAACAGTACTAACACAAATGTACTGTACTGCGTCAGTCAGTGTGAGCCCAAACATTCATGTGGGAAGATTTCGGCGAAATATTTCGGGACTTCAGATTTATGAAACCAGAATTTTCGTTGTTTAACCTTGCAAGGCAGAGCGCGGGAAGTTTCCAGAAGATCTTCAAATGTAGCTAATAAATTTAGAGTGCAACACTTTCATTTCTGTTGCAAAAGAGCAATTACCTACTCTAAGATCCAGCAGAATGCATGAGTGTCAGGCAGCTAGTGCTCTAGGGACAAAACGACCCTGTCTGTGCAGACAACAAACTGCTGCTGCACCTTGAACAAACAGATGTCGAAGCCGCACAAGGCTCTATCAGTCCATTCTGTAACAACAGATAATTTAACAACTCCAAACCGACATTACTTACTTTTAAATAAAATGAAATAAAATTACAAGATACAAATAAACAGACAATCAAACAAACCGTTTTGTTTTGTGAAGAGCCGAAGTAGACTGTAGAACTACATCACTGTGTAACTGTGAGGGCCGCACAAAATTAAATGACGCGCTGCATGTGGCCCGTGAGCAGCGTGTGTGAGACACGTGGGCTACAGTGAAACCTCATTAACAGCCAGCATAACCTGGCATTTGTGATGTCAGTGAAGTTAACTTCGTGAGAAACATCTGGGTTAAACCAGGGCCAATTCGAGACATTTCTTGAATAATCTGAAGTATTTTACCCGGCTATGGTCAGCAGTTCGAGGAGTTGCACGAAATTTCATAGATTACGTCACACACTGGTGTGGGCAACTAATATGGCTTAAGTTAATTAAAAGTAAGGTTCAATTAGGGCATTTTATTGGGGGACGCCTCCCGTAATCAGCTGAAATCTAAAGAAAAACACAGTTTCGTACGCAGAACTGTAGAGAGATATTGAATTTTCTGATCTTCTAAGCGCTGGTCTGATGGGGAAGGTAACGAGACCTGAACAAAGACAATGTGAAGGCAAGCTCTGTTTGTCACAATAAAACCGAAACTGCAGCAGAACAGGCAGACTACGGTCCAGTAGAGGGCACCCATTCTGACCGGTGCGCAGGGCTGTGTTTAAGGAGGCGTCGCAGATCCGCGTCCAGCTGGTGGGCAAATGCGACAGTGTCGCACTGACGGGACACTGGTACTGTACCTCTGCTTGCAAGATTCAACGAAACACAGACATGTTTGCTGCTCAACTTGACTATGTGAATGTACACACATCGCTCCGACATCGTCCCACTTCTCGGGGTCCTGTCAAACCCAGGGGATGCGCCTTTCCTCGGGTTAAAACTACATATAAGACGGAGACACTTTGCAGCCTGCTTCAACCCCTTCGATACCATTTTCCTGCTTACAGTGTCTAGCCTACTCTTCACCAACCGTCAATCCCTGTCTTATATTTAATAAGAGTGCCGGGTAGCCCGTCCCTAACTTACCGTACCTCATGTTGATGTAGTGTAATCGCAGATTTTTTCATAATCCATAAACAACAAAAATAACCGTAAGCCTACCTTATAAATTCTGCACCTTCTGAATACACTGTTTTGTTACAAACATCGAGTCTGCACAAGAACGTCCTTTTCCTCTTCGCTAGTGTTTCCACATACACCTTCGAAGGCAGAATCCAAACAAATTATATCTCTGCAATATTACCGTCATGTGATGACAACCCCTGTTAATGTGACACCAGCATACTGTATATCGAGAATAGTTAAAATCGATGGTTTGTTTCAGGCACAGCACAACTCAGTATCACAGCTTTGGGATTTTGCATTGTCAGACAAACTGAGCAGCACAGGCAATGGGGTCGACGTGAGCAGCGTCTTGTGTGTACGTCGGTTTTGTCCGGTTGCCCAGTAACAACACTACGGTAGTTCAAAAAATGAATTTTAGTCTTATAGCTATTTTAACACAATGAATGTTCTTACTAAATGAGTCACAATTAAATTAATAAAACGGTGGCGCTGGGCTACAAGCCGACAGGTCTCGGGTTTGACTCCCGAAAGGCCTTGGGATTTTTTATTGATTCAGTCCTTCCGTACACAAAAGAGTTTATCCTCTTCAAAATTGCATGTTGTGGGGGGGGGGGGTTATAGAGAGAGACAAAGGAGCATTCGACCATGAGTCAGTTTAAAATTTGAATACTTTACATGAAGTGCATGATGCAGTGAATGCCGCAGGTTACCAGGTACCGTTATTTGCACTTACCGGTGTTCCGCACTGCACTTGTGTTGGGTGAGAGGGTAGCACCACCGCGAAACCTTCCCGAATTGGCCCGTTTCTAACCAGACGGTTCAGTTAATTAACACCCTGCACTTTATGGCACGTTATAAACAGATTTGACTCCCGTCCTTAAATGCAAGCAACCCACATAAGTTGTCATTATGGTGACGGAGGGCCGATCGAAACGTCGCCTCGCCTTTCCTACAGTCTACAGAACAGGTAAGCTTATTTCGTCTTGTTTGTTTGTAAGCTGAATGTTGTTAATTATTAAATGTTGACTAATTTCATGTAAGTCGTTCAATTCTGTTTGTACCAATTGCTGGCAAATATTAGGTATTATATGAACGTGTAAATTACTTAGTACAATTACATACACCGTAGTTACAGCTCTGTTTGTTCGCACTGTTTGTTCAGCACACAAAATCCTGCACCAAACCTGTTATAGGGAATCTTTTAGCAACTTTCCTTTAGTAAACCACCAAGATGAATACATGGCCGAGACCTAGTGGGTCTTCGTATGGCCACTTCAGGTATCCTTCTTAGATCCACATGCATTATGCATACAACACGTTTGTTTTTAACGACGAACCTTTACAACATAAGACAAGTCAACTAGAAACACCTCTCGCTGTGCTGCACCAACAGAACAAACAACGCAGCAAGTGACAACTAACACGTTCGTCCACAAACACAGAACACGCACATTTGTGTACAGTGGAAAGGAACACAAGGGACGCTAAACCAAATGCCTTTAATATGTGTACATACACCAAATTTATACCTCAAATACCAGGCAGGAATGCTGTTTACTTAACAACACCAAGAACTTCTCTTATTTCCGTACCTGTTGAGTGGCTTTCACTCTCGTTCCGTATCCCAGGCCTTCCAGGTTCCAATCCCGGCCCAAGACAAAAGTGTCTGCGGACACTGGGGTTACCACCTCAATGACCATGGCCATTTTGTCCACATAAGTCACCATTCGTCATTCATAATAATGCCAATAATTAGACTAATATGAACCAAAATTTTGGGAAGGACTTTTCGGAATAATACATGAATACAAAAACAGTCAGATAAAGGAAAATGTTCTTCTAGTTAATTAAATAGTAGTCCATGAAGAAGTGTGGGGAAGGGGGTGAGGATGAGCGGTAAAATATCGATGGTTTGTATATCAGATGACCTGGGCACATCCCGGCCCGGTGCGTTACAATAACCTCCCAGTTTCTCATATTCTGTAAGCATCTCAGGTATAAGCACAAAACACTCATATTCTGCGAAAAGTCGGCAAATCCTGTCAAGAGAATCAAAATTACTGCCATCTGTTTCCGTACAGAGGATCGGCACTGCAGGGTTGTCACTTCGCGGGTCACATCATCGAATTTACAGGCCGGGTTATTCAGCTATGTGTTTCAGAGCCCTGTGCATTCTTCACTTCTGGTCCATACAGTCCTACAGGCAACTGTCAGTTGCGGGCTCCGGCCGAGCTACTCCGGCGAAAGAGCCTCCGTACGCACGGGATAGGAAGCTCGGTGGGCCCAAGAACCATTCTGGAAAAAGTATGCAAGAGAAAATCGTCCTGCTGTTAGGAACCGCAGTCCGTGGTTCGACCACCAGCCGCATCGCTGTAGTTGCACTGGAGACCTACACCGACCATCTTCAGTTGCGTTGTGCTCGGAAATATCACAGATATAATCAACTAAACTGTTATAATCCTGGCATAAACCTCTTCAGTTGGTACAACATCGTCACAACTTGCGATGACTTATCATAGAATGTTACTCAACTGAACGGCTATAACAAAACTAAATATACAATTAAATAATTAAGCGATTAATTAATTTGACACATCATCGTTTTCGTCATCATCATGAACTGTCGACGTTGACCTTGAAGATGCTCCAAGCCTTTCCATCTTCGTTTTGGTCTCTCCAGTGCACGGCGTTCTTGCGGATGTTATTGGATAGCCAACACCGGGAAACGATCTTGCTCCATCCTGGCCACAGGATTTCTTCCATTATGTTTCTGTCCACAGTGCTTGTTGCTTGTCTCTGTACAGATGGTTGTGTTTGTTCATACATTCACCATCATTAAACCTAAAAGTGGTCTTTAGCAAACCCATCCGTGCTGCTTGCAATTTCCCAGGACATTTTCATTTAAAATCCAAAATCTCAGTGCTGCTATTTGAAGTTGTGTTGCCAGTCATTTTGTGTCACAGTTAATTTGAATTATTCCACTTATACTATTATTCTTTTGGACTTTTACTTACTGAGGTCACTTGCCCAAGACAATTAAACTCGGATATTTGGTCCATTATTGTCTATCAAATTTCTACTTTCATTTTCGTATACTTTCCTACATAATCTACTGCCTCATTTCCAGCAACTGAAATTTTCATAACTTTTTTACAGCCTTATTTAACTCAAATACCACGAGTTGAAGCTCATTTTCTGATTTAACGTTCGACATCTGGTCATCACTAAAGATTGACGTGTCGACTATTTTATCACTCGAAAATCTTTTCTTCTTTTTTGCAAACTGCTTGCTTTAGTCCATAATTGTGTTTGTGTATAGGTTGAAAACAGAAGGCGAGAGACCACATCCTTGTTTTGCACATTCGTTTTAATGCGGCCTCAAAGTTCATTTTTTGATTCTTTGAATTTTATTTTTAAATTCGGATAAAGGCTTTGGTTCGTCGCAGTTAACTGTGTCGGCATGTAGTCCTCCGAAACGGTCTCTTATAATTCCTTTCGACTGACTTTATTGTATACTTTTTCAGAACCAATAAACTGTACACATTTTGAAGATGAAATTCACGCCTGTTTTCAACAATTTACTCCAATGTGAACGCAGCAACAACTGTGCCTCTGTCCTTCCTGAATCCTCGCTGTTCTTCGTCCAGTTAATTTGGCCGGCAAACTAAAAGTTAAACTGGGTTCTGTTATTTGAGGTACCAATACTTACTTACTTGCTCCATGGTGCAGAGTCCTTCTTGAGAAGCTAACTGGTTTGCAGCTAGTCAAGAAATTCCCCGCATTTTATGGAACCCGAAGGTTCACTACCGTACTCACAAGCGTCC
>Ga0123352_10013744_pt1 | contig 12853 bp, 12 predicted proteins | sample TergutLab28metaG_FD_89700 | JGI IMG/M metagenome (GOLD analysis project Ga0123352, IMG submission 89700) | Labiotermes labralis P1 segment gut microbial communities from Petit-Saut dam, French Guiana - Lab288 P1 | ecosystem: Host-associated > Arthropoda: Insects > Digestive system > Gut ... | reverse complement strand
GGAGGAATGGAGGAGACTGCATAACGAGGAGCTAAGTGATCTGTACTCCTCACCCAATATTGTGCGGGTGATAAAATCAAGAAGAATGAGATGGGCTGGGCATGTTGAGCATATGGGTGAGGAGAGGGGGGGTGTATAGGGTCTTGGTGGGGAAGCCGGAAGGAAAGAGACCACTGGGGAAGCCTATGCGCAGATGGGTGGATAATATTAGGATGGATCTCCAGGAGGTACAATGTGGGTATATGGACTGGATTGGGCTGGCCCAGGTTAGAGATAGGTGGTGGATGCTTGTGAGTGTGTGAACCTTCGGGTTCTGTAAAATGCGGGGAATTTCTTGACCAGCTGCAAGCCAGTTAGCTTCTCAAGAAAGACTCTGCACCATGGAGTAAGTAAGTAAGATTTCACGGTATATTATGTTCTGGAGCAAAATGGAGTGACAGTAAGATGCACCAGATTTATCACTTTTCTCTTCACCTTAAGGGTAAAATATGCCAGAAGCTAACATATCAACATCATCATCATCATAAACATCAGGGATTGGACCTTTTGATCCGTTCCGTCTCCAAAGTTACAACTGCTCTCTCCATTTCTTTGGTCTTCCAATTGTTTTCCTTCCTTCTGGTCTGTAGTAGTATGAAATCAAAGGGAAAGTAAAGCACTGAAGATGGCATAGTGACTGCTCTTGCTGCTGATGTCATTACACCTGTTGTTAGGAAGCAAAGCAGATGAGTGCTGATCTGTCATGCAAAAAGAGACAAAGTTATGGTGTTAAGACTGTCGGAATAAAGCTGCTTCTGTGTCTGATACTAACATTCTTTAGCATTATGTTTTTCAAAATTGGTAACACTGCACCATTCTACCTGTGTGCACCGCACAGGTGAAGCACTGTAGACGTCTGTGGTTCATCCCTGCAGTATCAGACAGTGGCGTACTAAGGTGGTGGTTTGGGGTGTTCAACCCCCCTCCCCCACCCGAAATTCTGAAGGCCCTCCAAAATCATGCCAAACTCAACCCGACTGTGAAAACTTAAAACTTGCCGAATTTAGGATGCCAACGCCCCAATATGTTTGGGGAAAAGGCAGTAAAATTCAGGCAGTAAATTCTAGTTTCGCAACTGTTTTACATTAGCAATGACAAATAAATAATCTTAAAGTACCAAAAATTAAGAAAATTTTACTATATGAAATGAAATTTCTTGTACCAATTTACAGCTGCCTCTAGAACCACTGACTAGGGGGCTGTCACCCCCAGATCTCCGTTCTTTCCTCAACTGAATTTGTTGAACCCCCAAATAAAATTCCTGGGTGTGCCACTGGCATCAGACACGAAGGTACACATTTTTTTTGTGATCTCTTTCCAGGAAGTTTAGAGAATCATAATGTGATCCAGAAATCATGTTCATTTTTCCACATTTTACATCCTGACACTACTTAGTGTATTTGATAACATTTGGTGCGCAAAGTCTGTACCAAATGTCATGAGACTAATCTGATATTTGGCCATTCATCAGTCCCCTACAAGCTACAAACAGTGCAGCTCAAATCAAGGTTTACCTCCTCCAAAATAGAGTGAAGTATCAACTTAAAAAGTTGGAAACAAACTGCAGGCATCAATTTTATCTTCTGAGAGAGTGGTTGTGAAAATCAAATAAAATTTTAGGAAAAATTTCTCGTCATCGAAAGACCCAGACTGGCCTCCGGGCCAACTCAGCCTCCTATTCGATGGATATTGTGGGGGGGGTCCTATCACCAGGTGTAAAGGGAGTGGGGCATCAGGTTAATCATTCACCTCCATCTAATGCCGAGGTTAAGAATGAATGGCGTTACATTTCTGCTCCACAAATAAGACTCTACAGCATGGACAAGGAAAGCTATTGTTTTGCCTGTTTATTTTCATGTTAAACAAAAAAAGGTTAGTAACAGCATTTGCAATAACTTTTTCCACTGTTATAAAAAGACTGAACAGCTGCTTCAGAAACATAGTGTATTATGTTGAGTATTTTTGTGACACTGGAAAACTTGTAAATGGTGCTGATATTAGACATGTTATCGTTAAAAATATACATGTTTCCCATAGTTTGCATAAAAATATTTTCGCTGGTTGTAGAGTCCAGTTGAAACACAAGGGGGTAGGGGGGGAAGTGAAGGGGAAACTGGCGAATGGAGTGGGTAGCCAATACTCTCACACTACCTCGAAACATGGTGTATCCAGCATTACTACCGTTTATGCGCACATCTCGACTGCCAGTATTCAACTGAACTGACGCCCCCGCCGATTTAAATGGACTAGTCCGTTTCGCCGAAAGACGATATGTTGTTTCTGCGCGTGTGCAATCACATTTCAAACGCAGTCTACCAACGCTTTCGAAATGTTCCACCTCGTCACCATAAGCAGAGTTGTTCACGCGTACAATCATTTAAATTCTTTACGACACTTAATATAATTATGTTCGGAGATATGAAGCCATGTTATCTGGTAGCTTCACAATGACAAAGCAAAATAATATTTACAGCCATCATCTACACCCTAATCGTCATGTTTTTAATCAAGTCGAGTGCTGTCACTCAAAAGAGAAACGGATTTTTTTACTGTTGCTTCCGCGCCGAGCAACATGGCACCTTGCTCAGATCAACGAATCTTGTACTCATTGTTTGCCGCCATTAGGTTGGCAACGAATTACCACAGCTATTGAATTTACCGTTTATGTGGGGTTTAGTTGTGTAAGTGTATAGTGTGTAGTAGGCAATAAATAGCGTACAATTTGTTGGAATAATCTTTTAAGAAATAGCTGATTTATTATTAATGAAGCTAGTATCACTACTGCTAATGACTGATGAAATTATGTGAAAATGTGGTGTTTTTGTGGGCTGTCCGTTAGTGTCGAATAGGTGAGGTTAAAAATTACGACGTTCTCCGTTTTTCGGTGTTAATACGTGCAACAGATGATGATATTGATCGTTTACTTTATGTTCAAATAAAGTGAAAGTTCACAGGTTTAATGGTGAAACAGCATTAATTTTATACAGTGAAATGTTCAGATTTCATTCCGATATATTCCAAGGCAGTATTATTACACCATAAATTCGACAGATTGTAATTGTAAGGTTTATATTCTCGTGTAAACGGAAGTGGAGAGTAGTATTTCATAATTTCCGAATTATGCTGAATAAAAGGAATGTCTTGACAGCTAATGACTATTTTGTAATTCTTTGTAGGTATTTTTTGTTGTAAATTAATTCAACACAAAGTCTCTTTGCTAATTTTGAAACGAAGGCTTTAGTTTAAAACTGAGTGACATATCTTGAATTTTTATGTTCTTAATATATAGAACTGGGTAAATGTGGTTACTGCACCATACTACTATATGTCATGCTTCAAGAACAGCTGCAACCCCTTTAGCAGTATTTCACATTATCAGTTTTGACGAGTATATTGAACACTTAAACGCTGGATGACATTACTGGAATAATGAAGTGGACAGTATTTGTAGGTCTAGAAATGTGAGCACATTTGTAAGTAGCTTGCTTTCAGAAGGCTTCAGGCTCTTCACATAAAGTAAATCAATGACATTGGGCACATACTGAAGCATACCCTGCACATCTGGAATAAATTTCCTTCCAAAAAGCTCTAGATGTCACTGTTAGAGCTGCTGAAAAGTTGTATACAGGTTGGAACACCAACCACTATATCACACCGTCTACACGTCACCTAAATACTGGATTAAAATTCACTGTATTACTGCATTATGCATCCCTGTGCTCAGACAAAACAATGTCAACTCCCAAGATTTAAATTATGACCCATTTTTAACGTATATTTATATCACATAATTTAACTGAAATTATGATTCTAAATGTTATGGAGTTATGGTGACTCAGCTAAGCACATCTGTCCCTTTGTATTCTTGTAATAATATCACCCTGAAGATGGCAGCAGTAGTGGTCGAAACGTGTTGGTGAGAACTTTGTGAATAAAATACATCATAAACATTGAAGCGTATTTGTTGGTTACGTATATATTATAGCCATTAAGTTATTTGTTGCCACACATTGTGATAATTTAAGGATTAAGTGTGAAAAATGCATACGTGGTTAACACTGCTGCTAATTCTTCCTGTCGTGTGTCCAATCTGCCCAGCAAAAAGCAGTGGATTAACCCTTTGTTGCCAAAGGACAACTGTAGTTGTCATGACATTGTAATACTGAGAAAGCCAAACATCCGTTCTCATAAGCAACCAGTAACATGAAAAGTGATGGACAGGCATCTGAAATCCTGGTTTTTTGCTGGATACACAAGGCATTTAATTCTGGTACCAAAGGTGAAACAGTTGTTTGGCCATTTACTGGAAACACCTTGAGGGACCATGAAAGGATAGTGTTTTAACCTGCCCAAAGACAGCTTACATGTGCTTCTAGCACATGTAAGTTGTCAGGAAGTAACAGGAAGGTGATGGTTGTGGCTTTGAAGAAGAGGATTGTGGTTTGAAAGCATATGAAAACAGAAATGTACAGTAATTAGAGTGATTAAAAAATGACCCACATGTCCATTAAAAATTGTACTGCCTTCATTTGCTCAAAATTTTGAAATATTTGAAGATTTAATTATTAGTTTGTCTGTAGTTCTGAGCACGGTGTAATGTTTGTTGTTCAAAGTGAAACAAGTCCACATTGAAAGCTGCTGTAGCAAGAGTACAGACAGTCTATTTTGTGGGTGTCTTGGAAGTGTTAACAAGATGAGCAGTGTATATGTAATGTGACAGTGTTGTACTGTAACATCTGTGCTGTCCCACATAGCAGGCGAGTCATTGTGCTTGAATAAATTTGCAGCTGTGGTTAGATGAGAGGAATGTTTGAAACCTTTGCCATTGAATGCTGTTTAGCCACATAATTTTCCTTCAGCAACATGAAATGTACTTATGCTGTTAAGTACCTCATACTTGTGTCCAACTATAACCAAACTTCAGTTTTCTTGACAAATTTTAATGAAAGTCCCCAGTGTAAAATTTCGTGAAAACTTGTCCATTGGAAGTCACGTTGATTCAATCGGATTGGTGAACAGTTGCTAGGTTTATAGTTAATTTTCCCAAACTTCGTAACATACCTCAACAAGTAAACAAAGTGCAATAATGGTATATCCATCCCTTCCAGAAGTTTACAACAAACCATACCCAGTGCAGGTTCTTCAGTGATGCCTCAAAATTATTTATGTTGGACTTAAGCTTTTTGAAAGTGAGCTCTACATATTATTTCACAGTGTACTGAGTACATGTAATCCATAGGTACACTGAATATGGCTTAGGCAGGTAAAACTGATTTGAGTTAGTCATGATTACCACTTCTGAAATGTGATTTGGCAAGAAGTTGGCAGTATGTTGACCTCACGTACGAACTTGCTGAATTTGGCATTTATTTTTTTATTTACTTATTTTTTTGTGTTAAAAGATGTAAGAAATTGTATAAATCTATCACATTCTTCATAACTGTTAGTGGGTGTAGATTGTATTCCAGGTTACATGTCACAGCGTAAACTCTCTTCACTTCAGGAATGCTGTAGCTCACAGTGTTGTAGTCTTGTACGTTGATGTCTGATGTGTACCGGTACCTGTTCATCATTTGTGTATTGCTACTTATATTGATGAACATCATAGTTTTTTGGATATGATGCCATGTTGCGGGGCAGTTTGTTGTCTGTGTTGCAGGGGAAAATACTCTCACCTTATACACTGTAAGAAAGTAAGAAGAGTAAATTACTTGGTAGAATTGGGTGCATTGTATAGGGAAAGGGCAGGTCCAGTAATGGTTTTAGTTCAGTTAGTGGAATGGAAGGTACTGTGGGGTTGGCGGAACCATGGGTAGAAATGGAATGAAACAGCGGGGGGAGGGAGTAGTAGACGAAATGAAGGAGGAAGGAGAGCTGGCTGATGTGGGAAAAATGATGTAGTGAGAACCGGGAGGAAATGAAGGGGAAGGAAGAGTTAACAGAAGTGTGCTAAGAAGGAAGGAGGTCTAACAGATTGAAACAAGGAAGCGTTTTGAGTTGGAATGAAAGGGAAAGATTGCAGTGGAAGGTGAGGCAACTGAGGACAGTGATGTGGAGGGAGAGCCAGGATTCGTTATTCCTGAAAAAGATGACAGTGCTAAGGCAAGGGAATGCATGAGAGATGTGCATGACTTGCTCAAGCTGTTGAGGTAGAGCCTGATCTTAATCACATCCCTGATGATCCGTGGGCTTGCTGGAGCGGATTTTAGCATCGTGGACTTGGACACAATTACCGTCAAAGATATGCGGACTCCTTTGCCTGTCTGGGACATATGGGTCATTGGTGCTCTTTTACCGTCATCTCCAAAGAGTGTCTGGTTTGTCCTTTATATACATGGCTGCACAAGCAGGGAATGTAAATGTATGGAGGATGGATGGCTGTACCTTGAGCAGGTCATGGAAACAGAAACAGAAACCCCCACAAGGATACACAACCCTAGCATTACAGCCATTTTCAGTACCAACAGACTTGGCTGCCCTTCCACTTCACCTTCACCATTTGGCTCTTCTTACACCTCTGCCCCCTCATTTCATCCAGCCTCCCAGTGCTGCATTTCTGTCTATCAGTCAGCTGTCCTTCCTTCCTTCGTTTCTTCATGCCTCACATTGCTTCATTTTGTGTACATAAGCCATGTAGGGACCAAAACAATATCTGAGAACAAAATGAACTCTTCGTGTTATGAAACAATTACGTGTGGATAACATTATGCCAAAAGGGGATCGGACACAGCACTGATTCATTGGGGGGGGGAAAGCATTTGGTATTTTATTTACACCACAGGTTGAGAGAGGACTCTCTCAACCTGTGCACAGGACAGCTACCTGATGATACCAGAGGCTGTATAATACAATTTTGACCTCCTTATGATGAGCACATGGGCTCGAAACATGTAGAGGCATGAAATATACTTATTGTAAAACAAAAATGTTGTGCATCAAGTTGGTTAATTACTAAGATGAATAGTCTAACACAACTTTTTTATTGCATAAAATATATATATAAGACATTTTAAAGATAATGACAATTACATGTTTTGGCTTTCCTTGTAGCTTGTATTTGAGAAGTGTCTTGTTTTTTAGCTGTGGCAAGATCCCATTCATCGTTTTCTTGAATCACTGTGGGTGAACATCAGCATACCGATATTTTAATAAAGACATCACGAAGTGCTTGTATAAGTATTATGATATTAATAATGTACATCGGCACAACTGTTTATATTACGCAAGGTAATATTTAGGCTACATGTTGCAACTATTGAACAGTCATCTTCAGGCCTATTCTCTACAGGTTAAGTCACAGGATGCTGTGCACACATTGGGATCCCAGGGTGTTTACATCAGTGAAACGTTTAAGCTTAAACATTTCACTGATGTAAACGCACTGTGATCTCAATGTGTGCACATCATCCTGTGACTTAACCTCTAAAGAATAGGCCTGAAGATGACTATTTATTAGTTGAAACTTGTAGCCTACATATTACCTTGTGTAATAAAAACAGATGTGCTGATGTACAAATTAGTATTATAATAAGCATACCGATAGCTTGTAACAATTTGGGACCACCTCCTTTCCTTAATGCTTTCCATCACAAATGGTCCTCTTTTCAGTTGCACTTGAATTCTGTAATATTCTGTGCATACACTGTTATTACAACAGCAGAAAATATCTCTGTTTGAGGGTGCTGAATAGTGCACTGCTGAAGAAAATATCTGGATTGAGGAGGAAGAAGTAATAGGAGTGCCGAGAAAATTTACATTATGAAGAAAGAATCTCTTCTCTCCACCAAAGAACTGTTTCTATCCATTAATCCTTAAGGTTATAATGGTAGCTGAGCTGGCCATTAACACAGCACCTTCCAAAGATCCCAAAATTTACTTCTGTGTTTACAGTAGCTCACAACTGGTTGCTGGCCTTGGCCAAATGAATTCACACAGCGCCCTCACACTCTTTTTGTAAGTCCAATTTTAGTGTTACTGTCCACCCATGTGTGGCTCGTTCTTCTGTTTGGTTTCTTTCAGATCACAAAACTAGAATATTTTATAAATTTGTATTTATTCCTGTGCATCACGTGTCCTGGCCATCCCAGCTTTGATTTTAGTACTCTGGTAATATTTTGGTATATTGAGGATGTGTCTCATTGTTGGGTACCGATACGTGCAGTGAGGTTTTGTAGATGGTACCATTTAATCTTAAAATTCTAGCTGAAAAAATGTTAATACATTGGTTCTGGCATGTAACTGTACTGGAGAGGTACAACCGCTACAAATATGGACGTGTAACACCAAGCTCGCTCTCCGCAGCTTCGCATTGGAGTGTATGTACATCATTTTTTAAAGCTTCAAAGCTTATTGCAGTAGTTACAGTGAAGACTCATTACTGTCATTTCTCCTGCTGTTACGCTTTGAATGACCTATATACATATATGTGGATACACTAAGGAAAACGCACCTAGAAACTCATTTTGTGTATAGGACAGTGAGAGATTTATTGCGTTTTTAGGACACGCTGAATAATCAATGTTTTATTTTCTATAGAATGCTGTTCATGTAATCGTTTTGTTAAAATGATATGTTTTTGGTAAACAATGTGCAGAAATTTAAATATCACCCTGTTTAGAGGTTATGGTGATTTTAAACGCTGTGATTGATATCGTATTTCATTGTTGGTGCTTGTGTCCCTCCGACTGTACAAGCTCATACTGCTGCCATATTGCTATTCCCAACTGCAGAAATTAAAAACTACAAATGCATAGTGGCCTCCAGTAGCATAATTTCCACATAGATTTTTCTGTTTTTTCTTTTCTTTTCCTCCCCCCCCCCCCCCTTATTTTTTATTTGCCTAATGGTTCAAGAGTTAAGTCATTCAGGGGGATACCTGAGCAGGCATGGCTCTCCCTGTTACATTCTTTCTTTGCACATTGTGCAAAGAATTTATCTACAAATTGAAAGAGACGTGGTGTTTTTGTATTTGTTGCAGGAAAAGAAGTTACTGCTTTTGAGATATCTAGTTTTCGTTGAGGGTTGTGGGAAAATGAGTGAAGAAACAAGAAAAAAATAGGGATTTTTGAACACAACTTCTAATAGTTTGGAGGTTGGAGGAGGTCACAACAAAACTTCAAGACTGGGCACAATAAATGAGGTGATGAATTCAACAAGTTAGTGTTAGAATCAGTCTTTGTGAATCCATGTTGCATTGTTTTTTATGTTCTTGAACCTGCTGACTGAAAATTCCATTTATAGAATTTGTTTACTTTCAAATGCAGCAGGAGATGTAATGTTACTACATTTTACTGTGTTGCTGACGACTGTTACAAAGAGTTAACTGTATTGTGTGATGGATGAGCCTGTGATGAGATGTAAAGAATGAAGTTTGGCAGGATTGAAGCTGGACATGTTAGACTCACCCTACAGCCCCTTGTCCAGCCCTGTGTAATCTTGGTGATTGCTGCCCTTGTAGGCTTTCACTGTAAGGCCACAGGGACAGTGGAACCAACAGGGAACACAAATTTTAGTAATCAAATGAGGTTATTCTTGTTTTACTACTGCCCACTGTTGGACATTAAGTGACTGTTATCTGGATATTGCTGTAGGAACATGTTTCAGCTCTCCAGCTAAATATGATTATTCTTTAGTAATCTGATGGCTCTAATACCGAACTTTGTGGAGCAAAGTTATTCTTGGGATGCTAGAAGTTTGCAACTAGTCAAATGTATGTCATTTAGGGAACCTGAAGGTATAATGTCATGTTCACAAAAGTAGGAAAGGAAGGTGGGCCTCATGTTCGGTGGACACCGGGGGAAAAGCAGCTGGGAAATGATTCTGATCGCTGATGTCCATCTGTTGCCGAGGCTTAGAACTACCCTGTGTCCATTCCTTGCATGGACAAGGACAATTTTACCTTCACCTTGTTACCAGTATCTTATTTGGTAATTGTTTTGTGTTTACAGAGTAGCGGTTTGCCCCAGTTGTAAGATGCCAACATCTAGACTTGCAAAATTGTTCGGTCAAATTATTGTTGGGTACTCAACTCCAGATCCTGACCCAGTAGATGTGAATGAAAACAAAGCCGGAGGTCAAGGACTGCACTTAGGCAAATACTGGCTCAACAACATTGTCATGCTGCCATAAAATGCAAGTACAACTCCACTACTGTAGAAAGCAACACTAATAACCACTAACTGTATTTATAGTGATGTCAAAGTTCATGTCACAGAAATTTATATTCAAATATGCTGATTGCAGTGAAAGGTAAATCAGTCCCATTACAGGCCCGAGGTGCCCAGAGGGTTCCAGGAAGTTAAGATGGTGGTAAGGTTGTCAGCCTTACGCACCGGCTGCTTTTTACCCCCAGGAAATACTCCTGGTACTCATTTCTGTTAGAGGCTGAGTCAACCCCAGGGCCATAGTGCAATTCGAAGGATTATGTCAATGAAAAATTCCAATGACACCATCTGGAATCGAAACAACGACCTTCTCATTTGTAGCACAGTTCCTTATCCACTGTGCTACTGTGGTCCCCCATGCTGATTGCAGTACAGTTTGCATTTCCCTCACCACCACCACCATCACCACTTTCTTCACAGCACTCTTTGTTCCTCATCCAGTGTTGAATTACTATGATTCCACTTTTAGATAACACTGCATTGTCAGCATCTGGTGTTGCACTGGTCATCTATAGGGTGTTTTGTCTTCCCACTTCCCCTTGCTTGACTGATAAGTGCTAGCCCTATGCTCCGCCTTACACTCTGTCTGCATTTTGCTACATGCTGCATGTTGGTTAGGTTTATAGGTCAGTGGCGGGAATTAGACAAATGATCACAGGGATAATAATCTTTATAAAGTCTGATGAAAGCTCAGTAGAATGCCTGGCCAGCACTTCTTGGTCAAGTAGGACAAGAAACACCGTATAGAAATGTGTTGTGAATGAATGTAACACTTTCATTCAACCCCTGGCCACAGAATTTTGATGCATGCAGTACATTCTGCGATTGGTCATGTAACTGACACATGGTGTGAGGGTGAGCTATTATACTGTATGGGAATAATTTTTTACTTATGTGTATTTTCTTGTAGTTTGTGACATTGACATAACATGATAGTCTGCCACAATGCAGTTGCTGCCAGACGGTTGCATTTCTTGAAGCATCTAGATGTCATGGTGCTGTATGTAGAACACCATGAAAAATAGCCTTCAACTTCCAGTTTAGGAACAGTAATACTGGAAAGTATGTATATATATATAATATGTGGGCTGGGTAGCTCAGTCGGTATAACGACTGGCTACGGGCTGGACGGTCCAGGATTGAATCCCGGTGGTGACGAGATTTTCCGCCCGTCCAGACTGGCCCTGGGGCCCACCCAGCCTCCTGTAAAATGGGTACCAGGTCTTTCCCGGTGGTAAAGTGCGGCCGGGGCGTGCTGCTGAACACTCACCCCCTTTTAGTGCCACGGTCATGGAAGAGTAGAGCTATACCTCTACCCACCTTCTGGGCCACACCGGGCCTGTAACAGGATCACTTTACCTTTACCTTTTTTTATATATGTTTAATGTATTATGGATTTGGTTAGGCAGACAGCTTTCACATAAGGGACGCAAGAAAAATGTAAAATAGAGAACATTTTTATGATTAAATCAATTTTTTTGTGCAGACTGGGGAAAGGTGTCATTACTGAATTTCAGTATTGAAACGTTTTTGTTTAGCTCGCGGGACACACGTGTTCTGTGGGAGCATGTTTGGCAACCACTTGAGTGGATGATCACTGTGAGAGCTTTGAGGTTCTTGTGGCACTAGGCACCAAGATTATGGTGTTCTTGGATGTGCTGCTCTTGAATTTGGTATCACACGATGAATGTTTTGGAGGAACCTGCAGCATTTATCTTCCATTTTCCAAAATGGTATATACCAAATGACACAGCATTTCTACCTACAGATTGTTCTTGATCACTGTAGTGCAGTTTAGCGTCTGGTTGATAAACTTGATATGCCAGTATATACACACCAGCTGTGGAGCACACCTGTTCTCCTGTGTAATGTGTTTGTTGGGCTCTGTACCTGAAGGTAAAGTGAATGAAGAATGATACGGAATGCTCACTTCCATCTAGTGCTGAGACTAAAAATGTGTGGAACTTTGACACAGCCACATATCTTCATGGCTGATGAAGTATGTAAAATATGGATCATATCAAAAATATTTTCAATGTTATCCTGTGAAGCTTTGAGTTTTGTATTGTGTGGCACGTATTTTTTTAAAGATGCTCTTTTCTTGAGGTATTTATTGACGTTTGAGACTCATGTAAAGTAGGGTTCGTGTTGATTCAGTAATGAACAACATGAAATATCTCCAACTTTACAGTAAGTTGTCCGTACCAAAGCTAATTGAAATGCATTTAGAAATTTCGGAGATAAACATTTGGAGAGAATGACGTGACCTTAAGCATTAATGTAGTATACTTGTTACATGAAGTGTGGTTTATCAACATTGTAGATGTGTTAGAATTATTTAACATATATATAGTAATGGGTTTGTGGGTGGGTGAACATCTGATGAGTATTCCAAGTGACTACTGGGCCAAGATTCTGAATGTGGACTTGGGAGGATACACATATCCACCAGATGTCAACCTTAAACCCTCTTCAGAGTGTTTTGCCTGTTGGTAGTTCTTCAAGGGTTGGGTCCACACTATCTTCAAGGTAAAGACCACAGTGACAGAATGTTTGTGGTAGAGATTGGTTTGTTGGTTTTGTTGTTGTTGTTGTTGTTGTTGTTGTTGTTGTTGTTGTTGTTGTTGTTGTTGTTGTTTGAGTTAAATTTC
>Ga0123352_10013741_pt1 | contig 12856 bp, 2 predicted proteins | sample TergutLab28metaG_FD_89700 | JGI IMG/M metagenome (GOLD analysis project Ga0123352, IMG submission 89700) | Labiotermes labralis P1 segment gut microbial communities from Petit-Saut dam, French Guiana - Lab288 P1 | ecosystem: Host-associated > Arthropoda: Insects > Digestive system > Gut ... | reverse complement strand
CCAGCCCATCTCATTCTTCTCGATTTTATCACCCGCACAATATTGGGTGAGGAGTACAAATCATTTAGCTCCTCGTTATGCAATCTCCTCCATTCCCCCGCTACCTCGTCCCTCCTAGGTCCAAATATTCTCCACAACACCATATTCTCAAACACCCCCAGCTTCCTTTCCTCCCTCAATATCAGCGACAAATTTTCACACACATACAAAACAACAGGCAAAATTATAGTTCTATATATCTTCATCTTTAAATTTTTGGATAGCAACCTAGAAGACAAAAGATTCTGCACCGAATGATTGCAAGCATTTCCTAGCCTCAATCTACTCTTAATTTCTTCCGGAATAGAATTTTGATGTGTTAAAGTTGTTCCCAAGTATTTAAACTCTTCCACCCTCTCGAAGGTATTGTTATTAATCCTCACACTGCGATTTTTATACTGATTGTAAATAGACCTTATTTTTGGAGCAGAGTTTTCCAGTTTTGCGACATTTTTCGCCCTACCAGTGGCGTTGCTGCCGATTCAATTCCTATTAGATATGTTGTATCTTCTAAGTGAGTCGTTGCTAACATTTCGAAGGGAAGGGTTTCCTACTGCTTCCAACAGTCAAAGAGTCTTTTAAGAATACTCTTGACGGTTGTTTTGAAACGTCGGGAAAGACCTAACCAAAGAATCAGCGTCACATTCCAGAAGGCCTAAATCCTTCTCCATTGTTGTTAATATCACTGATATAAAAAATCCGATGTGTAATTGTTGAAAGTAAGGACTTCCAGCCTACTTTGCAGGAGGAACGTGGTAACTAATTATACTTCACGTGTGTGTCTATGTATATATCAATAAAGGCCTCGCTAGTATGTACTGAGCTTACGGGAAAATATTCCTTTCTTTTTTAATCCTGCCAGTAAATTACATTTTCGTGTTTGTCGGTACAACATAACGCTGTGAATTTGGACCTATGCATGTACGTAAGCGTATAGAGGGAAGAAATACGACGGGGAGGAAAAAGGAATGAAATTAATGTCAGGCAAAACAAAAAAAAGGGCCCTAATGTTTATACATGCCCACGTACGGATGTGCGCTTGCATGTGACTTTTATTGACCTACGTTGCTTCTATAATTATATATGTCCAAGCATTCAAAATAGCTTGCAAGTATCATTTTAAACTGATACCGGAATCGAAATTACCCTTCGTGGCAAGGAATTATGTACTGTGCTCTTATCAACGTTTATATACAACTATTCCCTGCAGTTACATTGGAACATATACATACAGTAGTGCTTCGTCATTGCAAAATTTGACGTTTATATTTTTTTGGAAAGATTACTCATGTAGTGGTAGAAAAAATAGTCTAATAGGAACTTTTTCGGCTTAGTCGACAATGTAAAGAATTGTAACTGGGAAGCTGTTTCTCATAATTTCGTACATGTAACGTTACATCTGAAGATATTTTATTATCTCTTTCTAGTCTCAACCTGAAAATTCTGAAAATGATCGATCTTAGAGGTATTACAGCGCCGTCAAGCTTTTAAAGTCCAGTGGTAATCACGCGAATTACTGGGTTTAAAACTTGAAACCTTGCATTCTGTCTGCATTATATGTTCACGTGCTACGTTTGTATACCGTAAAATACACAAGAATTATTTTTCCCATGAATGATCTGAATCTGTTTCCACGTCTACTGGCTTCGTTTGTTAGCAATACTCGAGGAAGAGTAAAAGATAAAGTAAGCTTGAAACTTAGTAAAGCTTTCTTAAAAAAGAGGCAGAATACCTAATGCAATTCATTAAACGACCTGTGTGTCTTTAAGAATAAACGAATCTTCACAATGTCTTTGTATGTCATGTCAGAACACATAGGGCACGACACGACTGTCACTTCAAACAGCAAAAATTGATAATTTATTGGAGTGCGGGCCTACTATATATGACAAAGACACGTAACTATCGTCTCCCTGGAAATGATGGCGAAGTTTAAAGGGGAATGATTTGTCACGTGGTTAGGCATTTAGCTTGTGAAAATTGCCTAAGCCATAAAAGTGAAAGGCGTTATCGCCATCATCTACCCTAGGATTGCTGGTTGAATGGCTTTGTGCGCATTAGAACAGCCCCAGAAGAGAAAAGATGCATCATAGGGGGCAGATTGAAATCGGACAGCTACTCCACAGCCGGCGTAGTTAATTAAATTTACATGTGTTGTTTGACAGCTTCAGTTCAATTGCAAAGCCTAAGTAAAAGACGGTTGTCCATTTGGAAGTTTAAACAATACAGACACTAAATTAAAGATCCGAATAATAAAATGTATGAATACGAAGGAAATCAATTTCATATGGAGCCATGCCGTTCTGTTCTTGTAATAACTAGTGGCACTGAACATGCCGTGCTCATGTACTGAAATGTCTGTTTGATGATGGTTACTTGTAATCGAAACATGTAGCAACTTTAGGTTATTTAATGTATTGTTACGTTTTGAATGGCCGATAGTTTAGCAAAGGCATACTGAAAGTGCACTACGCATCCATTCTTGCAAATAATACGAAACACGAATTTTTCAGATCCATTTTCAGAGAAGGAAAGAAATCTGTCGCATTGAGTATGGATTGTGGAGTGAGGAGGACAAGAATATAAAGACCGAGGGTTGGAGGCAAATTCTTACGGTTAAGAGAAAAAAATTAACTTCTTTCTTCAATTTCGCGAAGTCTTGGGCATCTAAGTAAATTAAAGCAGTCAATTTTGAGCTCTTTTCGCCGATTAGTTGTCGAGATATCGAATACCGGAAGAATATAAAAAGCAAGTCGAAATTTTTTCCTCTCGTGGCTGTTCTGTATCCAGTAATTGTGAACAATTTTACGGCAGATAGCACAACGAGCATTCACTACTTCACATAACAATGTATAAGACAGGTAAATGTACTTGAGCATAATTATAGTCAAGAGATATTGTCTGTATTTTTTTTGCAATGATATTCTTTAACGTAACCTCACCCAATATTGTTCGGGTGAAAAAATCGAGAAGAATGAGATGGGCTGGGCATGTGACGCGTATGGGTGAGGAGAGGGGGTGTGTAGGGTCTTGCTGGGAAAACCGGAGGGAAGGAGACCAATGGGGAGACCTAGGCGTAGATGGGTGGTTAATATTAGGCTGGATCTCCAGGAGGTGGGATGTGGGTATATGGACTGGATTGGGTTGGCCCAGAATAGAGACAGGTGGCGGAAGCTTGTGAGTGCGGTAATGAACCTTCGGGTTCCGTGAAATGCGGGGAATTTCTTGACTAGCTGCAAACCAGTTAGCTTCTCAAGTAGGACTCTGCACCATGGAGTAATTCTATAACGTATACATATTGTGTGATCCGTCGATGTTAAAATAAAAATTCTTTGTGTCGTCTAATACTTTAATACATAAAAATGTAATACGCAGATGTGTGATTGTCTTCTCCAAATTTGTTAACATTTCATCGATAATTTATGCTTGTCCAACCACCAGCAACTTGTGTTTCCATTACTGTTAGGACAAACAATTATTAACCTAACCAAATCATCCAGACGGTATTTGGCTTCTTCTGACCCTCCTTCTCAGTGGCCCATAGGGGCTGTGTTCTGGAGGTAAGTTTTCCCAAAGTTGAAAATACAGCTTAAATACATAGGTCTATACTGCCGAGGCTAGGAATACAAGGAGCTATTCTTCCAACCACCTATACATATATGATGTGATACTTAAGCAAACAGAGTAATATAATTTTAGATCTCTGGTAATTCAGTTAATCAAGAAAATGTTTTGAAACCCTGTGGGCCATACCCTGAAGGTAGGTTAAAGATAGAATATAAACCCAGTCAGAACACAATAAAATTAGTTTAGGGATTAGCAAGTATTTCGACCAAACCTGATCATCTTCTGGCTGGCAACAAGGAAGAAAAGAAATATAAAATTAGTTTCTTATTAAAAAAACTGCTGAAACAGTACGTAACAAGCGCAAGAGAAATGGTATGTTCATGCAGAAGTTAAATAAAACAATTTGAAGACAGAAAGGGACAACTCAGGGATGTAGATGTAGAGAGGAGAATAAGGTAAGAAAGTTATTAGTGAAATAAATTGAATAAATTTCCAACAAGATGCGACTGTATTCTGTTTATTACTTATCTGTAGACAGCTCTACATATTTCGGGTGTTGACACCCATCATCAGGAGCTCGTACGACTGTAATTACAGCTTCTGACACTGGTCAACTGTAATGAGTAAAATATGCTGCTACCAATATATTTAACTTTCTAATTTGGTTGTATTGAATGTTACTAGTCTTGGCAGATAATATATATAAAATAATAGGTGAATGGATAAAATCGAATTTTTAATGTATACGTAGTTTTAGTTGTGCTAAAATTCTATCGGAAAATGCAATATGCAAAGTCAGTTAATATAACTGTGTGAATACCTGGTTTAATTACATAAAATATTTCGGGAATGACATAGAGATCTAATAAAAGTCTTCACATAGATGGGTCTGCTAAAAAGTATTAGAAAGTGATCTATGTCAGAGTTGGATGAAATTATCTAAATCAATTTATAATCTTATGTGCCTTTGGATATTGAGTTAGCACCTGTAGTCAAGCTTCAACTTGTAGAGGGCAGAAAATTCCTTAACTACTGGCTGGTTCTCATCTTATAATAATGTTTATGTCCCGTAGTAGCAATAAGTCTTAATTAAGTGAGCTCTGATTGAATCATAGTACAGAATGATTAAAAAAGATGGACTCAAATTTATACGTCTATATTTCCTGATCTATACATGGTGTATGAATGATCTACATAAGATTTGAAAGCGAAGATCCTAGTTCTTTTAAATACCATCCTTAGAGCTTTCGCCTATTGAACAGCCGTGCAGCAGCTTCAATTGAGAACAAAATGGCTACTATGCAGCACAAGATTTTTTGCGTTCGTGAGTTCATTAAAACTGAGTCGGCGACTGCTGTGCAGCGTGCGTTTCTTCTTCATTTCAACGTTCAACCTCCAACGAGGAAGAGCATTTGTCGTTGGAATCACCAATTTGAGCAACTAGTCTGTCTGTGTAAAGGCAAAAGCTCCGGCCATCCACGTGTATCAGAGGAGAACATGAGAAGAATTCAAGAGAGTTTTGAGCGTAGCCCACGCAAGTCAACCCGTAGAGCGAGCAGAGAACTTGAAATACCGTCACCATCTGTCTGGCGTGTGTTGAGGTGCCGTTTACTGTTCAAGCCATACCGCCTACAACTGGTACAGGCTCGTTGAGTTCATCTTTTTGAATCACACTCTACTTTAAATATCTTACTTTGTAAATATTAATGACATTAAATTTTTCAACAGAAACCATTTTTTAAGATTCAATTTCATTTTTGCGAGACATTCCTTTAAAGTTATGTCTTGAAGCTCAGAAAATTTGACCAGGGATAATGTTTTACACATTTTTGTCAGCTTCTGACCGCTCTGCATGCACCTAGAACAATTCCATCCTATTTTAATTAGTCAAGCGAATGTATTCAATTATGGTTCTAACGAGAAGCGAAATACCAACATCATCTGTTTCCAACGTTTCATTTCCGATACATGCCCAGGAATTAAACTAGCGAATCTTGTGCTGGGAAATTGAGTGTCACCAGCCACCAGCAAGTAAATGTATTGATCAGACATTTTGTTCATTCAATGTGCACGTCACGGAACAACGGACCAAGAACTTAGAATTTTCTCTATTTCAACCACTTCAAGTTTCATGCTTCGTGCGAATGAATCTTTTTAATGATTCTAATTACGAAATCCTGTTACTATTCTATTATTGACCAGAATGTTTTGCAGAGAAAAAGAAGAATTATTAATGTAAACCCCTGCTCGAATGTGTGTTGCCCATTTCCTTTTTACCAGTGTAGATTACAACCACCTCATTTCCGCTAGGAGTTGGCTTTCTCTGGGACCCTATTCTGTTATTAAGCAAGGAAACGTCATGTGGACGTTGTAGGGAATGACTTTGAATAATTTTTATACGACCGGGATTGAACCGAACTACTGTGTGGAGAATTGTACCATGCGATGAGTAGAACTAACATATTCACCGTTATTCCTCATTTGTGACGAGTTTCTTTATCTCAAGCATTATTAATTCAGATACTTAAAATACTGATTGATTTTGAGTACACAAGGCGTGGAATCCATTAGGGAGGCAGCAGAAGGCAAGATAAATAATTTCACTCTGCATTATACGTTCAAGAGAAACTGGGAAGTTTTGGGAGAAGGAAAGTTCACTTCGTGAAATATAAATTATGTACACCTAAAAAAATAAAATTATAAGTATTTAGTTTTATTCAAAATTCTAATTTTTTAAAATTCGAGGACAAGTCATATCTTTAGCATTTTAAAATTAAAACAAATAAACTATATTCTTAACTTTTGTCTTCGAACAACACGACATTTTTAGTTTCATTGTTCATTTCTAAGCTTAACTGACAGAAGGACTGTATTGCTTCTTATAAGAGTACCTTTGTTTTGAGAATGACTCAGTAAAAAGATGTTCAATAAACAATTTTAGCTTCTTCCTGAAATAATCAATTAATACGGGCTCCAGGCCAAACATTCTACATCAGAACCTCCCATTTACAAATGAGAAAGTCGTACTGTAAACTTAAATGCTTCTACATTGGCTGCAACGTTCAGGTAGAGACAAGCATATGTAGGTGTAGAACATGAATTCCAGCCAAAGTACAGAAAAATGTAATTTACATCGCCGAGCACTCTGTGCGAAGAAATATGTAAAATAAAGTACATCAGAACAAGTGCTGCACTTTCAGAAACTCTCTTCTCTGTGTAATGGTATCTGGATCTGAAGGCGTAAGTAAAATATTAAGTTCACGGAATATGAGTCAACAGAAATCTAATTACTATTACATAAATATAGTTTTCCCTTGTGCGTGTGTACTTTGTTGTGTGTTATTAATTACGCACAAAGCCTGTGCAAATTTCAGAGCCTTGATAAAAGAGTTTCGACTTTAGAGAAAAGAGGTAAAGCAGAATGTATCAAAATGCATAACGGGAATCATAGTTAATTCTTAATCTGCGTTTAATTACCGTCAGCGGATCAACGAAGACTTCTAAAATGTTGCTGGTCTTAAACGGTTAAATATGACACTTTTAAAAACATTTAATCTTTTAAGCATGGCTTTCGGTCATGTCAAATTTGCGTGTAATGTAATATGGCATGGAAGAAAACTCTAATGTGGAAGTTGCTTTTCTGTCTACAAATAATGCGCCTGAGAGCTGTGCACTGAAATTGTGAGTTGCAAGTAATGTATTGTCCAAAGAGTAAATATCGCGTTTTTCCGCCCACAACTAACTGTACCAAATGCACACACATATACTCTATCGAAATGATCGTTGTGCCTTGATTTATTGTTATGTTTCTTACTTGTTGTTTGCATTCTCTTGCTTACTTTTATCCTTCGTACTCCTATTCATTTTAATACTCACGTAAAAGCCTCTGCACGATATTTCCCATAGGATCAACAGCCAAGAAAGTAAGAGAGAAGAACGCGCGTTTTCCCGTGTTTGTTCGCTAGGCAGCAGTAGCGCAATAGAATTCCATTGTTGCTGCTGGTGTTGCACCATTAACTGACAAGCTGTTATCGTATGAAGGCGACAACACGGCCTAACAGGAGCATGCTTCTTGGTACGTCGGCACAGTAATGCGCACCGACAGAAGTTTGCCCACTACGTGTTACGAGACATACAGAGCACAGGGACTTACAAAGTGTCGAAAGTTTTGTTGTGAAACACTTTGAGCGTAGGTGAATTTTCTGTTTGCTTAATGGTTGTGTGCACAGTATGAGTGCATGTGCTTATGGAGGAAAGTACACGTATGTATGTACGTACGTACGTATGTGTATACGTATGTATGTATGTATGTATGTATGTGTGTGTGTGTGTGCATGTGTGTATGCATGCGTGTATGCGTGTGTGTATTCATGTATGCAAGTATACATGTCTATGTATATATGTACTCGTATGTGTACAACGTATATATGTATGTATTATGTATGCATGTATATATGTAGATATGTATGTCTGTGTATATATGTATGTATGTATATAAATGTGTGTGTGTACGTACGTATGTATTTATGTATGTATGTGTGTACGTATGTAAATGTATGTGTGTGTATGTATGTACATTTACGTATGTGTGAACGCAATCATGTGTGAGACCTTCACAAAGTTCCGTTCACAATAATATGCCACTGCCATTTGCCTCAAAACAAACGCTACGACAGTGACTGAAACTAAGCAATGATCCTTTCCACGTCAATAATAATTCGCTGTTGTTAGTCAAGTTGTATTTATACGTCATTTAGTCTATACCTTCTCAGAAAGTGTCGTTAAACTAAGTAACAGTAAAAAAAAACGTCGTGCTTACACATACTTGCGTGTACACAATTTGACGGTTGCCATCAATTTGTGTTTTCGATAAAAATGCTTATTTGTTCTGTTTATTTGTTTCGCTCATCTTCTCCAAAACCGTACAGAACAGTTCTGGGATCCGCTCAGCCTTCTGTGGAATGGGTACCAGAATTAATTCCCGGCGGTAAATTCACCTTGGCCTGAATTTGACAACCCATCTCCAAATAGGGCTGAGGTTAGGAATGAGTGGAGCTATATCGCCACTTCCCCAGTATGCCTTAATGGAGGGCACAGGGACAACTCTACCTTCTTTTACCAACCCGTCATCTAGTGTGCATACGAGCAGCTTCAAAGCATGTTTTACTGCTGAAGTCATAACACGTATAATCCATATGCATGCTGCCAAACCGTAAACGGAAAAGAACTCTGTGATATTATCGGCTGTAGTGTCAGAGTATGGGCTGTAAAATTACTGGCTCTTTTGTTCGGGTTTAATAACCAGAAATTTCCCACTTCTTCTATTAAGGTATTCGATTGCCAACCGTCACTACCACCCTGCCAGCAGGGCCCAATATTACTAATAATTACAGTGTTAGTAAATTTCTAGGAAGTTGTCAGTGGGTAAAGTATACGGATTTAGCAGGCTCACTGGATTAGTCAGAATAATCCAATACTTTTGTACCAATTGCCAGTGTAAAGATCAGGCTGATATAGCCTATGAAGATTTATTCCTCTATATTTTCTTATGGTATTTTACACGAACTAAAATGTCAATTTGGGTTAAAAAGTGTCAGTTTGTTCTTAGAATGTAGTGAAATAAAACTGGAATTACTTAACAAATCAACTTGTATTCTCGCAGAAAATGAGAGAAGTATAAATTTAAAGAATGCCTGCTACCATTACTTCCAGAATCTCCTGTCTACACTTTTCGAACTGCAAAGACATAAAGATTAAAATATACAGACCAATGACATATATCACAACTCGTCAAACACAAACACATCATTTTCTTAATTAAGCATGACTACATATTTCAGTCGACATAGACCATCATCAGACCAATAATACAAAAACTTTCAAAATAAGGAAAAAGTATGATACAAATATAATTAACATTATGGAATCACATATGTATTATAGTAGTTCTTACAATGTAAAATTATATAAAAATTTTGACATTTAGCTAACCGTGCATCTCAGTATATTTATCTCAGTATTTAACCAACTTGATGCACAAAATTTGTTTCACAATAAGTTTTATTTCATGCTTCTACATGTATCGAGGTCAAAATTGCATTACACAGCCTCTGGTATCATCATACCTATAGGTGTGATGATACCAGAGGCTGTGTAATGCAATTTTGACTTCCTGATGATGAGCACATGTGCTCGAAACATGTAGAGGCATGAAATAAAACTTTTAAAAACAAATTTGTGAGTCAAATTGGTTAAATACTGAGGTAAATTATATAGAAATGTATAAAAATTATCCCAGGGTGTTTAGTGTTCTAACCGGTGGTTGTTAAGAAGTAAATCCTTCGAGCTGTATACATTACAAACATTAAAACTTTCGCGTATACGTAGAATTATTAAAAATAAAGTCAAATATATTTCTATGAAGGAATTAATATTAGAGGATTCGGCTACGTTATTGACAAGCTAGTAACGTCTTATGAATTATCACGCCGAAATGGTAGACAGGCATATAAAATATAGATGTATACTCTTATATAGGCGTGTAGAGATGTTATTTAATTTGTCATATATCTGCCTTATCACACGCTTCGTATTTTTAAAATCAAGTGTTTTCAGATGGGTGTATCTTTTGAAGTTGTGAATGTTTAAACAAACCTACGAACTCTGTGATTTATACATCGTCAGTTTGTATTACGTAAGTGTATGAGCATATATTATTACTTATTGTGGGTCTTCGGTATACTCTACACAATGTAATTTTAAACTTAGTAATACTGGTCTGATTATGTTCTGTTTAGACCTCAACATGTAGTCATGCCCAAGTAAAATAAATGTGGTTGTGTTTGGTGGATTGTGACAGATTGTCTCGAAAGTCTTATTAGCATAGGGGGATGTCCTCTATGAATTAAAAAAAGTACAGAAATATGACTGTAACTATCATTTTGTATGGGTGAGAAACATTTCTCTCACAAAAGCTAAGGGTTTTTCAGGGAAACGTTACTGTGGAAGATATTTTTTTGCGTGAGGCGTAGGACGTACGTGTAGGAAAAACCGCAAAGTGGAGCTTTTTTTGATGTGTCTGCTCACCAGTTATGCGGGTGACCAGATCAAAGAGGCTGAAGCAGATGGAGCATTTGGAACTTTCGTAGAAGAACAGAATTACATTCAATTTTTGTAGGGAAACCTGTAGGAAAGAGAGTACTTGGGAAGTATAAGTGTAGATTGGAGGACCGAATTATAATCAGTCTTAAAGAAATAGGACGGCAATGCCTGTAGAGCATTATTTGAAACTGAACAGGGGTAGAGATAGGGCTTTTTGAATAAAACAATGAAAAAGTTTCTTCTTTAAAATGCGGGACTATTTTGACTAGATGAAGAACTAGCAACCTGTCAAGAAGGTCTCTGCTCCATGGCTTTGGTTAGGAAGGCAGTAGTTTAGTTTCTTAAGGTTTTGGAAAGGTAGAAGAAATATAGGCCTTTGTTTAAATATGTGAAAATTTAGATGCTATTTCAAACAACAATGCACAATATGTATTTTTTTACAATATCTATATTAGGATTATTCCAGCATATTTCGATCCTTCTCAGGGAATCTGATGTTTATTGGACCGTGCATTATTTTGATAGTTGAAGAATAAAAAATCAACTAGATTGTTGAAGAATAAAAACTAACTAGATATCACATGTTATATTTACTTAACTTCTTAGATACTTAACATGTTTCGGACATTAATATGTTCATCTTCAGGAGTTTGCGACTATGTTGTTGAACTACCACATTGGCTGTATTGTTCTTGGATTGCTGTGTGTTGAAGTTAGGGTGTGGTTCGGCTAGGGTGGTATCCGGGCTGCCGGCTGCCGGCTGCTTCAGCCGTCAGCCCGGATACCACTCCAGCTGAACCGCACCCTAACTCCAACACACAACAATCCAACAATACAGCCAATGTGGTAGTTCAACAACATAGTCGCAGACTCCTGAAGATTAACATATTAATGTCCGAAACATTTTGAGTATCTAAGAAGTCAAGTGACTATAACATGTGATATCTAGTTAGTTTTTATTCTTCAACCATCCTCAGGGAGTTTCAAAGTTGTAAATCGCAGAATTTATGTAGTTTCCATATTAATTTTATTAATATTTCATTAAAAATTGTTAAATTGAAACATGTATGTGGTTGTTGTTAATACAGACTACATTGTATCAACAACAACCTCACAAATATTTTTATATGATAATTTTTAATGAAATTTTATTAACACAGAAACTACGTAACTTTAGCAATGTACAACTTTGGAACTACCTGAGGATGATAAAATCGTATCGAAAAATGTAGGAATTATTAAAATTATAATATAGTTAAGTTAAAAAATATATGTTGTGCACTCTTGGTTGAAATAAAACTAAACAACGATGTACTGTACATACTTAAAAATATCTGAAATTTGAGTGTATTCTCCATTCAATATTTTAGAATTGTATGTTCTCATAAAATATAAAAATTTATTATTTCATTTAAAATAACAGATAATAATTATTTGAATTCTTATTTTCTTACTTTACCTGTTTGTTGGAAGCATGTGTGGTATAGTGAATAATCGATCGTAACAATGACTATCAATCGATATAAGAATTAAAGTTATGAACAAAATAATCGTAAATATAGTTGTTTCTTTTGTAATTCCAGTGAAATTTTAGGACATTGTGGGCGGACACATAACCACTAAGTTCTCGTACAGCACATGTCCTTATCTGTGCATTTTATCGAATGATGTTGCATGTTTTGTGTACCAACCCCGACTACCTCTGTAAATAAAATAACTTTTGTGCGTCATGAATTTATATTAACAATTCACGTTTCCATTGCATAGTGATCAATATACAGTTTTATGTAAAGTGCATTGTTTCAACGTTTAACTCGAATTCTGATATTCTCGATAAGACAAAAAATTAGCTTCTTTTTCTGCCCTTTCCTTGCAAATCTCCAAAATTGGATTTACATGCCCCTTATTTATTTTATAGACCTACACTTGGACACAGTATGCTCTCAATAAACTTTAGCATATTGACTTAAACTTTACTTCAGATAATAGAACGAACATGTAATAATAATAATAATAATATGCTCTCCATTGCGGGAGGAAAGGAAGCTGAGGGTGTTTGAGAACATGGTGTTGAGGAGAATATTTGGACCTAGGAGGGACGAGGTAACGGGGGAATGGAGGAGATTGCATAACGAGGAGCTAAATGATT
>Ga0123352_10013736_pt1 | contig 12858 bp, 3 predicted proteins | sample TergutLab28metaG_FD_89700 | JGI IMG/M metagenome (GOLD analysis project Ga0123352, IMG submission 89700) | Labiotermes labralis P1 segment gut microbial communities from Petit-Saut dam, French Guiana - Lab288 P1 | ecosystem: Host-associated > Arthropoda: Insects > Digestive system > Gut ... | reverse complement strand
GATATTATGACCTGTACCGGAGGCTGCGGTTACAGTTTTTAGTACTCTTGATGATGGGTGCTGTGACACCCGAAACATGTAGAGTGACTTTGCAGTAAATAAATATCTGCATACTGTTGCATCGGGTTGGATTTTTATTAACATTGTCTTAGCAATATTCCACTTTCTCCTCCTCGCAACAGAGGTGTTACTTCCCTTCAAATAATATATTGAAAAAAATCTGAGTTCCTCAGCAAATAACTTTCTGTCTTCTACTTTTAATTCCTGCCCTAAGTGACCTCAGGTTAGGCAGTGGGTGAGATAAAAATAATGAAGAGACGTGAAGATAAATAGTAGGAATGAGAAGAAAGACTTTGGTAGATAAAATCTAAAATAGGATATTGCCAGCCCCACAGACGTCGCCATGGTGATCTGAGTGTTTTTCGCTAATTGGATTGTCGTCATTCACCAGTAAAAGGATTGTCATTCGTTCACTAATCCCATTTACAAAAATAATTCAACATATTTCTTGACAACCGTCTAATCTTCTGTTGCACGTTCTGCGACTGACATCACTTCTGAAGCACATGTTGCTAACTTACACGACCTAAATGATAATCTACATTAATTTTTCAGAACACAACAGCACTAGCAGCGAAATATTAAAACTGTAGGCTTTTACAGTGGCCACTATAGGCATGTGTGTCACAGTCTTTAACGTTAAGCAATACCGCATTTTTCCACGCAGTTTACCTATATTCTGTGCCCCATATGATTCTCCAGGCAAACAGTAATTGCTTTTCCTAACGGTATAGACCAGCTGTTGTAACGAAGTAGCAGCGTACTTTATGTGATGCAAGAACTAGATTTGGAAGATAGACTTATTGCTCCAAAGTAGTGAAATACAAATAAAAGTAGACACACTGGCATAACCCAGTTTGTTGTAATCTTTTATGACGTCTTATAAACAAACTCGTTCAAAATGGACCAAGATATATTTACCGAATTTAGTTAATTAACCTGTTTCATATAAACATGTAGATCGGTTAGAAAGTAACTTTACATGGTCTATAGTGTCATATAACTAAAGAAATAACACTGGTTTTGATTATATCAGGAGAATTTGTCGCCGAGGGTTTGTCTGTTGCCAGAACTGAAGCGCGATATTGACTTCCGCAAATTTGAAGATAATCTAGAGATGGAAATAATTGTGTCAGAATGACTAATTAAACAGGACACGAACATCTGTCAACAGGGAATATAAACGTTATTATCACGACGGGGTAAATACCTTAATTGTGGTAAGGAATGTGAGAAAAAACAGTAGAATGTCAGTGAAATTAAGCGTGAAGTGATCTTATTAGGCAGAAAATGGAGAACACTTAAAGTATTCATATTCTACTAATTTTGTGACAGTCCCTCCTGTATATATGCGATACTTTCAGTGTGGTATGAAATGACGTGTCAAGAAGAAAAATCCGTGAGAGGGAGGAAAGATATAGGGTATTAATCTTCCATTTTTTAGGCCAATCATCGACGTATATTGGCCATTCAAAGGACGTGGAATACACAAAACCAATTGCAAAAAATACGGTATATATTAAGAAATATATGTGAAAATTATATTTTCTACTCTCCTTTCTCATTTTTAACCACAAATTTACCCCCTAACCCCTTGTTATGCCAAACTCTCCCCTACGGATCGTGTATTTCATTTATGGTAATTTCGTGCATGAGGAGCGATTTGTATGAAAAATAAAAGGAAGGGGAACAGAGGCGACATCATTATCACGCACATAAATGTTCTCTCTCAGTGTTCTGGATTCAGAAGGGTTAATATAATGGGGCTAAGGGACGACGTAACCCCAGCAAATGTTATAATAATGTCATCTTATTGGCAAACGTTTGTTGTATGGATATTAAAATTGATGTATTTTTAGCATGAGTTGTTTTTACAACTCAGTGGAGCACCAGAAACCGTAAGATATACCTTAAATATCGTCATAATGGTGTGTTAAAACTGCATGTAACATAAGCAACAATCTGTGTAAATTATACAGCGATTAATTAGCTATAAATCGCGAACTAAGACCAAACGCATGCAGATGGAAGGAGCATAAATATTTGATAATTTTGTTCGTGTTAATGGCCAAATCATTGAAAGGAATTTTGAAATTTTTCTACTTAAAACTGGCTTGTAATGTACTGTTCGTTGGTGGTTAAATATTTACAGATACTTCAAAACACATTTGTTTTAGTTGTTAAGATTTTGATACAGGAGGAATATAGGGTGTATTAATTTACTTATATGACTTACAATATTGGCAGTTCAGCCGTGGAACCGGCTGTACTCGTGCCTGATCTGTTTTTGAAATTCGGAGTGTGTCGACCCTGTTCGATAAAAAAAAGTGTAGGAAAGTATCTGTAACTGCTAGAAAAATGTCAGAATATTATCAGAAATGAACCACCAAACATATATTTTAATTATTTTCATTGTTACACCGTGCATGTTGTCGAGTTACTCAATTATTACACCAACAACTGCACATATATAAAATTTATACATTAAAACATTAAAAACGCTCCTACGTGTTTCGGCCCTAGGACCATCCTCAGGGAGCTATATCTTCCTTGCTAAAGTCACACTAGAAATAGTCACATATTAATTTCGTTGTACCAGTTGGGTATTGTGGCAGCATGCCATGTTGTGTAATGTTATGTTGTGAAGAGTGCCCTGCTACGGATGTGCATTCTGTGCGTGAACGCAACGAAGCACAGAATGCACATCCGTAGCAGGGCACTCTTCACAACATAACAGTTCCAAAGCCCACCCCATCTACCATCGAGGCACGGACGGAATACACCAGTAGCTATACCTGTACACTCCATATGTTTCTTCATGGCATGTTACAGAGCAAAATTTATCTTTTACAAGACATCAAATTACACTGACATCAGCTCAGCATCTATTATTTCATTGTGTAACGTTTATAGATTCCCATTAACCTAATATTTTGTTATCGTATCCTTGTGCGCCGAATGCCTTTCTTGTACGAGTAATTACCCTAATTAACTTACGGTTTTAAATGGGTCATAGGCGTGAGCGAATACTGAAATTGTAATAGTTGAAGAATAAAAGACCAACTTCATGTCACTTGCAATTTTATTTCACTTCTTACGTATTCAACATGTTTCGGACATTAATATATCCATCATATGGAGCTTGCGACTGTGCTGTTGTGCTGAAGCCTGCAACACGGACACCACTCAAACCCAGCCGCACCAAATCTCCAGCACACAACGAACCGAGAACAAAACGACCGATGTGGTAATTCAACAGCACAGTCGCAAGCTCCTGATGATGGATATATTAATGTCTGAAACATGTTGAGCACATAAGAAATGAAGTAAAATAGCAAGTGACATCAAGTTGGTCTTTTATTCTTCAACCATTACAATGATGCAGGTCCAATAAATATAAAATTATTGAAATTATAACTTAAACCATTTGATCAAAATTAGTAGATTTTGAAGAAAAAGGAATTTTAAGATTGGATTGAGTTTCGAATATTCATTGGAACGTTTAATTTAACTCAAATTGCTGCTATACTACATTCTTAATGTTTGTTGTAGGCCTGCCTAGGACTGACAAAGAAGACGCATAGCTCAGATTTCTTACACGTCTTGGTATTTCCTAGTATGTTTCGGAAACTAAAATTTGCCTAAAATCTATTCCAAAGTGGATTATTTAAAATTATATTTAGAGAGCAGTAGGAATATAAAAGAGCACTCGGAAGAAGTAATACGAGAAAGGGGAAGAAAGGTCAGAATTGGAAGCTTGGTTTGAAAAACAAACAAGTTACTACCTTATTAACTTCTGTATGGCTCTCTTCATCACCGAGCTCCGGCAGGCACCGCGAACAAACAACATATCAGCAAATACGTTTGCTGCATGTTTAAAAAGAAGAGTAATTTCCTTTTTATACTCTGCTCCCCGTTCTACTGAGGTACAATCTGTAACCCATTCTCTGTACCTTTCACATGGTTGGAACTGTCTGAAACATACCTGTAACAGGGGTTTCAAAAATCTTTACTTGCATAACTGAAGAATCAAAAAACCAACCAGATACCACTTGATATTTTTATTGTACTTCTTATAGGCTCAACATGTTTCGGGCATTGCTATGCCCATCATCAGGAACTCGCGACTTTGATGTTGATTACCACATTGGTCGTTTCGTTCTTGGTTTACTGTATGTTGGAGGTTAGGTGCGGTTAGGCTGGAGTGGTGTCCGGCCTGCAGCCCGGACACCACTCCAGACATGTAGACGTGACGTCTTCTGCATCGTCTCCAATACAGTATTCATTAATGAAAATGATGTGACGCAATAGGGTCTGAGCTATTGTAAATGATGGCAAGTAATGCATTATGAGTAAAAATGTCGTTAAATAAATAAATTTTGGTAAACTTCCTTATTTACTTTAAATTGTTTTCCTTTTCCTTTCTAGAAATATTCGTTGACTCTTTCTTCGCTGCCAACGAGATATCTCGACGCAAGATGACACTACGTCTGGTCCTAACAATAAAGACGCTTGATACTGAAAAGTACATCTACTTCTGCTGCCAACTCTGATCACATGGTGGTCATTTAATGTGACTTATCATGATTCAAAATATTATTAAGTCCTTTATAAACATGGAGAAGATCGAAATTATTTTCTGAATTAAGCTTAGCTTTGAAACAGTGGCAAAGAACGTGGTAAAAAGATCCCGTATAATTCCCGTTATTTGGGTTTTCAAATAAGGATAACTAGAACTACTTTGAAAAGCCCTGGGTGAAGACACACGAAAAGAGAGTAAAAGAGAACGTTTGAAAGAGAAGAGACATAAAAAGGCAAGTAGAAAAGAGAGTAGCATGGAAGAGGAGAAGGCTGGAGAGAAATGAGTTTGTTAAAAAGCCAGAAACGAAGGGAACACGCATCAGAAACATCAAAGTGGCAACACAAAATGAAATCCTCGCTGCAAGAGCTGTGGGATGATGCTTCTAATGCTCACTGGACCATGCGCTGCGGGCTCATCTTGCCGATAGACGCAACCGGAAAAATACTGGGGGGAAAAAAAGGAATGCTGAAGAAAGAGCATATAGAGATTAATATCGAAACGCAAACATGCTCATGCGTAGCGGCTGTTTCATCGCGAGATGATGGCGCACTGTGTTCCCGCGACTTGCACTCCCCGAATATATTTGCATTCTAGTCCGTCTTTAAGAGATTAATTAGAAAATGTCTGGCCTTCGCATAAAATAACAAACAGTCTGAACCATAAACTGTAACGAAATATTTTTAACTCTTTGCAAGAAAGTACAAGCTATGCCCAACAGTGAAACACACAACGTTACCAACAGCACTCTCCGAAGACTGTTACCCTCCCTTTGAAGCTTAAATTATGAAATGCAAAATAATGAAATTTTTCCACATTGAATTTAAAGAAAAAAATACGTGAAATCCCCACTTATTGCTTTATGTGAACTTGGTCTTATTAAAAAGGTAAAGTGATCCCGTTACAGGCCCGGTGTGACCCAGAGGGTGGGTAGAGGTACAGCTCTACTCTTCCATTACAGCGGCACTAGAAGGGGTGAGTGGTCAGCAGAACGCCCCGGCCGCACTTTACCCCCGTGCAAGACCCTGTACCCATTTTACAGCAGGATGGGTGGGCCCCAGGGCCGGTCTGGACGGGCGGAAAATCTCGTCCCACTGGGACTCGATCCTGGACCGTCCAGCCCCTAGTCAGTCGCTATACCGACTGAACTACCCGGCCCACATTTAGTCTTATTACAAAAAGAAAATATACTTGGAAATTGCATCTGCCTGGAAAGTTTTCGCAAAATCTTCCCATATCAAAACTGCATAAAAGTCGGTAAGGATTTATAGGATAGGCCTGCCTCCGGAATGAAATCTTTTCTTTCTGCAGCCTACGCATTATTATGCCCCAGTATTACTTACAATCGAAATATCAAATTTTAAAACCCCGTCCAGTCGCTAAGCGCTGAAACATGGACAGACAGACAGACAGGCAGACAGAATGACGTGAGCTTCCCACCACAAACCGAGGTGTACAAGTTTTCCCAGAATTTGAGCGATGGTTTCCAGCCTATATGTTCGCAGAAACGATGTGTTAAGTAGCGCTGAGTTGTGCATTTGTGGAGCTCTGTGAATAAGGCAGCTTTAATTAATAGTGGCAGAGACTTTAGTTAAGGGCAAAGGGGGGTTTTGTATAAAGAGGAAAACGATATTTTATAAAGTGTAAAATAACCCTAACAATTATACTCCAGGCAGAAGATATAGGCCTTACCCGTCACCACGACCAGCCGGTTGAAGTTCTTTACGAAACAGTCGGTATTAGAATTATCCAAATCACATAAATACATTGCATAGGCAAAATGCGAAAATTTTGCATGTTAAATCAGGTGGTGTACATAGTTGCCACTCTGCTTCAGAGGATTAAGTACTCGAAAAGACGGAATTTGGAATCGTTAGCTACTATCCTTCTCTATTCAAAGGTTCATGTTATCTGTGAGAGTACAAAATCAAATTAAATTTTCTTCTTTTAAAATAAGAACTTCTAAAAAAAAAAGTAAATATTTTCCTTGTATTGGATAGAAAAGGGAAATATTAATGAGAAGTGAATAGAACCCGCGAACGGGACCCTCTTTAATTTCCAGCTCGTAAATCTGTCTTAAGCAGAAAATACAAGGAAGACCACTTCTTCGTATATTTATTTCAACTTCTCTACACTTTTCGGGCAACTATGTGCCCATCATCAGGAGAACTTACTTTATCTATGCGACACTGATATTTTTCATTCTGCAGACCAGACAGCCACCCATACAGAACGAAAAATACCAATGTCGCATAGATACAGAATGAAAAATATCAGTGTCGCATAGATACAGTAAGTTCTCCCGATGATGGGCACATAGTTGCCCGAAACGTGTAGAGAAGTTGAAATAAATATACGAAGAAGTGGTGTGCACCTAGTTGGCTTCATTTAAAAAAGATTATACAGGGATGCACGGTCAACAAAACATAAAAAAATACAAGAAAGAATTTAGCGAATGTTACATAGTGAATTAAAGAAACATTTCGGATTATATCGGAAAGCATAATTTACAACAGTGTAGTTCCATCTTTAAATGTTTTTATCAGTGTCACAAGTAGAACTTCTATCGGTTAGATTTTGTACAGAACGCGACAAACCTGTCCACGTATTCGTCACAAATATTTTTGTTACACACACGAACACAGTGCGCAAGAGGCAGGTATCAAATTTTTACTGTAGTCTTTAAGAAATAAATCTGTAATAATCTGCACACAAATATTATTTTTTCCTGAAATATCGTCATTGCTGACGCGCTAAAAACATTCTCTAGCGCACATAAACTATCTTGAAAACCCTTAGAAAAGGTGAGACGGAAAACGTCTTCAATAGAACAAACTTCTCCCGGGATATGGGTACTTTCCTAGTGAAGGTCGCGATATATAGAGGCTCAGCTTTAAACAAGCAACACAAATGCAATAAAGAAAAATACACGACATTCGAATAATTTAAAAAATTGGAATTTCTGATTCGATTCGCATAAAAAAATTCAATCGTGACGCTTGACGTCGTTATAACAATCACGTCTACCCTACAGATATATCCCGGGGTGATGATAAGTCCTTAGCCCGACCAGGAAGGAAACAAGCTCGGAAGCACGTCAGGGACGCGAGCGATTTCAACAACGTCGAGAAGCGAACTGTCATCAAGTTCCCCCCCCCCTCCCGCAAGGCAAGGCGTCGAAGGAAATTCACGCCATTCTGAGAGAAACATTACATTATTTCCTTCCTGGTCTGGCTAAAGACTTATCAGCACCCCTGTAACTTGCGGTTAAATTTCACAGTATTCTTGAGTGTTATATGTTGGGTCCGCGGAGGAAGCAGGAAATATGTAAGGTTGTTATATTTCATATGTAAGGGATAAGGAGGGTCTTACACAGGGAATAGACGAGTTGTGATTTTCTGTACTTTTCCCTCCGATTTAGTGAAACCTTTACCAGAACGGCGCCATCTTAACTGAAGTTAGCCTCTGTAACCTTAAATTTAAATACCCTAACCAATGACTGCAGTCAGTAGATGAAGGTAGTCACTTACATCCAGCTTTCTCTGTCGTATCTCAGAACGGAGACAAAGAGGAAGTTCGAGAATGCAATAATATGAGAGAAAACGAAAGACGTGCAAATTAATGAGATCACGACAAAATTTCCCTCTTTTAGATGATAAAGAGAAAACGGACAAAGATGGAAGGAGTCCGGGAAACACCGGCGCAGTAAAGGCGGGGACAGGAGGGGTTCAGTTAGCGTCTCACACATAATTTAGCCATTAGCGCGCGGCGACGCTGCCAGGTTGGTTGGTTGGGTGCATGGGTCTTCCCCTCCACCATTCTAACGGAAATGACCCGTTGGAGAAAACGCAATTAAAATCTAATTTGGAAGTTAGCTCTGGCTGAGTGATCAGCTTTATCGGGTAGACCGAGGGGTGGGCAGAAAGTGAGAGTTGCTACAGGGGAGAATTTGCAGGTACTGGCTTTGTGTTGCAGCAATACGCTGAAGTGGGTGTTTCAAATTACGCTCTCGCCCTCCCAACCTCACCGTTCCCCGTCCTTCGTTCCGTTACAGAATAATTTTATCTGAGATTGGAAATTGGGTTTTCATCCTTACATTCCAGGACTACGTTGAAAGATCGCGTTTGGTCATCAGACTGAAATTTTGTTTTAGTGTAGACAACATACACACTACGTTTTAAAATATACGCTATGTAACCGTGCTTTGAAACACAGCTTCCAAACTCGCCCATGTTACTAATAAACTCGAAGATATCTGCACATTCCTTAAGTTATCCAGCAAGATATTTTAACTCTCATCAAAAGAACAAGGTGTTCTAAATACTTGTACATATCCATACTTATATAACAGCACACAAAAAGCAGCATTACGTAGGTACACGCTGTTCGGAATAAAATAACTAACATTGCTGGTGTCTTCATTTTAGGCTTTCATAGAAAGAAAATTATAATGCATTATTTGATACGTAATATTTGTCTGTCTCTCTGTCTATATGTCTGTCTGTCTGTCTGTCTGTCTGTCTGTAAGAAGCAGTGCTCGAAGTACTAGACCGACTTCTGTCAGACGCTCAGTTATCTCTCATTGGTGGGACATAAATACACTACAATCCCACTTGCACCATTCATCGGCAGATCTTCGCGGCAGCTGATGCATGGCAAAAATTTGCAGATACGGTCGTCTGTTTCACCACATTCTTTAATAGCAAAACGGCAAGTTCTTATTCGATAAATAATAATTTAGAGCGCGTCTTTAAATATGCTAAGTGTAAATATTTTTTTCTTTTTTCTTTCTTCTTTCTCTGTTATTCACGATACCACCTAGTCTTTGGAGACTAACTCGGTATTTTATTCTGACCTAAATTGCTACGTTGTCTATTTGCTGCAGGCGTCGCCTGACAGTCCAGCCTGCTTTATTCTGGCTCCTCATTCATGAGGTTTCGAAGTTACACACAACGACGCACCTCAGTCGATAGAGTTTCCCTGGACGACGGGCCAGCTCGTCACAGAGACCTCAACCTGACAACACACACAACACTCACAACAGACAGACATCCATGCCCCCGGTGGGATTCGAACCCACGATCCCAGCAGGCGAACTGCCGTAGACCTACGCCTTAGACCGCGCGACCACTGGAACCGGCAAATGTAAATACGGTAGGCTATAAACAGATTTGCCCTGCTTTACACGCAACATCGCCAGCCGGTTATAATTGTTCAGGGAAATAATAGTTGCGTATTAAAGGAACATACAAACATATACGTACACAATACGGGCAAAATTCAATGCTCTTTTTCCGTTAAAGTAAGTGGTAAGTAAAGTTGCCACTGTGCTCTTACGGTTACTGATTCATAAAACTCTGCTTGTTTTTAAACCACGAGCGTTGTAAAGCTACATCCTCCAGCCAGCGGACTATATTTGAGGAGGCGCTAGAAATGGCTACAACATTTTTATGCCTTTTATCAAAGGTAGGGAGGGCCCAGTGGGAGAGAAGAGAGAACAAAGCCAGAGCTTCAGGAACTTCAGCTACGCCAGTACAGCACCACTCGGCCGTCACAGAGAGCGCATGAGTAACACAAGTGTTGTGTCACCTTCCTTATATGCCAACAGACAATATATTCTGGGAAGAAATTAGTTCTAAAATGAGCCATCCCCGTTGTGTGTATATAAACAATAGGTGTGGGTATCAGTCAATAACACAACAATATCTAAAAAGATGTTTAATAAAGGATGAAGTAAACTACGTGTTTCGGCCTAATGTGGCCATCATCAGGTTTTCATCCGAAAGTATGGTGGTAGTGCTTTACAGGATTGGTATGTGCATGTCACGATGGTGAGATTGCCACATTAGGCCACATTAGGCCGAAACATGTAGTTTACTTCATCCTTTATTAAACATCCTTTTTAGATATTGTTGTGTTAATGACTGATACCCACACCAATTGTTTAAAGAAATTAGTTGTCCAATACACTATACTGCCTAGAAATCACTGCGTGGATAGGAGTAAAGCTTCTAAGCTTATTAGAAACTCCACTTACCACGGTTTCTAACCCTCAATAATATCACTTGGCTAACACCGTATATTTTTGTGTTTCGTGTGATTCTCCCAATGAATAAGAATATTTCTCTACACACTTTTTCTTCACGACGAAGACTCGGTGTATTTACACGGAGGCAACAAAGATTTTTAAACTCTGGTAACATGAAATTAACGTTGCAAAGGGTTATACAATTGACAGTCGTAGAGCTAGTTAAGAAATTTCCCGAAATTAATAGAAACCGAATGTTCATTACCGTACTATCAAGACTCCGGCACTGGTTTGTTTCCTGAGTCACTAGAACACACTCTTCGCATTCTCATCCGGTTTATTGGATATCCATTTTAATAACATCCTCCTGCTTGAGTATTGACTTCCTAACCTCTTCTTTCATTTCGGTCTCCCCACCAAAATTCTGTAGCCTTTCTCTTCTTACATGCATTCCATATGCATAGCCTAGCACACTTTTCTTAATTTTACCACGCAAACACTGTGGTCACTAATTATATTTCTGCACGTCTTCTTTCTGAAGCGTCTTACAAACATAAGAATGCTAATTGTAATTTTTCTTCTGGTAAGTTTTGTAGAAAGTTGGAAAATCGCTTGAAAATAATATCAATGAATAATATACAACTGCAAACCAAACATATTGCAGACTCTCCTTAACATTCTGCACAACAGTGCGCAATCTAAGCGGCCTTCCAATAGTGTGGTAAAGTTAATTAGTGACGAATTTAGTACATATTGTTATGTGGTACTTTATAAAATACAGGTCTACCTAGCTAAATAAGATATTTATTCCACATCAGTTTATCATCATCATCACCATTGTAATTGTAATCATTATCATCTTCATTATCTGATACAATAAGCTCTGCAAAAGTTGCCTACGTGTTACTTATTTCGAAAAAGTTTTTCATCCCCTTAACTTTCCACAAAAGAGAAGATTAAGATAAGTTATAGGAAGAAGTAATTTTGCCAAGAACAGAGATAGAATTTGTATGTATAACGTAACATTGAGCGGCATTCCTATCTTTCATCCTGGAATCTTCACATGTAGCCATAACATTTAGACCATGTTGTTCCAATATTTTTTTTTTGTTTTGAAAATGTACATATATTGTAAAACGTTATTACTATAGCTATGGTTTGTTATCATGTTAGTTTGAAAATGTTATTGTTTGTACAGTACAGTACAGTACAGTACAGCGCACCGCACCGCAGCACAGCACAGCACAGTACAGTAAAGTACAGTACAGTACAGTACAGTACAGTGCAGTAAAGTACAGTACAGTATAGTATGTCTGCATGAATTTTGTGTGATTCATTTGTTGGTCATAGCTTAACTCTAATCTTCACCCCGTCGAAATAATTTTAGTTACGGCATTGAACAGAACACTTCTTGCACATTTTCCAGAGTTATTCATGATCTACGAAGCTTCGTACTTACAGGTACAGTAGATCCACTAACCAATAAACATTACATTCACATGTCTTAATTTTCTTTGTGGATCATGTGAGGGGCATGAAAAACTAGAACACTTTATTTCTGACTACTGGCAAACTGTATCGATTATTATCGATTACCGCTGTTATCGATAAGTAATGACGGCAACCATGGTAATGCTAGTAATGAAAGTAGTCATGTAGCCATAAATGTACATGGGTTTTATTGTAAAGTGACTACTATTATTGTTCATTTTAAACAAACTTGAATTTCATCAACAGATTATGGTAACAAACCCCCTCACTTCCTGGTCATAAAATTTCACGAAAATCTGTCCAGCGGGGTCCGAGTTGTTGCAAGCGGACAGACGGATAGCCGGGCGGACAGACACGAAATTTGCGAACGTATTTGATTAGGCTGGGCCAAAATGCATGTCACGCAGCCTGACCTATGATCTGTTCTCGCCTTCAGTCTAGTATCTTTATCACTGAATACAGCAATATTACTTGTTCTCCGCAACACTGAGAATCACCTGCAAGACTGCACAGTATCAATATTATGAAGACCACAATTTATACATAACAAAATCTGAAAAGTCTCTCAGGAAAATATTTGGACATTACAAGTTTGAAGTATATATATATATATATATATATATATATATATATATATAGTACGCAAATGGTACTGTCTATAGAACACAGTGGGCAACCATATAATTAATACAAGCGGCGT
>Ga0123352_10013734_pt1 | contig 12860 bp, 10 predicted proteins | sample TergutLab28metaG_FD_89700 | JGI IMG/M metagenome (GOLD analysis project Ga0123352, IMG submission 89700) | Labiotermes labralis P1 segment gut microbial communities from Petit-Saut dam, French Guiana - Lab288 P1 | ecosystem: Host-associated > Arthropoda: Insects > Digestive system > Gut ... | reverse complement strand
TGGCCAATATCTCCGTAACCACTGAACTTTGGATATAGGTGTTTTGGGTTATATCGTTATAGTTTGACCTAAGGAACACTCTCCCGAAGTTAGGTCCTTTCCTCCTGGGACACCCTGTATATAGTTTCTTTATTTTTTTAAGCTATAAACTTTAAGTAGTGTCTTAAAGATTAATGTATACCTTCAATTGTTGTAGAGGCACTTGCATTTTCTCAAGTATAGGAATTGTAAATTTTATTCCTGATGGACTGAAATATACTACTATCTCTGGAAAACCAGAATTATGCAATACAATTTCATGCAATCTCTGCTCTAGCTGCTCATGAACGTGTGTCTTATACACTGTAACAGCAACAACATTGATGCCTTTGCTGGACAGCTTATGTAACAATTCATCTCCTTTCAGACTTCCACAGGGAAACAGCAATGGATTCCCATATTCACCTGTAATAAAAGGCATGTTAGATCTTTCACTAACCACACAACTCATTGACATACATACAGACTTCATGGAGTCTAGATTTCAACTAACACCATCATTATAAGCCATTGAAGTGACAGAATGTCAAAATCAATTTCAACATACTGCGGCAGTGAATTATTGATTCTCATAAATTATTGTATATGTCATCACCATAGCAGGAGTTTATTCTTCAGGTTTTTCTGTGTCCCAAAAAAAAATGCAAAAACACACATAAACTGGATTGCAGAAAAACATCAATAGTTTTAAATTTAAAGTGAACGTATTGTATTTGTAACCGCAACACTGGTTTTATGTTTGATTTTGACATAATCCCAGTCTAAGATTTGTCAAGGTGTTAGGTAATAAAAAGCTCATTTCTCAGATGAATCGCAAATGGCGGTTTTACTGTACATAAGAAACCCAACCCATAGTGTCTCCAACACCCCTGCAACTCACTCTGGAGAATAATATCAGCCAAGGCACTTGCACTCCCTGCACTGCTTCCTTTCCCATCCAAGTCCAGCTCTTTCTTTAGGATTTTTGAAGTTCCCTCTCCAACAACAAAAACTGGGTGGTTGTTCCACCCTCCGAGCAAGCTTCTTATATCCTTGATGAAACTGACTGCTTTGATGGCTCTTTGACTTGTGAAAACAAGACCTGAAATGCACAGAATCAGCAATAATTGAACCTGAAGTTCATGCCACACCCACTCCAAAAGTCGTTTTGACAAGAAAGCCTGTGTTTTGACTAGAAAATACTGAAGTATGCTGCTTCTTAGGATGGACAGCCAGTTAAGTGAGCAGTTAAACAGACTGACCAACTGCCTGACTCTTTTTATTAGGTTCAAAAAATGTGCAAAAAGACATGCTTTCTTCTTCCTGTGTTTCTGGACCTGCTGAAGATTCTATGAGTAATAAGTATCAATTCTCTTGTGTGAGAAACATGAAGTATTTTACGACAAAGTGCTACCATAATTTGGAAAATACATTTTGGTTTAAATTACTAAGCCTAATTCTGTTTTGCTAGCTCTGCCTAACCTGTCACATACTTTGGGCCTCATTGTAGAATATAAGCTTAATTAAAATAATAACAGCTTGTCAGGCTGATGTGTCCCAATGCCAGTAATTCTGGATTTTCATTGATCTTCCTAATGACGTACACTGAAGCAAAGCCGAATGGTAGTGATGATACAATACCTAACTCCATACTACTTTAAGCAGCAGATGCATCACACATATGCTTCCCTGTATGAACTTCATGATAGGTTTAGTTCACATAATTTAGTCAAACCCAATTTCATGGTACAAATTTAAATTAGACATCTGTACATTTATTTAATATTCAAAAGGTAATTTGGTTTATAATGTAATACAAGACCTGTCCCTTTCTTATGCAAAAGAACAGACCACTATAATCGGCCTGAAAAATGGTTGTACCTAACCACTAAATACACAGAATGGGCATGTTTTCAGTAATTCATACTGATTTATTTGCAAAGCCCCATACCACGGGAACAGTATTTATCATTTAGCCTACATGATGCAATTCTGGATAAATTTACCTGAAAACTTGCTAGGGTTTTTAATATTTTGCTGTAACTCATTTAAATTACAGTATTCAAAATCTAGTACAGGAACACTCAGAGTACGAAAACCTGCTTCTTCTAACTTCGTTTTGTAGGGATCATCACCGTCAGCGTTATCCGTTAGTGCTTTGAATATCAGTACCTCTCCTTGTTTTGTCTTCATTTTTTATCGATACACATCTGCCTTCAAATCGCTTTGAACCTCCATATTACTAAACGCAGAAATATCACCCACATTCTGAAAGTAACAAATTTTCGTTTTGTGCCATATTTTATACATTAATTATTATGATCATTCTAGGTATGCCTCTGTAGTGAGTAACAATTAGATTTATTCGTCCTACAAACGAGAACCAGGCAATGATCAGCAAAATTCAGTCACCTCCACTTTCGCATCAGACCGTAACCACGACTTCCATTCCCTTACCCTCACTACATGATCTGTGCTCGCTTGCGGCGGATCAGCTGATGTGTCCGCCGACAGCACTCAGTGTGGTAGATACATAGAACCACTGTCGCGTAGCAGTGGCGTTCAGGTGTGTGTAGACCATAATTTACATTACCACTGTACCAACTGTTCATATTTCCCATGTCATTTTAATCCGAGATTGTCTCTTTGTCCCTTCACAAAATTTCTAACATCTGCAGGTAATGTGGCGGTCGTGTAGGTCCGTCCATCCACACGGTTTATCAACAGCATTCTGTACAACGCAATGAAAGAAGGTCGAAAATTAGAAACGCAATACTTACACTAAAAGAAGAAATCAACAGGACGTTGCTATCCCAGTAGAAACCAGATAAAAAGGGGATATTCTGTTAATCTGCATGTGGTGACATCTGGAAGTAAGCATGCATGTACAATAGCTTGTGGATCAGAGGTGATGTAAGCTCGCGCGGCCCACGGTGTTATACGCGTCTATGTTATGTAAAGTCATTGAAGACGGTTTGGAAAGATGGGAGTTGCTGTTTTCGTTTGTTCGTTCCTTTGTCTCTTGGTTTTGTATTCTGGAAGTTCGTAATGCGTCTGATGTAGGAATGATGTTTCAAGAATTGTGTTTGGAGTTCAGTATACCAGGACTTGATTACTTATAAAAAAATGGCTTGGTAATGTATGAATTCTTGACATAGTAAAATTATCGCAGGTGTGATTTCTTACATGTCTTGCAATTAAATATATGTAATTATAGGAATCCCCTGAGGAAGAACTACTTGTGTACCAAGCCTAGTCCAGCTCCACATGTTCTTACCAAAGTAGATGAAAGAAATTTGGAGATTATATTCCAAAGACTACAGAAGTAAGTTGATGTGTGAAACATGTTTTTTGAATAGCCCCCACAGTAGTGGATAGTATAGATAATGAGGCTTCTCATGCAGTTTTGTCTATCGTATTACAGCCTCTTGGCTACACATGCTGTTCAGTAGGAAGTACATACATAATGGAAACTGAGTTTTTTTCAAAGAATTGGAATTGTGTGGTTTTGTGGTGTACAAGTTTGCTGTTTTCATTTGTTGTACATACAAGTGTGTGTGAGAAGACAGGGTAGGCCCAAGTTTGTTCAGTTGTGATTTAATTTATAGCTGGTTGATTTTTTGAGTAGGCCAGTAATATATTTTTCTCAAGCTTTCCGTGCCAGGCACTGCAGATTGGTTTCTTCTGCTCCCTAAGTAAAAGTACTTGCCTGTCACTAGTGTAGACTGAAAACCTTTACTGATACATAACTTAATATTGTAGGAAACTAAGATTTCAGTTTTTTTGGGGGTGGGGGTGGGAGGTGTGTTGTTGAAGTAACATTTATAAATGTGATATGCTTCATCCTGGTATCATCACATTCATTTAGAAGCATATGTTAGTGTTGAGTGATGATTATTTTTGGTTGAATGAACACTATCTCAAAATACAGTGAAGACACTTTTTTTTCCTGCTTGTATATAGTTGATTAGTACATGATCTCTGCAATAATTCGTGCAGGAGTGGTACAAGATTCAGAAATTGCATAAAGAAATAACACAGTAGCTTTATCTTTGTCACACAATATGTAACTGTATATTTGCAAAATGTGTGTTGTGCCAGTAATCCAAGTTTTGCTTCTCATAATGCTTGTTAAATTGCATGTATTGTCAGTGTTGAAGAGATTACAAGAAGGCTTCAGAAGTATATGAAAAAGTACCTCGAAAATATGGCATTGGTGTCAAAATCAGAGCAGAAAATTACAGCTGACTTAAGTGGCAGTGCACTGTGTCATCAGAATGCTGAACTGAGGAAGCTTGTAGAAGATTATCATTCTGTGACATCACAGGTAGGTGTTTTGTTGCTAACCAAGGAGGTATTTGCAAGCAATAACACTTTTGACTAGTATTGGGAGGAAACATGTTTGAATCTTGGTCATTACTCTGACTGCCATGACTGAAATATTTTAGGGTTTTAATTGGTCCCCTCAGCCAGATGCTTGGATATCTCTAAGTAACCCAGACCTGTTTCTCCGTAATCCCTTCAGTTTCACTGTTTGCAATCTCCTATCATATCGTTCAGTAATAATAACCAGTATGATTGATGTGGGATTGTTAACCCTTTGGCAAGGGAATTAAATCTTTGACGCCAGAATTAAATCCCCCCTCCCCATCCACTTTAATGGCTGTTCAGCCATTTAAAGGGCTCACTGCACGACATATATATATATATATATGTGTGTGTGTGTGTGTCGTTCGGCGGCTAAGGGTTAAATAACTGCTCTTAATCCTTCCATTAACCTTTTAAAGCCTACCGGTTACGAGATGCACCAACAGTTTAACATTCAACAACTGTACGCTCTGCCCACAATGTATTTATGTATTTTGCATTTATCTGAGAACAAACAGTGACTTGTGCCACTTACAGCATAAACTGATTGATTTTTATAACCCAGATGAAAAGTGTTTACTGCGCGGTACAGACCTGGTCTTTAAATAAAGCAGTCTGACATTCATCTCTAAATGGTTAACAGGGTGTTGCTGAAGGGTGACTAGTCATTTGTAGTGAAATGGCGAGAAAGTGGAAGAAACACTGTAGTTGCTGGGCAGTAATGTGCAAAGTAATGGGGAGGCTTTGTAAATCCTAGTCTTGTGTAGAGTATATTTGGGCATTGAATTGTGGCACTGTACGGTTAATTTTATTGCCTTTATGCTAGTGTTTAGTAGCTCAGGGCTAATGAGGTTCCTGAATCGGAAGGTGTTACTTCATTCATGAGATAATTACACCATTGGTATGCCATTGGAATATGCATTTGTTGTCTGCTGCAAGATGGTGTCCAACAGTCATTCAGATGGAATGAAGGGAACAAAAAGCCTGAAGATTGCTGAACTGTTGGCCAAGGCTTGAATTGGATATCTCTCTTGTATCAATTAGATGCATTACTGATTGACCAAAAGTATATAATTAACTCACAAGAAGGTTTCTGTATTTCGTCTTGTTTCTGTACTTCGTTTAGAAAACTTATGGTTTCATTGTGCTAAGGGTCTGGTCTCCCCAAGTTCTTTTATAAGAGGGATTTGCATGAAACTTGGGTTGAACATCACTGATAACACCACCTGCACACTTTTAATTTTCTGCCATCAGTAGTGGAAGAATGCTGGTTGTATGAAACTCTTGAGGTGAAAGAGCCATTAGCTGCACTAATGTGGAGTTCTGAAATTGTGTGTGAGGTCTTAAAACAGTGTGCAGTTTTTAAGGCAGTTCTTTGCAGAATTTGAAATGGTAACATTGTGGCCATGCCATGTCATGTCTGTGTTTAACATTGGGTTTGATGTCAGGTATGAATTAACATGTACACTCAGTCAAAAAAAAATCCATCGGCCTGAAATTTTCTAAGTCCCCAACTGGAAGTCACATGACATACAGTTGCCATCATAATTCGAGTCATTTTCCTTTCCCAAATTTGTGCATTCGTGGCGTTTCTCCATCTTTCATTCATTACAATCAATCACACCGCATATATATTAACTGACGACAACAATACATTTGCTTAATTTGAAATTAAAACATTAAACTTCCTTAACTTTCCCAGGCGTGAGGCTAGCTAGGTAGCTTTGCTGCTAGCGATGGATGAGGCGACCAGACTGTTCCGTTCTTACAGTCGGGAGGCATAGCCCAGGCAGTTGAACACGTGTTAGCAGTAGCCTTCGGAAACAAACTCTTGTTGGTTCGAGTCCCACTATCGGCATATTTCTTTATGTAGCCCAGGCAGTTGAACGCATGCTAGCAGTAGCCTTCGGAAACAAACTATGTTGGTTCGAGTCCCACAATCAGCATATTTCTTTATGTAGCCCAGGCAGTTGAACGCATGCTAGCAGTAGCCTTCAGAACACATAACACTCACAAAAGACAGACATCCATGCCCCCGGTGGGATTCAAACCCACAGTCTCAGCAGGTGAGGGGCCATAGACTGCCCGGCCACTGGGACTGGTGAAGTATCTCACCTATGTATAGAAAATGAAAATTAATACTTTAGTCCTTAAAAGGGCTGTTTTTAGAAATTGACCTCTTTAATAAGAAGTCCAGAACCCTTCTGCTTCGACAACTGATTTCATTCATAGTGTCATGGACTCAGTGATCAAATGTAACATGTAGACGAAGCAACTTCATCCCACACGTCCGACACAAGTGGCCATAGCTCATTACTATTTCTGGGAGGGAGGACAGGCCAGGTTTCCTGCATTGTCCTTTTCACCTCACTCCACATATTCTCGATGGGGTTCATATCAGGCGCTTGTGGTGGCCAGTCCAGGTGTTTGACGTCGGCCTGCCGCAACAGCCGTTCTTGAACCACATGAGAATCATGAATGGAGGATTGGTCTTGCTGTAAATGGATTATACCATCGGGATAAAGTATCCGTACGGAGGTCACCATTACAGTCTGCAAAATGTGCTGATACTGCAGGCTGTCCAGGTGACTCTGTATATGATGGAAAACCCCAGACCCTTCTTGGGAGATCCAGCCCCAAGTCGTTTGTAGGTCGACCTATACTTCGGGTTGTAACACTCTCCCTGAGTTCTGTAAACTAAAACAGGCCCATCATTTGCTTTCACTTTCACTTCTATGACAGTATTTGCCTTGTAGAGATCACAGCCAGGTCAGTTTTGAGCTTTTGGTAATTCCCTACCCTCCTTTTTCAACCATGACCAGCATCAAATATCCTGTTTTGTCCATGGTTCTAAAATTGTGAGTTACTATAATGCAGTTGTGGAAGACATTCCCATCATTTGGCAGAAAATTGGAAGAAACCTGACTTAATTCAATGTGTGCAGCTCTTCATTGTCTTTGATTTTATTATTAGTAAAACATTAACATTTTGGTTTTCATAACCACCATCATCTGTAGCCAGTTAGACTTTTAAATATGTGCAAATATGGGGTAAGTAAATGACTCCAATTATGATGGCAACTGTACCGTACGTCACTGCCTGAACGGGACATATGAAATATCAGACTGATGGATATTTGTTCGACAGAGTGTACAAATTTGAGTGAGTAGTCAGCTTCATGCCCTGGCTTCTTTACCCTTGAGGAAAGCACCACAGCTTGTCTATATGTGTCGGAGAAGACAAGAATATTTTGTCCTTGGACCACAGTTCCTTGGTTTTCCAGCCTGTGGCCTGTGCATAGTGACATATTTGAGAGAAAGTAAATGTCTTGAAGTTCTTGCCAGAGTTTGTTGTTACTATATGTAATGTGTCAAGCTGTGAGTTTAAAGTAAATAATAAATGACAACAAACATGCTTTTTTGGAATGGGTCCCCCCTCCCCCTTTGATGAGACATGTTATCTAAACAAAGCACATTTTGGGTGTCAGATATGTTTAGTTAAAGGATATTGTTGAGAACCGTTGCTTTAAGTTCTGCTACTTCTGTAACAGTACCATCATGAGACTATAATTAGTGAACTCAGTTGAAATGTCCTTAACAGTCTGTTTGTGATGAAACTTCTGAAGTGACCACTGTGTTGTGTTAGGAGATATTTTAGGTCCAGTTTTGAAAGTTTACTTTCTTTTTCCAGTTATGTAATTCAGTACGAGATCTATCATCAGTTAACCAGCAGACATTCCTGGAGCCACTAAAGAAGTATGCTGGTACATTTAGTAGTGTTGATTCAGCTTTTCAACGTCGGGAACAAATAGTTCAGGATTGGCGCAACCTTGCAGCAAAAGTTCGTAAACTGGAGGAACGGGAACGGACAGCTAGTAATATTGTGAAGCTTGAACGTGAAAAGAAAGCCCTTGAAGTGACAGGGAAAGAATTGGCAACATGTCATTCTTTTCTTCTTTCAGAGCTAACACAGTTCCTTGAGAAGAGGATCAATTACTTCCGCCCAACACTTCAGGCTCTTGTTAGATCACAACTTGAGTACTATGGAAATACTACCAGACATTTTACACATCTTGTACCTGCTAACAAAACTAGTGTTAAGGACGGTTCACCATCGTTGTGTGTTTCTGATTCAGAGTTTGAGACTAGTATGAACAACAAGCTGGATCGTATCCGTGCTCTATCCATTGTAAAAACATAAAGTTAAAACATGCCTATTATAGGACAGATGTTGTACTTCACATTGCAATTATTCATTCTGATTTGTACTATCTGTTTCACATAAACTTTTAATTTTCTGCTTTTCATGTGATTGTCTAATAACAGAAGGAGCGCAGATAATATATATTATGTTACTGATAATAGGAGACAGTACAAACTCAGGAAATGGACATCTGGTTTAATGCTGGAAGAATATTTCCAAAAGCATTAAATGAAAATATCAGTGTTTGCAGTCACACACAACACACTCTTTTTCGATCATTTATTACTTTGTAACTAGATTTGACCCCGACTATGGGTCGTCATCAGGACATTATAAAAGAACATGAATGTATACAGAAACTAAGTACCGTAAGGTTGGAGATCTCCTACTTTTTTCTTGGAGATCTCCAACCTTATGGTACTTATATAATGGCCTGATTATGATGATCCATATTCGAGGTTGAAACTAGTTGCCAAGTAATAAATGATCTCAAACGAGTGTGTCGTGTGATTGTAAACATTGATATGCAGTACTATGAATCTGTCAGACTCTTTGTTAGTACTGCAGTTTGCTGCTGCTTAGTAATAGAAATGAAGTGTACAGACTTGTTATTGCAGATCATTATAATTTGAAAGTGGTTTGATGTCTGGTTCACACCACAGGCTGAGGGCCACTTGTTTCAGGCTTGTGTTGGACAGAGTGGCCCTGAGACAGATATTTCTCAGAATACTTAAATGTGTGCATCTCACTGATGTGCCATACTCATGTTGTGTGATTGACCAGAACAGGTAGTACATTATCTTACTTTTACGTGGGGCTTCACCAATGACCATGCCATTATTGGAGTTGAAAATTGACTTCTGTTCATATCACCAGAACCTGCTTATAGTTTGTCTTGCCAGCCATGGAAAATCTTGCTTTATCAAGTCATTCAACTTTCCCCCGGAGTTTAGATGTTAATGCCCATAAGTAGAAATGGATTCCTTAACAGTATGGTGTTCCCAAAGTTTTGTAACTCACCTGCTGTAGGAAGTAACATTGCAGGAATGTAGACAGTTTTATTGAATCTACCACATTTATTTGAAACATATTTTTGTATTTGACATTAAATTAATCAACATACAGAACATGTCCTAACAAAAATAATTAGGATGTGTATATAATAATTATCCAGTATTTATTTAAGCTAAATGCAAATAATTGTTTTCTCTATGCAACTTATCAACTAATCTTTAACAATCTTTGGACTTAAATAAGGATAGGTGTTAAACACAGTAAAAAAAATATCAATAAAATACACTGTATTAATTCAGCAAATGTTTAACATTCTTGTGGATGCCCAGTCGTGTGAATTATTGATATTACCTTTTGGGGAAATGATATCAGTTAGACCATAATTCATTGATTGTTCCACCCAAATAATGAGAGATGTGAGGTTCTTAACAATAATGTTTAAGAATATTAATGTATTGTGGGGTGCTGAACTTTGCAGTCAGGTAAGTATGCACTGACATTGGAGGGGAATATGTTGCCTCCATTGTCATGGTAGATTCTGATGACCAAGGCAGCAGTTCCTCTGAAGCCTTGGTAAATACTTACCAAACCACATGGCATCTCATTCTAGAAGACAGACAGGTTCAGGATATGATGATGAAAATGGGGCTTGGTTTATTATTGCATGAACAGCAGTTGTATGAATATGATGATGCAAATTTATTTTGAAGTAGTCTAAAGAGTAGAGTTTTAACATGATCCACTGTATCACTTTTGCTCTATATTAGATTCTTACAGTGTGTTGCGAGCAAATGACATTACTTCCTTTGGCTATACATTGAAGAACAAAGATCAGTGTCACCATGAGTGACATATTTTAATACACTCATCAAGTATTAGTGCAAGGTTTTACATTTTAATCCTGAATTTGTGCTCATTCAAATGCCCAGTCTTCTGCTTATTAGTTTCTAAAACAATATTTTTACAGTGATAAAGCTTGATGGAAAATGCTTTTAAATTCTTAACCAGAGGATCCCTGATACTAGAAACCAAGGGAGATTAGTACCAGGAGCAATGTCAGACATATGACTCGTCAGTTTGGGTAACGTTCAGTGTGTCTGTACAGGGACGGATTATTTCCTTAAATGGATTGTGAACCAGTTTTCAAACTTAATGCTTTGTTGACCGTGCTTCGTGATATATCCGTACAATATGAACCAACAGGATGCGCTATTTACTTTCAATTTATTTCAATAATTAACCCCTACATGTTTCAAGCAGGCTTACTGCTCATCATCAGGAGGTACTACTCTGTATATACAGCACTTGGTATATGTCATGCACTTCTGTTGACTGGCTGTTGGCAGGATCAGAATGGAACTGGTTTTTGTAGTGTTGATGTTGGAGTATTGATCAGTTAGGTGGGATGTGACGTATTATATGTAAGTTGTAGATCATCTGAAGTTCTTAATATCCAATTTCTTACTTCTTGATCAGCAGGCAGTAATGTACTCTATTGGAAAAACCTCATTTTTACCAGCAGGGAATCCTGGTGCAGTACAGTACAACTATATATACAATCCAGCTACTGCACTTGTTTGTAATTTCAGCCATGGCCAAAATTACAAATAAGGGCAGTAATTGGGTTTGTATTGTGTATATCAAGGAGATTTATTAAAATGGTAGAGAATATAGATACAGTACCATTATTCATTGGTGATCATAGGTCTACCATACAGATGATACACATTTGCCAAGAGAAGGAAAAAATAGCAGAACTGATTGAAAAATTTAAGAGAGTTTGAATAATGGATTGGAACTGTAGAGAAGATATATGCTTTGATTTAGTAAAATAAATCACCATGGCCTCGGAAGGGTAGAGAGTTGTCCACTAGGTGAAAACACTCTTAGTACTTGCTGCACCTGGATTTCCTGCTGGTAAAAATGAAATTTTTCCAATAGAATTCATAAATGCCTGCTGCTCAAGAAGTAAGAAATTGGGTTATTAAGAACTTCAGCTGATCTACAACTTACATAATAATGTCACATCCCACCTAACTGATCAATACTCCAACATCAACAAGACAAAAACCAGTTCCATTGTGATCCTGCCAACAGCCAGTCAACAGAAGTGCATGACACATGCCAGTTGCTGTATATACAGAGTATTACCTCCTGATGAGCAGTAGGCCTGCTTGAAACATTTAGGAGTTAATTATTGCAATACATTGAAAGTAAATAGTGCATTTTGTTGGTTCATGTTGTGTGAATCAATTTTCAGGTAAGTATTTTTGTCTGTACAGAAAAATGCAGTACTTTACATGATTAAACCTGTCAAATAACTCATTGACTGTAATTTGACCTTAATGTTCTAGAGGGGAAAATAATTGTGTGATTTATCTTTGCCCAACACAGAACAGCCATTATTATAAGTGTTGACAGTGCTTAAAACGTTTGGAAAATGATTTGTGACAGCAATATGTGAAGTGTGATTGTTTGATGTTTGTTTTCTTGTCTGTAGGTACACATTTTCATAGAGACATTTGTAAAATGTATGCTTCATAGCATCTCGAAGCTGTCCAAACTTATACTACTGTGTCTGATACTGAGTAACATTTAAACTTCAACTTTGTTACTAGACAGTGCACGTGTATGAAAGTTTATGGATCTAGAACCCCCTGCACACAAGATAACAGTTTATTTTGTGGACTCTTTCATACATAACTCTTAATTTGAAAGAACAATGGGTATGTCCAACCTTAAAATTGCACACAATATAGTTTGGTTTATGGATATATGTGCAAGAAGACATTACTTTCTCCTGTCTGTCATGAGTACTGAAGGTGGGTAGTGGCAAATGTCATGAGGGTTTGGATATGCTGGTGAATCAAATGAGGGACATTCCTATCTTATCTGCCATGAGTACTCGGGCAGTAGTGATGCAGTTATTCACATCCAAGAACTGGCACCACATAACTTTTTAAAGTAAAAGCATGTCATTGTATGGTTTTCAGAGATTTATGCATTTCTCTCATCCCAAACACAAATTTCTTTCAGAAATTCTGGGAATACAAAAACTGTTGTACTATTTTTCTGTGAAACAATATTAAATATTTTGTACAAATAAAATAACTGTATGAACTAATTTCCTCTATACATTGTTTAAAAAATAACCAACACGATGTCACTTGTGGACTATCCTTTATTTTCATGGGTAGTCGTCATTTATTCTCTACATGTTTCGAGCTTTCGGGAAGCTCATCATCAGGAGATCATTT
>Ga0123352_10013728_pt1 | contig 12862 bp, 10 predicted proteins | sample TergutLab28metaG_FD_89700 | JGI IMG/M metagenome (GOLD analysis project Ga0123352, IMG submission 89700) | Labiotermes labralis P1 segment gut microbial communities from Petit-Saut dam, French Guiana - Lab288 P1 | ecosystem: Host-associated > Arthropoda: Insects > Digestive system > Gut ... | reverse complement strand
TCTTTCTCTTCAAAATGCAGTTTGTTTCATAATTCTAACATATTTGGTTCCTGTATTATTCACATTTTATATACAGGGTGTGCTAAAATTAAAAAAATAATTCCGGCGCCAAAAGGTTAATTACCTCAAAAACTGTAAGACTTACAGAAAAGGCTCTTGGACAAAATGTGATTCATTTTTCTTCATAGCTTTTGTTTGTCACATTTTTCACCCTAATATACATTCAGTGAGTTACACTCCATATGGTATATTGGTCTTCATGTGAAGTGCCAATTACTGTTGTACATTTATAATCAGAAACTTGTGATATGGTGTCAGATTGTAGTATAACTTAACAGAATCAAATTTAATGAAAATCTTGTTTGTTGGTTTTTGAGTTGTTATGTGCAACACATGCTAGACAAAGAACAAGCATGATAATCTACAATATGTTCCTAAAATTGTTTCAGAATTGTGTTAATGAACTTTATTTTTATCCATACTTCAACATTTCCACAGAGCAGTCCACCACAGGTCTGATCGTATAAATTCTAACATGGTGGTGTGTTCTCGTTCCAACCTGTTGTGTCATATTTCCAGCTATGCTTCTTTCTGCACCACAGCTATAGGCTGAAGGGTTGTCATTAACTGAAACTTTGGACATTGTCCATCCTCTTAGGATTAAAAGATCCACAGTGTTTCAGGGTCTGGATCTTCCTCCATTTTCAGGTGTACAGCAGAAAGCCAAGCATCTACTTGATGGGACAATTAGAGTTAGTCTCAGTTCCTGCAAGGGCCAAAATTTCACCCACAGCTGTTACCACCCTCATCAGAATCCTTGAAAGTTGAATAAAGTTTGCTTCATTAATGCTTAGGGCAGTAATTTTGTGTTTATTCTGAGAATTATATTCAACACACATATATATATATAGTGTGAGAAAAATGCAGCTTTTCTTAAACTTTAAGCAGTACTGCATATGTGCTGTACTTTAAAAGGTTTAATGTCTTTGTCATTCCAAAGATTAGTTGCGTCAGAGACAGGACTTTCACATTCCTCGTAGAGAAGAGTGAAACGGATTTTATGTCCAATGTACTGTCTGTAAGTCTTGCAGTTCGAGATGCAATTGAAAGATATGGAGTGAAAGCACCAGAACTGTTACACTGTGTTTGCATATCCTGATGTGTTCTACCTTTTGCAGTATCAGATGTTAAGTCTCTGGTACTATTGAATTTGGTACTTTAACATTTGTAAGACTGTTGGAGGAGTGACTTTGAAGCCAGTTCTGATAATTGTAGCCACAGAAGGATGTTGTAAATATGAAGACAAATGAGTGTTGTTACAGGTAAGTCAGTATTTAAGTAAATGGCGAGCAGTTTTTAACACACAAGTATCAGTGCGTATTAGTACTGTGACATGAAGAGGTTCCTTCTTCACTGTATGTGGTGGGAATTAAAATATGCCAAGACACTGAAAGGTAAGAGGAAGAGGTGGTGGAATAACAGTAGTGCAGTTGAGGAAGAACATCAGATCAAAGTAACACATTTTAACATTGTGGTATGTGGTGTTCTTACATGCTGTTAATGGACTCCTTTATTGACTGTATAACAGAATTGAGTTTTGGGATGAAATGTATAGTGTCTGTAAGTGCAGGAGCAACATGAAAAGTTCACACATTCTCAGCGTTAATGCGAGATTGACATGACACCTTCAGACAATTTGCGCTTAAGCAAGCAGCCACAAGTATTGATTTGATAGGATGCTGCATGAGTTCCATCCTGAAGAAGAAACTTCTTCTACCTCCACCAGAAATTAAACTCCATTTCAGTTTGGTGTAGGAAAATTATTTGTAGTGTACTCTGTTAGGTGTTGAACTGGTTTATAATGGAAAAGTTTCAGGAGCCAGGTATTTGTCACAGTGTGCTGGTGTTGCTAAAATAATGGATGGCATTGGCATTCTGTTAAAAGAAATTATGAAAGGAAAAACATTGCAACCATTCTATGTTGTGACATGTAGTAATCAGCTGTACACGGATCATGTGTTATTAAGTTACTCTGCAGTAAGAAGCAGTTTTCTTTGTGTATATTCTTGTGTGCTGTTACACTTTGCAGACTGACACGTATCTAAACTTTATATAAAAGTTTGGTTCCTGCCTCAAAGAGAACAAACTTTGTGCCCCTCATACAGGCCAGTCAGTGCTTTTCAGGGAGATATGTGGGTAAGTCACGGTGTCTGTGATATTTAATTTACTTTTTTTGTGGGCAGTGCTTCTAATTGAGTATGCAAGTGTAAATGTAGATACATTTAGTCACCATCTTATGGTTTTGACCTCGAATGATCGGCATTTGTGTTATTGTAGAAGTGTCAGTGTGGCCATTCTGCTTGCTGTATGCATCAGAGAGAGCAGTGCGCACTGATTCGATGTCTGTGGGCTCAAGGTGTATGAGCAGCAGAAATCTATCAAAGACTTGTAGCACAGTATGGGAACAGAGCTCAACCACAGGGAACTGTGTGTGAATACATTGACAAGGTAAAAAGCTGTATCACAAGTGTGAATGAGGCAAAATAGCTGGGGTATCTGGTCCACTACTGATGAAAATGCTGAAAGAGTCTGTGCCATGATACAGATGAACAGAATGGTGACTATTGAAGTATCAAATCAGTCATGATCTCACCCATGAAACCATTTAGAACAGACTAAACTTTCGTGAAGGTTGTGAAAGCTGGGTTTCCAAGAGCTCACAAGAGCACAGTAGCAAATGCTTTAACATCTGCAGTGCATTTTGAATCAATGTGAAAATAGTGATAACAAACTTTTTTTTTTTAAGATACAGTGATCCAGTGAGGAAATGCCAAAGTACAGAATGTAAACAATTGCTAGTCAAAAAGAAACTTCCGAGTGCAACCAACATGAATAAAAGTGTTTTTTTTCCCCCCCTTTCTTTTTAAGTTTCACAAAAGCAAATGCTGCAACATTTTCAAGTGGGGCACAGCAGTCACAAGTGGTGGCCAGCCCCTTGTAGCAAAGGCCAAGGACTACTGTTAAAAGGTGTTTTAATAATGCCTGACATTGCCCTTCCACACACCACCATCCGAATTATCGAAACTGTCCGACAGCTGCACTTGTACTGGAACACCATATAGCCCTGATACAGCCAATTTGGGCTGTTACATCATGGGTTCACTCAGACATACTTTAATTGGCCACCAGTTTGCTGGTTACCAAGTAATGAAGGAATAGGCATGTGTGTGGCTTACCAGCTAGCCAAAAGCTCTTGCTTTTCCTCAGGGCATACAGACGTTTGTTTACATTTGACGAGGTATATTGGAAAGCAGGGGTCTGTGGGAAAATTATGCTTTTACATGTGTTCTATTGCTGTTTGATTAATTTTAAAAAGTACTCACCCACCAAATCACTGCTGATTATGAGAATTGTGCAGAATGTGTAAATATTGCATGGAAAAAGGTAGAGTTGATAAGTGTTACAGTAGGTGGGTGGTACATGTACTTTTCACTGGGCTTTCAAAGGATTAGTGTAGTGTTTCCCATAATTGGTAGCATGAAAGGGAAGTTTTTATTTTAAGGGTATGCAGATAAAGAGACTGCCCATCTGCAGATGTTTTGCTGCATGATGTGTAGAATGGAGTCATTTGTGCTCTTATCACACACGTTATTTCCTATTCTCCAGGACTGATTGTGTACCTGGCTTTACCAATTACAAGTGCACTTACTGATCATTCTGTTTCAAAGTGTTTAGTAAGAGAGCAGTTGAAAAGACCTTCACACTGCAGATATTTCTTACAGTTTGTCATCATGGAATATGTTCTAGAGGCAGCAGGTTGTTTGCAGCTTCACAATGTGAGTGAAAGAATGTCATTAAGTGAACAGGAATTATTTTTGCATCGTTCAGTAAGTGAAATTTCATGGCATGTGGAAGAGGAAGTATATGATGTGGAAGTGACCATACCATTTGAATGTCCTGCCCAGATTGTGTGTAATGTACAGGGTGCAAATACAAGGTGTTTGGGATGGTATCAGCTGAATACCCTGATTTGTCTCAATGTGATGTTTGCAATGATCAAGTTGCTCTGATCACAGCATTATGACAGCACCTGTTGGGAGCCACAAGCATCCTGTGGCTGAGATCTTATGGATGTGTGGAATGTGTTGCAGTGTTCCACAGAGTGGGCAGGCTGGCTGATGAGTGGCACAGTGGTATGGTGGATTGCCTGATACAAGAGCACTGATGGTTATTGTGTCAAGTTGCTGCTAGAGCTGCTGTAATTTTGTGAAGAGTCACATTTTTTGTAATTACCATGTTGGCAACCTTGATGGTATAACATTTTGTATTTGCTTGTAATGTGAATTGCACACCATAATTAATATGCTTATATTACAGTGTTTTGGAGTGTTGATGCATGTACAGTGGTATACAGTTCCTTGTATCAACAAGTTGCCACCTCCTAATGTGGTATACATCAGTTTCAGCCAGGCATGCAGTCTACCAGTGGCATGTTAGCGTCCACTGCACCTTGACATGCCACTGAACTATCACACCAGCACACTTTGTCATCATATTCGGTTTAAACACTGGAGCAATTGGTAGGCACATTTATTAGGGATAGTACATTAATGAAATTTCCCTTGCACATAAATGCTTTGGTTAATGGTGTGGGAAATTTAATGAAACAGCTATTCACAGCAGTGAATGTGGCTGAACATGAGAAAATTCAGTAAGAAGCATTCCATGATAATAGGGGAGCGTTTGAAGCCGTACTTCAAGTGTTAGAGCACATGGAGTTGAGCTACATGGATGGATCGATGCCATACTAGAAAACAGAATCAGGGAATTCTCACCTGTGGGAGATATCCAGGTGATCTCCATGTCTAAGGGATGTCATATTGAAAGTTTTATTATATAGGCGAACCTCTTGGTGGAGGGAGCTCACTTCTAATAACTGCTATGCAGTATAAAATACAGAAGATACTAATAAATTATAAATTGCTGGATGGCATCAGAGATGTTACAGATATTTCTGACAGTGGAGGAGTACTATCCTAGCCACATGAAATCAAAATGGTGCTGTTAACCTAAATGCCTTTGCAGGCTGTAAAGAACCAACTTAGTATGATTTTGGCTGAATGATACTGGACATATAATAAAGACTACCTGAACCTATAAAGGAACTTTGAATAAAATGGGGATTGAAGCTAAGAGTGTTGCTATTTGGATCTTCACCACAGCAGTCACCCACCTGACTGGTGGCCGAGAGTTACTGCATGTCAGCAGAGCTGTACGTGGTAGACGAGAGCTAAAGTACATTTGTAGCTATGAGCTAATTGCTACTGCAACTCCCATTAAATGTTACAGCACTTACTGGAATATACAGACAGACACATGTGTAATACACTGTAGGATAGAGTAGTGTGTGGATGTACAAGGTAGGTGGGGACATAAATGTGGAACATATTCTATAATGGGGTGGGTTAAATGACTAATGTACTGAGCAGGTTCAAATAGTAACATCTGGTTTGAATCTTGGCAAGGGCAGCATCAGTTGTGGCTGACCAACAAGTTTTATTTTGTATGAAGTTTAAGGTTTTTTAGTAGTGTTGATGATTCAAGTCTTCTGGGGTGTTACAATGTGAACTGGTAGCCATGGGCATTTCAATAAAACTGAGCAGACAGGAAGGAGCTGTCACAGTGTGGTGTTCTGGATCAGATGTTGCCAGAATATTTGTTTCACAAAGCATACCAATGTCACGCCCACTGTGGAACACCACAAACAATTGATTTGAATGCAGTCATTTGAAATGAAAATTATAACTATTGAAAATTTGATGTCATGCTGGTGAACTGTCAGAGAGATGGTTTGTGTATGAGAGATATTAAAGTTTTATTACCCATTCTCAATTCTTCTCATAGTCATCTTTTGTTGAGACCAATTTGCGAAGGTGTATGTCAGAATATATATTTCTATCCATAACCTTTGTTTCTTCCAAAGTGGCCGTCTGTTCTTATCATTTCTACAAAGCAGTGTTGGCGCTACAGCCATAAGTATGACATTCACTGCCTTTTCTGGTACACACAGCCTCTTCTCATCAAAACTACAGTCAACTGAATGCTTTGTGCAATATTATTATGGTGTGTGGTGAAAGACTATAATCAGTCATCATGTTCAAAACAGTGGCACAGATTTAATCCTATTGCACAGTGTAACTGTACACTGGCCTGACAGAAATGCAGACCAGAAAGCTGGTTGCAGTAGTAGGGCAGTTTTGATATTGACTGTTATAAGACCCAGGCATAAATGGCAGGATAGTATAAAATTTAATCTTTAGGAAGTGGAGGTGTGAACTGGATTCATTGTGTTCGGAACAGTGATCATCAAGTTTCTGTGAACACACTAACAAGCCTGCTCCATAGAATTAGTGTAAGGAATCCTAAAGTTTGGATTTTGGTCTTGTGTTTATATGGGAATGTTTGTAACTGGTGTGTGGGGATGATGAGATAATTAGGTCAATATTAGAAAAGTACATAGTGAAACATCTATTGAACATTTCATTACCATTTATGGTTTGGGTAATGTGTTCATGCTTGGCAATTCAAGGTAACTGTCAGCCCCAGTTGTAAATGAGCATTGAGACAATATTTGGAGGTCATTTTCTTTCATAAGAACACCACATTCTGTTTTCACATTTGTGTTTGTATCAGTGTGTTATGAACTTTCACTAATACCATCAGTATACAACTCAAAATTGATTGATTGAAAAATGCATCTCTATATGTTTCAACATTCAAGAGATCAAAGGGAAGACTTTTCCCATCTAGTTTTTACTGTCATGTGATTTTCCTATAGTCAGTAATTGGTAAATTATAATAGAAAATGGTTATGATAAAATGCAGTTAAGCAACGTAGGCAAGTCTTTTCTGTTAGTATGTTGAAATGGTATTGAAATGGTGGGTATGTGGGGATGCTCTGGCAGCCCTAGCAAATGTACTCGTTTATTTTATGTGAACCTGCAGGTATTTTTATAGAGTTTTAGGTTCATTTTGTTAAATTCATATAAATTCAAGTATAATAGTACTGCACAAAATATTTGTGGTAATTATATTGTGTCTGTGCATTGTGTGTCCTTGGTGTGATTGTATAGCACTGCAAGTGCTGTATTACTGGACTGAGTGGCTGAGTGTAAAAGGACTGGGTTAGCATTGTTACTTGTCTGCACTGAACTTTGAGAGAAAGAGATCTTTATTGTGAAGTGAACAAGCAAATTTAAGTAGTGGGTTAGTATCTTCTGCTTCTTGTGCTCTGTTAGTCTATCTTCCTTTTCTACAATATAGGTTTCCTGTTTTTTGTCTTCTTACCCATGTTCATAGTGCAAAATTTTTTTCATATCACTTGTACCAAAGGTGGGATCACTGATCATACTGTGTAACATATGTTGAGTGTCTGCCTCTTTGACCAGGAAAGGAAGTTGAAAAGATAAGGTAACGCCAAGTCTCACATGAAGTAGCATAATGTAACAGGCATGCATATTGGAAAGAAGATAAAAAATTAATGTGTGCAATGAGATTTGATTTATGCATGTGAAGCATCTTGCACTGGTGGGAGGTACACAAAGCATAATGTTATGAAGACAGTTGTGGATGTGGTGTCATGCTGTCAGTAATGGCAGGACATATGTTCACAACAAGCAGCAACAAGGATATGCAAGCATGCCCACTATGAATGACCATGGTGTGCACATGCCATTACCAGAGAGGATGGACACATAAAGTTGCCCAACTATGCCCAAGAGCTAGACACATGTACAGCATTGTGATGACCAACTGGTTTACAGAAAGCATGTGCAAGGTGGGTGCTAATTTACCTCACAGACAGTGGCAAAGCTCATCGTGTTGTATTTTCTCTTACGCATTTGACACTTGCCTGTCATGGAGAGCAGTTTCTGCAGTAACAGCAGATGGAAGATTGCTTAATTACACAACACTCAAAACCAAAATAGCGTCCCTGATGTTGAAACAGCCATCATCCCCTACAGAAAAGAGATTCAAAGCAATGCCATCAATGAGGGAATCAGCAGCTGTCTCCTGTAACCTTGAACGTGTACTTGTGGTGCCACTGTAACTGCTGAGCTGTATTGTGGTGCTATGTCAAGCCATTTGTTACAGAACAGTTGCATATCTGCTCCACTGCACAATAATGCCAGGCTTCAAACTGCCAACTGGACTTAAGACTGCTTACAGTGCAATGGCCATGGTAGTTATACACCAACCCTTCTACAGTCCCAATCTCATGCTCTGTGATTTCCATCTCTTTGGACCTGTTAAGAAGCACCTGGGTGCCACAGTGGGTCAAGTGCTTAAATGGCACAGGTGATGGGTGTAGGTCTGATGTGTACCATCTGCTGTCCATGTGCCATGTATACATTGAAGTCAGAAGGAAGTTCTGAAGATCAGAGTGTTTGTGTTCGTAATATTAGGGATTAGGTATGGTGTCTTCAACATGTTTGTTTTAAGTTACTTTCACCGTAAATCTGTTTGAACAATTATGTAACTTGTTTGACATATGGCTAGACATGTGAAAGATATCTGTTTTCTTGTTTCAAACTTTCTTCCATATTATTCTACAGGTGTACATGTGAAATGTTTGGTTTCTTTTTTCCCCATGCATATCTGATTTCCTGACCGGCAAATTGTTCATACATTTAAATGCCTAAATGCAGCCATTTGGTGTTCACTGGGGTGATTAGATAATTTAGGTATATTTGTACCTGTGCAAGTAATGTCAGTAGAATCTGTGTTTAATGATTAATCCAAGGATACTGTAGGAAGATGTAATTTAACTCTTACATTAAACTTTTATCATAACTGGTTTTTGTTATAATTTACTAATATGCTAACATATGCAAGGTTTTTGTCACATTGTTAAGAACTAGTAAAAAGCCTGTTGAGTGTCAGTAATTATGAGTAATACTGACACTTAAGGAGTTTTTGCACCAGTTTTATTTGTACTTATATTCTTCCATGCAGGTTGAGTTTTTTTCTGTTTCAAGTTATTTCAAGCAGTCAAGATTTCCGTCTAAATTCATACATTGTTAGGAAGTCGCTCCACTGTATTATTAATTTTAATTGTAGTAGTTGTGTTAATTATTGAGCATATTACAATTCATACTTTCTTTAGAAAGTGAATAAATATCCTTACCTCCTGTTTTAAACCCAGTTCTGAGTTTTTGGGGTGCTAAAATGGTCTGCATTTGAAAACTATCTTCTGAGGCAGAACTGGGCTTAAAGTTGTAGTTTTGATGCTGCAAGTTTTGTGGCAAAAGAGAATGGGGCTCACAATAGGCCAAACTAAACACTGTTGATCATGAAAAAAACCTTACATCACTTTCTGAGGTGCCTGGAGTTGACCCCACTTCACTTGGAGAAAGTTTAAGAGCATTCTTATAGTCTGTGGAACTTCAGACCTTTCCTGCTTCTTGAAACAACCTCATCTAAGTATCAAAATGCATTGGTAACAACATCGGTGTTAAATGCTACGTGAAATAACACCTAAGGACAAACATCCATACAGGCTCAAGGTTTCATGTGTAGTAGGTTTATTGACAGAAATACTCCACATCATGTAGTGTGAAGAGACAGAAACCAACAAGATGCAACCAATCAGATGTTTATTATCAAACTTCTATCTCAACATGTTTCGGGCATCATCGTGCCCATCGTCAGGAGAACAAGACTGTGTACTACTGCATATGGTGTTCTGCACTGGTTGTGCTGGCTGAGGCTGGCTGTGGTTGTGTGGAGCTGTGTCGTAAGCAGTGTGCACTGTGTGAAGGTTACTGTCCACACTGCACACTGCTTATGACAGCTCCACACAACCAGTGCAAAACACCATATGCAGTAGTACACGGCCTTGTTCTCCTGACGATGGGCATGATGATGCCCAATACATGTTGAGATAGAAGTTTGATAATAAACATTTGATTGGTTGCATGGTCACAGGAACCTAAAACTCCACATGATGTCCCTTTGTACGTCAACTCACGAAGAGGTACATTGTTAAATATGGTTTGTAGTTGTGTTCTGATGGTATTAGTGTTATGTATGAGTGTAATCACATTTAGTAATTGTGTACCAAGAGGTTGACAATAAAGTTTCAAGCCCATGTAATCCCATCCATGTCCAAGTCCAGGTGATTACATAATGTATCGCTGGAACCTGGTAATAATTTGTGGACTTTGATGTGAATATTTATATTCTCCTCATAGTAGTGTTATTTGAAGTTTCCTTTCTTTTGAATGTTTCTTGTTACAGTACCCTTTGGTTGGTCATGTTTTCTTACAGTTTATATAAAATCAGTGCATAAATGTTAGCTCACCTTTTTCACTATTAATTTGGCCATCAGGTGAAAACTGAAGGTGGAAGGCATATACTAGCTTGAAACACATTCATTTGATCCCCTACTAGCACAGCATGAAGTACTGTTTATTGTATTGAAAACTGTGTGTTTTCAGTTTACTTGGCTTTTGAAAATGTCAGCATGGAAAAATGGTCATGTGATATCCAGTGTATGCTTACATGAGGTACGAAATAGTTTTGCCTAAGGCAGGTGTGTCCAGGCAGCAGGCACATTTGGAAATTGAAAACGATAAAGTAAGCAGCCGGTTAGGTATACCATTTTTTTTTTACACCAACGGCCTGTAAAGCAGTACAGGTACGGGAGAGGAATTTCCCGAAACAGATTGGACACCCCTCACTACGTATCGGCTACGAGAGTAAATTTTTTTGGCCCATAATACCATTTTAGAATTCGTGGTACAAAAATTATAGGCTTAGTAGCAGTAATTTTTTGCTGGAATTTCCAGCCAGGGAGATAGTTTTAAAAATTTTCCAAACTGACGGTCACTTTTTTTTCCCCTCCGGTCGAAACGTTCTCTTTAACTTCTTGTCCTCGAAGTGGCTACTAGGTGTCTCTTATGGTTGTTGCCTCAATGATCCTGGAATCCGATGGACTCGAACTGCCGATCCTGGTATTGCTGGGCTTGTGACTTATCCACTCGACCACGAAGTTCTTGTTAATATGACAATTTCGGAACTGCCTGATGAGTTGTGAGGTCGACGAATCTTAACAGAAAATTTTTAAAGTCCAAGCCCTTGGCGGCGGCCGTTCTCGAACTGCTGCTGTTCATAAAGCTTTGTAGTCCAGTGCCTTAGTCACTAGACCACGGAGTTCTTGTTACAGTAACAATTTTGGAACTTGCGATACATTGTAAGGCCAAGGAAATTCGGTAGAAGAATATTTTAGCTCGGTGTCTTGTGCATCGCACTTCGTTGGTTTCGAACGTCTGATCATAAAGTTAGCTGTCTAGTATCTTATCACTAGACCACCAGGCTCAGTTACATAGTAAAGGTACGGAATTAAATTGTGTATTAGTGAAACCTCGCCATTCGTTCCAGAGACTCGCTTCGCTATCCTACCCACTGACACTCAAATAGCACCGGCACCGAAGAAGTTACAGCGGTGTTTCTCAACCTCTGTGAGACCGCGGCCCGGTAAATTCTTTTTTCGTAAGACGAGGGCCCGGTCCCAAAGTTCATACATTAAACTAACATAAGTATTGATTATGGCATAATCATAAAGAGTATTAGTACAATTATGTGTACGGTGTGGCGTGTTGACAAATATAAAATTACATTTAAATTAGTTATCAATTCCAGGAGAATCTCTCGCGGCCTGGCGGTTGAGAAACACTAAGTTACAGCACTTGATCAGAAGTATCAGCATAATGGCAGTGTTCAATTCAACAGTGTACTGTTCAGTTCCACACTGTTTAAGTTTCGTGACTGCACCAACGCATTTTGCTTTGGCGTTTTACTTACAAGCGTGACGTCATAACTTTCCGGTCCTCACAACACTGCGAGCAAAACTGGCGTATGTATCGGAATATTGAGGTCTGGGATATGACGATGTGTCGGGTGAAAGGTTCCCGACGTTTCGAAGGTACTGCGGGAGCCATTGTCCCACAGACACGCCGTCATCCCATAGGGCCTGAATCCTCAGCAACACCGCTGTGAGAACCACATATCTCACTTTAAGATGGATACAGAGGCATTGATGCCCAGCATGTGTGAATAATGCAACAACAAAATGTACTGGAAAAAAGCCACTAGACAAACATATAATGTGTGTACCTACAGTACTACTAATTACTGAATTTTTAACACTCATTACACTGGTAATTCTGACAAACTACACAGATCTCACCTGTGCAGGTGTTAGTAACAACTGTGGTTATATAAGGTCTCACATTATTGTTACTGCAGGATGTAATATATGTATGATTAGGCTATTACATATTCAGCCTTCATATATACCATGTGTAGCACTCAGAGACTCAAAATTTTATCTGCCAGCACTACTGGACCTGGTTCTAAATGAGTTGGTGCAGCTGTCTTGATCATGGGTGTGGATTATGGCTCAGACAGAACAGAACAGCACATGAGACTTTTTCCTGGGAAATGTCTTGTAAGATGAAGAAAGGTGGTAACCAAGGGTTGAAGTTCTCAGTGCCAAGTTTATGGCCTTCTGAGGTGTAATGCCATGGAGTTTGGTTGACACATCAGACCTCAGCAGGTCGTTGCTGATAATGTTTAAATGGATTAGGTGAACAGGTTGTGGCAATTTATGACTTATCCAATGGTTATACGTTGGAATGAGAGCTGCAGGTTGTACTAATGTACAGAAGCATAAGTTCTGCTCTCTCACACAACAGCAATCCGCAGTATGCCAGGATCAAGTGTGTTGTTGTTGTTGTGATGGTGCGCTGCTTGCTCTTCTTGATGTGCTTCACTTGGAAACATAATATATACTTCCAGC
>Ga0123352_10013727_pt1 | contig 12863 bp, 11 predicted proteins | sample TergutLab28metaG_FD_89700 | JGI IMG/M metagenome (GOLD analysis project Ga0123352, IMG submission 89700) | Labiotermes labralis P1 segment gut microbial communities from Petit-Saut dam, French Guiana - Lab288 P1 | ecosystem: Host-associated > Arthropoda: Insects > Digestive system > Gut ... | reverse complement strand
CGTCCGCCACCTGTCTCTATCCTGGGCCAGCCCAATCCAGTCCATATACCCACATCCCACCTCCTGGAGATCCATACTAATATTATCCACCCATCTACACCTACGTCTCTCCAGTGGTCTCTTTCCCTCCAGCTTCCCCACCAAGACCCTATACACCCCCCTCTCCTCACCCATACACGCCACATGCCCAGCCCATTTCATTCTTCTCGATTTTATCACCCGCACAATATTTCGTGAGGAATACAAATCATTTAGCTCCTCCTTATGCAATCTCCTCCATTTCCCCATTACCTCGTCCCTCTTAGGTCCAAATATTCTCCTCAACACCATGTTCTCAAACACCCTCAGCTTCCTTTCCTCTCGCAATGTCAGCGACCAAGTTTCACACCCATACAAAACAACAGGCAAAATTATAGTTCTATATATTTGTTACACTATATTAACCTTTAACGGATGAATGGGACACTGCTGTCACATTAAATGCACATCCTTTTCATCCAAATGGGAAAAGTGTCCCACAATCAGAATTTAAATTCAATAGTACCGAAACTTGGGATTTTACCCTTACCCTGCTAATTTGGAAAATATGGTGAGCTCCTAATAATGCCAGCAAATGGCATATGGGATTTAACTTGGCATTTAAAGGGTTAATATGCCATACACTGAGGGTATCAACATTTAAGTGGCAGCCCTGCAATATTACACTGTAGAGAACAGTAAATACATCCCAACATTTCAGAAAATAGTGCTGCCTCCATCTACAGGGTAACTGAACTGGATTAAGGTGGCTGATGAAATGAATGGGAAGAGGAAATGTGTCAATTATACAGAAAGGTTCCAAGGATTTTGACCCATCAGAACCACACATAAAAGAGCTAAATCCCGAGCTGTGTAACACACACACACACATTCCATTTTGTGTCACTTTATATAATATACTGCTATAGCACTCGACATGAACTCTAGCTGAGGAGAAAACATTATCTGTGTCCAGTGTAATGTTGCAACACCTTATTATTGAAATATTACAATAACTTCTAGCATATAAAGATAAGCTGGAATAGTGTAATCAATACTTTGACGAGGCTACAGGCTGGATGAACCAGGGGTTGATTCGTGGCAGGGGAATAAACTTATTTTCATAGTCAGTATAGCAACTCACTATGGACTGACAGTCGAGGGATCGTATCCTGGTGCAGGCGAGATTTTCTGCACCCGTCCAGACTGGCCATGGGGCCCACAATGGGTACCAGATCTCTTACATGGGGTGGGGGGGTAAAGCAGCTGGGGTGTGCTTTTAAGAACACACCTCCATCCAGCCCCTTTGGGCTTTTCATGGCCTGTTAGAGGGTGAACTCTACCTTTCAACTTTACATTCAAAACACCCTGACCAACTCTGGAGCCCATCCAGCCTCCCATTCAATGCGGACTGGGGTCTCTTTCCCCAGGAACAAGGCAGCCAGGATATGGAGCAGAATGCACAGTGCCAGGATCAAGTTTTGAATTAAAATTGTCATACACATAAAAGGAGAACCTGTCTCAGAGTCATCCTCCATTAAGGCAACATGCTGATGCCAAAGCTGTAGAATTTCTCCTCCGGTGAGAAGACGTGTTCCTTCCAGGTTCCATGACAATGAACTGATAAGAGACTCAGTTTGCAAGCTCCCAGTCTGTACCCATCTGTAGTCCAGGTGCTACAAAAAATAAATAAATAAATAAAAATAAAATATGTAGGTTATTCGGAAAGTACCATCTGCGCATATCTCTCATGCATCCTCGTCACTGTCACTTTGCGCATGTGCAGTGACTTCCTCTATCAATTGAGAAACCACAGACGCCATTTCGTGAAATTTGTGTTATGTTTATGTTTGTTCCTGTGTGTGAAACATGTTTAAAACAATTAAAGGGACCACTAACTGTGAAATACGGTCTGTAATTCGTTTTTTGAATACTAGGAATGTGCTACCAAGTGAGATTCATCAGCAGATCTGTCAAGTGTATGGTGACAATGCGATAAGTGATGGCATGGTTAGGAAATGGGTTCGGATGTTCAATGAAGGACAAGACAATGTGCATGATGAGGCGCAAAGTGGGCGTCCATCTTTGGTGAATGATGATTTGGTGCATAAGGTCAATGGAAGAGTGCGTGACAACAGACGTTTCACAATTTCTCATCTATCTCTGCACTTTCCTCAGATTTCAAGGACTCTACTTTATTACATTGTCAGTAGTCATTTGGGTTATCGGCGGCCGCATTCTATGAGGTGGGTATACAAAAACTTGTGCCCCGCTACGATAAGTGTCTCAATAATGGCGGCGAAGATGTGGAAAAATAGTTTGAAGAATGTAGAATCTGATAACAATAAAAGTTTATACAAAACCTTACTCAATTTTTTTTTACAGCGAAACGGTACTTACTGTCTGAACAAGCTTCATACATAAAACACATAAGCCATACACATGACAGAGTATAAGCATTTCAATCATGCTATTGAACCACATGATTCTGTCAAACTAAACAAGAAGTCAGTCATTCAGTCAGTCATTCCATCTATCACTCAATCAATCAATCAATCAATCTTACTCATTTCAATGTAAATAACTAAAGACAACTATCACATACATGTGCACTATTATTGTGGATAAGCGGTGTAGGTTCGTATATGCAAACTTGATTTTCATATGCTGCAGCAATCTTTCCTGTGTCTGTAGAGCAATCCACACAGCTGATTCTGATATAGTTATGGCAAGCACCTGGTATAATCTGCACTCGTTCGAAAGTACTTGCCAGAATAACAATGTTGCAACCAGCAGCATAAGCCTGAAACAACCAAACCAACACCATCATACATATATGATTCTTACTACCGTGAAAGAGATCTCTTCCTTACAATTTTTATTTACAATTCATGCTACTCTATTAAAATTCCCACCTGACATACTCTAGGTAATATACGTGAAAGAACTTTTTATATTATACATATGATCTAGAATACATTAGGTGGGGATTTAAATACAGCAGCATAAACTGTAACAAAAGGAATAATTATAAATTACAAAAGTTTTAAGACCTTCCTTTCCTGTACATTTACATTTCTCACCTACTGATGACCCTTCGGGGTTGAAGCATGCAGCATTAATGTAAAAAGAACAGGTGGATCAGCTGTATCAATTTAATATACATTCCATACTGCCAATATACAAGACTGTGTGATTAAGGAATATGATTTAATGTTTATAACCAACAGCACTTGTGGCAACATGAGTTGCTACATGCAGCAGGAATCCAAGTTTGGTGGGTTATTTCCTTTATGGACAAAATTTATTAAGCCCTATTTATGTGCCTCCCCTTATAGCCCGTATTATCCATTACTAGGTTAAGAATGATATCAATCTGTAGTTTAATGATAAACCATTACCACCACTATGACACTCGAACTGGACTTCACCATAGATAATGCAATATTCTAAAAACACAACTCACAGGTTGGCTATGTCTCCAAACACACTATGTTCTTACATAAAAATGTTTATATTTTAATTAGACAATAGACAACACCTTCTAGACATTCATAACCATACATTTTTACTTAGCTGGGGGGTTAGCCTGTCATAAAACCCTCAACCTGAAGGGTCAGGATATTTTATCAGGGTTTACTCCCTTATACGATTTGCTTTCACCACAGCTTCCAGAGTGTCATCTACCCTTGGCTTGATTTTGAAGTGTCCTTCTCCTAGGAGAGTTGCAACCATGCTCAAGGGTCCCTCCTACCCTATCTGATAGACCCTTATGATCAGGTCCATCAGACCCCCTTGCTCTTTCTGCTCTGAGAAGGCAAGGAATCGTTGTATTCTGCACATGCCAATGGAATGAATGAATGAATGAATGAACGAATGGACAACACCCAGTTTGGGTGCCACAGCTGTAACATTAGGGGTTAGCCTAAATGGTTGGTGTTTATATGTGAAACCTGTTACACATGGATATCAAGAGCAAAGAATTATGGCTCAAAAAAATATCAGCAACTTACTTTACAAAATTACCTCCATGCTCAAGACTGAATATACAGATTAATTTACATACTAGAAACAGCGTGGAATGTGATGACAATTCAGAAATATATAACAAAGGTAAATCAGTCCCATTACAGGCCCAAGGTGCCCAAGAGGGTTCCAGGAAGTTAAGGTTCCCAGATTATGTGACAATGGCCCAGGATGATGGTAAGGTTGTCAGCTTTACGCACGGCCACTTTTTAACCCCAGGAAATATTCCTGGTGCTCATTTCTGTTAGAGGCTGAGTTGACCCTAGGGCCACAGTGCGATCGGAAGGATTATGTCAATGAAAAATTCCAATGACACCAGCTGGAATCGAACCAGCGACCTTCCAATTTGTAGCACAGCACCTTAACCACTGTGCTACCACAGTTCCCAATATACAACAAAAGTTCTTATAAAAGTGGATCATTCAAATTCTACATTTCAACTACAGAGTTAAGGACATATGGTAACACTACCATACATTCAGTACATAATTATATGCTGGTAAAAAATAATAATAAAGTACAATAGAATATACAAAAAATATAAATATTCAAATACATCATACAAAATTCCATAAAAACTGAATGATAGTTAGCTCTAGCAGTTAAAACTTGTAACTTATATTCATAAGTTGCCCAGCTGGAATCTCCATTCACCACCAGCTATCCTGAGGTGTTTGTAGTTTAATCAGTCCCATCCAGCAACAGGCTGCATAAAAACCTCAGACTGTAACTGTCTCCTTCCAAATCCTTTCCAACTGATGCTTCAACAATCATCCTACCATCCAATGTCATATAACCTGACACACTGACAGTGTGGTACAATAAATGTACAAATAAATAAATATAAAAGAATCTGATCCATAAAATGTAACTCCATACAAGTATGAAGACACACAATAATCGCACACTTGACATGACTACATGCTTGTACTACTTTGTTCTCTGGCTTGCCTAAAATTTTGTCTTCTATAATTACATTTACATCACTGCGTCCACAGCAAACTTAGACATACTCGTTTTAGTTACTGAAAATTTCATAAATTCTAAATGGAAGTAACCTTGTATTTGTAGTACTGATAATCAATGACTTCCACCCAGAAGCATTAAAAACACAGGTACAGTTGTCCCAATACATACCATGAAGGCATGCAACCTCAGCACCAGATGGAGGCAAGTGGTCAGCCTCACTCTCCTGCCATGCTACCCATGGTAAAAGAGCCCCCATTACCCACTGAATAAGACGCTGGGTTGGCTGCAGAGCGAGTCAGCACATTTCTACGAGATAAATCTCTTACACTTGCTGGCATTCGAATTCCAGCTGGTCCAGCTCACAGCCTATTCACTATTGTGACTACGTCATCCTGGCTCCATCTTTCAGAGGCATTACACATTTAAATGAATACAATAAGAGTTTCAAGAAGGTCAGTTCATTTAAAAAGATGTTCATATTAACTTCATGAGAAGTTAAGGACTGTACCTCACACAAATAACACTATACAGTTTAAGAAATTAAAGTAGCTTGATTTCTTTAAAAGTCTAGCCTTTTACATAATTATAATACAATTATCACCAATGTTTCACAATACGTTAACTTGTAAGCATATATACTTCATAGCCTTGCAGAATTTGAATTATCAGTATCTTCCAGTCGTTTCCAGCCCTTAAAATAAACGAAAATAACCAATCTATACCTAAGGAAAAGGGATGAGTCAAAATTCCGGAAAAGATTTGAAAAATATATAAAATTATAAAACATACTACAAATGGGTTGCAGAACGTCAACAAAGTTACTTTATGGGTCCACTTGTTATCCTTCATTACTAATGTCCATTCTCAAGCTTACACAATCGAAAGAAAACTAAAATTACTAAAGATATGAACTGTCAGATCAGATCAAGAATCTGTACGGCAAAGGCAGAGACTTTCTTCGGCGTACAATCCAACAATCCCTGTATATTTCCAGCATAAGAATATATGTTTACATAAATACAAATGAAAAAAAAATACTGTTATTTTGCAACATACCGTAAATGGGATACCCTCAACACTTCCCACAGCAAAGCAGCGATCGCCTGCGTTACAAGCACCACTTAATATTTGATGACAATTCATTCTTCAGAAGTTACACAGGAAAATTTCTGTTAGTAGGAACGGTGAAAGATGTGTTAATGTATCCTTTTATGCTATAAATTGTGATTAAATATCACCATAATATACTTTTTCCCGTCTCCAAATCTAACGTCTCAGAAGCCATTTTCTTGGTTCCTGGACACTCTTTCTTTGCGATGGACCTACTGCACGAAGTCACTGCGACGTACAGAGCAGTTGAACTAGGGGACCCGTGATTCGACTGAAATTATGTAACCACAAATAAAAATGTTCACAGTTCCTGTACCTCACACATTTATAGTGGTACATAAAACAAGGAGGCAAAACAGCCGGAACCTATATTATGCTTTAAAACTAGGTTATCTTTGCGGCACAAGGCAGAAAATATTAAATAGCTCTACAGAACACAAGTGGGCGTGGTCACGCGCTTTTATAATGACAAAAGGAAAGCATCTCGAAAACTCGATCCATGAACTGAACAGATGACAGTACAGTACAGTTATATATGATCAGTGAGTAACGTTTGTGGTCGTTTGGCAGGTGCAGGCGAACGAGAAGCACGTAATCGGTGATACAGTACAGTGGAGTTCGCCCATCTTTGGCTGTTTGTTGTAAAATAAAATTTCTGACCTCACCTCAACCAGCTGTAACCGAGAAGAAAGACTTAGCTATAAAGCAGAAAGGTTGTGTGTGTCACCTTTTGTAACATGTACCTTTCTCCATCATTCCCACTCAAAGGCTTTTGACTGTATAAATGGTAAAATATTGCTAGCGAATTACATTTTTGTGGCATTCAAGGAACACGTACAAATTGATTCAGGTGCTACGTAATGGAGAACAAAAGCCGAAATCATCTAATAATTTTCAAAATTTTCTGTCACATCAGGGAATAAAACTTGAAAGTTATCAAGGGTCAATTCTAGGACCCTGACTTTACATAATGTACCTATGTTACTTGGCTCAAAGAATAAATCCTTTATTATAATCTATAATTTACCCATGTCTGAGGTGTCATTTTTTTCTAGTTTACATTTAATGATATATGTTAAGTATAATAGCTCTATCTTATATTGGTGAATGATATACTGCCATTAAGTTGGCTGAACGTCTGTGTGCAACAAACAGGCCAATAATAAAATTTATAACACGTAATTCTCCATTATATGAGTTAAATGTAAATACAAAATTTCTTGGTTGGTAGATAACCACCTGAACTGGAAGAATAACATGGACAAAATGATCCATAATTTACATTAAACGCGTTATGAAACTAAGTGTGTGTTTCACGCAGGCAACACAAACTCTGAAAACAATTTGTTTTGCCTATTTTTACTGTGTAATGAAATATACACTAATTATGTGGGGATTTTCATCTTACAGTAAAAAGACATTTAATTTACAACAGAAATTATTAAAATTATGGTTGGTACAAAATCTATAAATTCAAGTAGAAACCTGTTTCAGGAACAGGGATTGTACTTCTTCCATGTGATTTAATAATTTATTTAATTAACTTCATTTTATGTAACCAAGATAATTTTCAAATAAATTCAGACTGGTTATAATACCAACACAAGAAATGAGCACAAGCTAAATAGACCAGTTACCAACCTTTCATGTTTTCAAGGTAAGTACATACTACACTGACATCAGCATTTTCAACCATTCACCAAATACACTCATCCTGGAGCTTAAAAGTGGCCGGTGCGTAGGGCTGACATATTTGCCACCTTCACTTGCTGATAGTCAAAAAACCATGGGAACCTCAACCTCCTAGAGACCTAAGGGCCTGTACAGGGATGGCTTTACCATATACACTCAAAAGTCTTCTGAAAGAAAGGTTGAAGAATGCTTACTGGTAATAATCAGCATTCTGAAGGACACAGCACCAATAATAATCTCTGTGGTCCTTTTAACTGAATAGCAGTTATATGCACCACAAACTGATAGCATGCTATCATCATCATCATACATATTTGTTCACTCAGTGGATACATAACTAAAGATAGCCACAAATTCACATTTATTATAACTAACAAAACTTATTATTTCACACGCCTTACTCTTTGTTTTCTCACCTGTAATCTAACCCCCAATGGTATTATGACAATGCATTGCACACCCTCTTAACACGTTCAGTAAATACCTAATGGAAAGTAAACATATATGTATGTATGTATTAAGTTCAGATTCTGTCTAGGACATTACATTAGTACTCATGGCTTGTTACTATGTTTTTCTGTCTAAATACGCTATGTATTGTACTGATGAACTGTACATTCTGAGCAAATAGCATTCTTGTATAAATTTGATTTGATTTATTTCCTTATTATTATCATAAGTATTTTATTGTAATGACTCTTTCTGTATTATATCTATTGTTATACCTGACAAGTTCTATATCCACCTCAGTGGATCTCTGGAATACTAAATAAATGAATGAATGAAATATTAATGCTGAAGTCATCAAATGGGGGTCCATAAAATTTTTGGACATTAAACAAGGATCCTCACACTACAAAAGCTTGAGAACCACTGCACTAGATTTCTATCAGTGGATCCGAAAACAAAAGCTTTTACTGAAAACTTACTGAATGTGCATAGAGCCTGCCAAGCTTCTCCAAGTGTTGCCAAATGGTATGCATGCAGTAAAAATTTTAATTTGTTTTAATGGATCCTCATTTAGAGGCTTTTCTTTTCTCATTTATTTCATGGCATGTATATTATGTTTCTGACAACAATGCAACAGCACACATGTTATGGAAATCTTATGTTTATTGGGCCTTGCATCATCTTGATAGTTGAATAAAGAGAGACCAACTTGATGTCACTTGCTTTTTTATTTCATTATTTAATGCTCAGCATGTTTCAGATGTTAATACATCCATCCTTTGGAGCTTGCAACTTATTTGTTGAGTTATTTCATGGGTTGTATTGCTCTGGTTCGATGTGTGTTGGTGTTATGGTGTGGTTTGGCAAGGGTGGTGTGGTATCCAGATGCAGGCTGAAGCACTAGCGCTTCAGCCTGCATCTGCATTCGATCATGTCCATTGACATGGACAAGGTTGGTGTTATGGCAGCATATTCGCCAGAATATATAGAATAATTCTTGTAATTTTTAGCCAAGCAGTGTACAAGGCTCCCTGATAATGGATCCTCTGTGATCCAAAATATGTTTGAGCACTTTTAAATACTGTATAATTTTAATTGTATCTACATATTATATATTGTGCATTAGTTGGACAATTAAGTGCTTAAGTGAGGTTATTTGGTTGATCATGAAGGGTGGGGTTGTAAGCTGAAGTTTTGCTTAGGACAGAAATTACTTTGGGCTGGCCCTGGTAATATCGCTTGATGTGGATGGAAGCTACCAAATTAACTCTCTGGAAGTTCACATGTAACAATGAAATCAGAATTGCACATACTTTGTGTCACATTGTATTTTCTTCTTGTTATTACCTTTCCTCGCTCACAGTGATTCAAAAAATTGACCACCCAGCACAAATTCATAAATCGTTTCCCAAGTCACCCAGTCTACTGAGCACTACAGAGGACCTAAGCAACATCTGTATGCAAAACTGATGTAGCAAGCTGTTGGCCAAAGAAGACAGACTGACAACTAACCAATTGAATAACTGCCTATATGGAGCACAGTCCCTCTCAAGAAGCTAGGAGTCCCTTTGCCAGTCAAAAAATTCCCAACATTTAATGTAACCTCAAAGATTCTTCGCCATGTTCGGAACAGGCCGCCACATGTTCCGACCTGCATCACATGAATCCAGGCCACTTCGTCCTATCCAGTTTCTTCAAGATTCACCCTCCAAGTGGCCTCTTTCCTTCAGTTTCCCACACCAAAATCCTCTGTGCACTTCGTTCCTGTACCATTCAATGCCATATAATCTGACAGTGTGTTACAATGAACCGTTTATAAAGACACCACAAACTAAAATAAACTTCAGCATAAATCGTTGTAGTTAATGAGCTATTACACTACATGGGAGGCCAGAAAGGCCCCACCACATTCCTGCATCGACCGTTTTGTGACTGACTGGCGTGTGTCGTTTAATTTAAAAATGTTAGAGCAAAATATCCATATATTTAAATGGCAACAGGCTATACGGTTTGTTACCATACATAATACGCAAGATGCCCGCATACATACGAATTTCTGATTATGTTCCCCTACCGGAAAAAAATTGGACACATTTGAGAGGGGTGTATATAAATATACATTTAATTGCAATTAATCGTGCTGATACAACCGTTACATATTAAAATTAAAACACAGTTTATTTTATTATAATAAATCATAAGAGAGATAAAGCGCCAGAATTGTTGACAAATGCCTGGCGAATTAATTGGTCGGTCAATAAACAGCACTGGTTGGTGGCGCGGCGCAGTGGAAGGTGCTCGAACTATTTAAGATGCCGTTCACTGTATGCTGATACTGTACTCGAGTATGTTCTCTTGCTTCGTGTTTTGGTTAGTAATTTAGTGTGTACTACCGGGTGATGTACAAATATAATTCTATAATAACTTTGTATTGCCCAATACGCTGGTTCTCATATTAAGTAATTTGATTTTGCTGTATGATTGCACTTAATACTGATGTTATATATTTTAAACTATATTATACAACACGAAGATTTAGGAGGCAATCGCTTGTTTGAGGTACAATCCTGGCATTCATCTACAGGATCTTTTCTCAAACCTTGGGTATATGGAGGTGAGCGACACCCATTCTGGTAGTGCAAGACATGCCTGATTTTTCTTACTTTCCTGTAAAATTAGAATAAATACTACATTTTCGGCTCTAAAAAGCTGACATCTCTCTAACAGTTTTTTAAATGAGTTCGAGAACACATTTTGAAACATGAAGGCTTGCGAGCTGCAGTACGTATTAAGAACCATTGATGTACAAACAGAAACTTTTTGAGTTTCCATTTGCGATTTAACTGGACATAAAATTTGAATATTTTTTTTTTTTTAGCTGTCGCAACTTTAGTCAGTTTTTGTGACATTTCACAGACGTCTCATACTTAAAAACACCAACAAAACATGTCCAGACCTGTGTCTCTCTGTTTACTTAACAGATCTATCAGGGCCTTCATGGGCCGGGATAGCTCAGTCGGTATAGCGACTCGCTACGGGCTGGACGGTCCGGGATCGAAGCCCGGTAAGGGCGAAATTTTCCGCACCCATCCAGACCGGCCCTGCGGCCCACCCAGCCTCCTACACAATTGGTACCGGGTCTTTCTCGGGGGGCAAAGCGGCCGGGGCGTGGCGCTGACCACCCACTCCCATCTAGCTCCAAGGTTATGGAAAGAGTAGAGCTATACCTCTACTCCCCCTCTGGGCCTTCGTGGCCTGTTATAGGGTGAAATTTACTTTTACCTTTACCTTTATCAGGGCCTTCATTCTGTTTACAGATCGAAACGTAGTTCGTGTTTGTTTTAGGGTTGTCACAGGTAACAAATGTTTTCAAAAGACTTCATACTGTGTTATTTTTTCAAATCACAGGTTTGTAAAATTAACCTTACAGCAACACACACGACTTGAATGACATCGACACCAGCGTTTATGCGCGACATCAGAGCTCTCCGTCGTTTACGGGTTGGACAAATGTGGAATCGGAAGGTACGCTTCAATATTCAAAAGCATCCAGAGTGACTCTGGCGTCCGCCCAGCTTTCTATCCAAAGCTAATCCCCTAATATGAAGCTGCTGAGGTATGAACCCGACTGGCACTAATCTTAAGAACGCAAGCAGATATACCCCCACTCCCCCAAGCATTTTATGGATCTGTGACTTATTAAACACAGGGATCAATTTATGGTTACTGACGTCAAATGACTTTTAACTCAAATAAAAACTTAGCACTGTTAAAAAAAAACAATAAATTTAATAACTACTTTTCAAATTTCGTGACTATTAAAAACAAATGTATCACCATCACTTTGTAATCTAAGACAGCAACTTCGACCATAACAATAATTTTATTTATGTTTATTTACACGGTGTACATTCCTGCCATCCTTAAGCTTATATGTATTAAGTATTTATTATGATTTTCAAGTACTGAAATTACTATAACTTTCGGCTGACTGGCTGGTCGGCAAGGGGTTCGACTTCCGTCAGAAGCAGGAGCTTCTCTCGTAGATGGTTCATACCCACATAAAGGCTGATTCACACATAGCATGCCGTGCCCATGCCGTTCCCCTGTCATGCCGTGCCGCTAAGGGTTTATATTGTGTCTTCCCCCTTTTGATTTACACAGTGCTGCCGTGTCTGATTCACACCTGCCATGCCATGCCCATGCCATGCTCCGACCATGCCGTTCTTCTCACGGCCACGGCACAGCACGTCCGTCGAGAGAAGACTTATGGGTTACCTGCTCGCGTTCGGCTTCTTCCGGCTACTACGCGGAGTTCCACGAAGGTTGCATACCAATCTCAGATGCGGGTGGCCATTGTGAAACTAAACAACGTTTGTCATGGACGAGGAAAAGAGTGGTAGCAGCACACCAAAAAATAAAATAAAAAGAATAAAATGAAATAGAATAGAATAGAATAAAGTAAAATAAAATAAAATAGAATAGATTAGAATAAAATAAAATAAAATAAATATATGTTAAACTGTGGGACTAGCAGTTCGGATATTTCCGGCTACCACGCGGACTTTCACGAAGGACACGACACTATCGGAGCATGG
>Ga0123352_10013726_pt1 | contig 12863 bp, 5 predicted proteins | sample TergutLab28metaG_FD_89700 | JGI IMG/M metagenome (GOLD analysis project Ga0123352, IMG submission 89700) | Labiotermes labralis P1 segment gut microbial communities from Petit-Saut dam, French Guiana - Lab288 P1 | ecosystem: Host-associated > Arthropoda: Insects > Digestive system > Gut ... | reverse complement strand
TGGGGACGAGATTTTCCGCCCGTCCAGACCGGCCCTGGGGCCCACCCAGCCTCCTGTAAAATGGGTACCGGGTCTTTCCCGGGGGTAAAGTGCGGCCGAGGCGTGCTGCTGACCACTCACCCCTTTCTAGTGCCGCGGTCATTGAAGAGTAGAGCTGTACCTACCCACCCTCTGGGCCACACCGGTCTTGTAACGGGATCACTTTATCTTTTTTTTTTAAGATATGTATAATATGCAAGCAAACGTATCAAATCTCCGTCCGAGAGATGGTTGTCTTGTGCCCCTACAGACCACAGACAGGTGACTACAGCTCCGCTCCGAAATAAGAAAGATGACTACAGCGCTGCCCCGAAATAACACAGACGAATGCAGCTCTGCTCCGAAAAAAGACAACGGCTTCAACTCTGCCTCGAAAGAAGGCAGAAATTACTACAGATCTGCTCCGAAATAGACAGAAAAATGACTACAGCTCTGCTCCGAAAGGAGACAAAGGAATTATTACAACTGTGATCCGAAAGAAGATTATTACAGCTCTCCAGAAAACTTGATAGGTACCAACTAGACTAGTTGATATCACAGGTCACAAGATAGTAACTTTCAAACTCACAGTCTTGGAAATCACTACTCGTTATTTCTACCCTCTGTGTTTCTGCAGTCTTCAGTCACTACCTTAAACTCGTACGGTCTCTCTGTATTACGTTACACAGAGTGTAATGCTCAAAGCGGAACCTTCAGTACACAGTTCCGCTTTAGAAAATCTACCAGTAATGATGAATTAATGGTACGTGAAAGCTATGACGATGGTGCATAGTGGACACATGTGCCGAGCAGGGATATGTGACCAATAAAACTTCTACACAGTGATTTGCAGTTTGGCGCAAATTATGCTATTCAAATAAAAGTACAGATTTGTAATAGGCGAAACCAACAAGGTAATAATGCAGTCACAGCGTAACAACAGGTGTGGTGCGTTCGCTACATCTCGTGCAATTGCTTCGAAAATTCGTATGACTTATGGAAAAATGACATAAAATGTGGGTTTATTCTACTACGTAACTTCAGTTCGAAACATTTTCGGACAGCGAATTCAGACAGGCGGCTAACCGAGGTCAAATGCACAGAGAAAAACCCCACACATCCTAAGAAACACTGGCAATTAAAGGCCGTGTGTCCTTCTCAACGAACACAACACAAAACTGTCTCCTCTCCTCGGCAAGTAAATAAAAGTACAGTTCATGTCCGATTGAATGTCGCGGCGTAAAAGAGTCTAAGAGTGTGTTCGACATGCAGTCGGACCCTGATGCGCCAGCCGTGAACAGACCCTCAGGTAAATGTCACCTCAAAATTGAAGGTGCCAGAAGTGTGATGTGAAGCACGATGCACACTGAGGACCCCTAGATAGGACGCCAGCGTCCAAAAACTTCAGAAACCCTGGCAATCTGTCTTCCAGAATTTGCGCGTCCGTGCCACTGATGGCGAGCATACAAGTGATTGAGATTTACACACTACCCACGCCAAAGTGACGTTGTACCTGTCATTAATTAAGCATCACACCATGAGATGTATGGGACAATGGAGGTAAAGCTCCACGCACTTTAAAAACAGCATTAGATGCAGATAAGTGGTTAGCTTCCTACTTTGGCCGCTTTCCCTCCGGGGTGAAGCACAAAAACGGTGCCCTTGTCCAGAATCGAACCCCACAACTCCAGCTGTCTAATCAGTACAATGACTGGGCTTATAACAGGTCCCAACTTGGAGCGCATTTTTTGTAATATCTCAGTACTATCGGCCGTGTCATACGTCAGCTAAACACTGGCTTCTCTCCGCGAAGACTCCGGTTCAATCTGGAGTAATGCAGTGGCACTGCATCAAGTGCTCTCACAGTTGTCAGGGCTTTCCCACGCTAACAGACATTCCACCATTGCTCCTTATGTACTGCGCAAATACCTGCGTACAGCTGTGGTCGGCACGTTCCGGTCACTGCTGCGTTCAGGTCGCCACGGCCAGGCAACGTCATATTTCTGTTCCAAAAACAACTACTTTGTTGGGGGTAGGAGTACAGTACATTGTCTATCGCAATAAAATTACGAGTCAGTGTTTTTGTATCGTAGAGCGAACTTTTGGCGCTGCAAGCGCTGTGCTTCCCGCCTGATCAGCTTGCCTCATCATCATCATCATCATCATCGCGCTAGTAGCAATCTGACAAAGATGGTAGAGCACGTTCGAAACGTAATGGCACACGCGCAAAAACCAGATTTGGTCTTTCAGCAAAACGGACGAGTCCATTTAAATCGGCGGGGGGGGGGGGCAGTCCTGTCGACTCCTGGCCGTCGAGGAGGGCGGATCAGCGGATAGACCGTGGATAAACCATGTTCCGACGTACAGTGCAAGGCTGCTGTCTACCCACTCCATTCGCATCTTTCCCCTTAACTTCCCCTCCCGTGCGTCACCGTGTGCCATCAGGTTCCGAACGGCCTATAACAGTTGAAGTCGCACGCACAAGACACAGTCGCATTTCACTCCATTACAATTTCAACCGGAATAGGCCCATTACTGGTCGTAACAAGCTAACAATCTGGCCTCACCACAGCAAAACAACTGTCAGTGTCAAAAGCAGTGTTGTCATTCAACCACAATGTGCAATCCAAAGTCCATCTGTCTGGTCTATGGGGGGGGGGGATGGAGGAATAAATCCATTCATTCTTAACCTCAGCACCTCATAAGGTGATGATAACGGTTAGCCAGAACGTCAAGTGATTATAAAAGGGAAAAACAATTTGACCTTGTGCCTAAGCAGCACATAATGAACTCACAGTGAGTACCTGGGGGTACAGCTTGCGCTTTATAGAAGCTGACACTAGGTGACAGTAAGGTCAGCTTCACGATCAGCGGGCTTACTGGTAGGGAAAGTGTCCACTGTACTCATTTGAAAGGGGGCTGACTACATGGGTTCTAGACGTAATCAGAAATAAATAAATGAATAAATAATATAATCATGAGGTTGCCGGTCCCAGTGGCCGCGTGGTCTAAGGCCGCTCGCCTGCTGAGATTGTGGGTTCGAATCCCACCGGGGGCATGGATGTCTGTCTGTTGTGAGTGTTGTGTGTTGTCAGGTAGACGTCTCTGCGACGCACTGATCACGCGTCCAGAGGAGTCCTACCGAATGTGGTGTGTCGCTGTGTGTGATCTAGAAACGTCAATAATGAGGAGGCCATGGCCCGCGTTGGGCCGCAGCGCCAAAGGGGGAAAAAATTCATGAGGTTTGTCATCCCCGGTTTGTTCTATGAAATAACTAACGTAGAGTGTGTGTATTGGTCTAACACAACTATATTTATTGGTAGAATATAAAGTATTTTCTACATAAGGTACAACTACGTGTTTCGGCGCTTGATAATGGCCATCTTCAGGTTGTACATGAAATACTTATTAAGTCGTTATACGAAACATACATGGGCTGTTTATATAGGGCAGGGAGGGGGTAAAGTGGGTACGAGATCTCGTATCTGTCAGAAAGGTTGAGCGGTGTGGCTCATGTAAACCATACAAGATCTCGTGCCCACTTTACCCCCTCCCTACCCGATATAAACAGCCTATGTATGTTTCGTATAACTGCTTAATAAGTATTTCATGTACAACCTGAAGATGGCTATTATCAAGCGCCGAAACATGTAGTTGTACCTTATGTAGAAAATACTTCATATTCTACCAATAAAAATAGTTGTGTTAGACGAGTACACACACTGTACATTAGTTAAATAAATAATATTTCTGCTTATGGAAATCCAACTTGGGGCATTCAGCCCACAGCCAGTCATTATACTGAAAGAATCATCTCGGATCCAATGATACAAATGATTTCCTAAATATGATTGTCTTTTTTAACTATGTTACTTATTTTTGTGTTGGAAATCCATAAAGCAGCAAGACCCTAAAATTGTTAGCTTGTAAACCTGGCTGGCACTTTCCAGTCCTTCGCTCTCCGCTAGTACTGAATTGTATCTCTTTCAGGTCTAACGGACTCACTGTATGAGGATTTACAGCAGGACTCTCACATCAGGCTCACGAGAGTATATTCCTATGTGGCTGACATGACCTCAGACCTCCTAGACCAGCTGTACCTCAGGTAAAGCAGACGGTGATTAACAGTATAAAAAGTTGTTACCTGCGACGCAAAGTTCCAAGCGGACCATAAACCATAAATTTTGTGTAGTGATACGTCTTCCAAATACAGGCCAATATTTGGGCAGATTATGTCCTCACAGCAATACTGATGATGAATCAAGTCTTCTGGAATGTTCGACTAGTAAATAATTCGAGACGTTTCAAAAGTACTGCTTGAATCTGAAGATGGAGGTACAACCCTCTTCTGAAATCCTGGCAACTGTTTACTAGTCAACGTGATGTTACATCCAGAACACTCAAATCTTATGCATAGCTTTGCCTTGACTTCCATTCACAACTGATATGCTGTTCCTCCAAACAGTTAACAGATGTAATTAAGAAATCACTTAAATAAGAAGTGTGAAATTTAGTATGCTAATGTAGTGCCCCGTCGAGAAAATTTTATTTTATTCTATTCCGTGCCATTTTATATATTTCATACATGTTGTTAGCATTGTAAGGAACGGCTGGGTACATCTCCCAGTCGAACAAGCAGGAAGGCCAGATCACCTTTCACTCACATAGCAACAGCAAACCAGTTGAAACTGCAGAAAACTTTTGCTAGGTGAATACAGGAAATGCTGACTTTAGCTGAGAAGTGTGGTGTAGCTTGGTAAAGCGACAGTACAGAGTCTTTGTTGAACCTTTGGTAGTGGCAGACGTATGGGGAGTGGAAAAAGAGTAAAATTTACAAGACATGGGTTCTACTGCTAATTGTCATGCCAGATAAACGTGATTAAGTTGTTTGGTACCAAATTGAAGTGTGCGAAATGATTTGGGTTAAATTTGGTTCTATTTGGGGTGCTTTATAAGTTTGTATTCCAAAATTGATTGGTTGCATAATGGAAGGAAGGAAACATTCGGCAGCGGGAAGGTGATCAGGTTTTCTTATGGTAGTTCCTTTATAGGAAATTGTAATCCATCTGTTTGAGAATTACTTTGTGTTGTACCTTAAAAATTTTATTGGATTATTGTATTTTGTTTAGATGTTGTAATAGTCATGTATTATGTTGTAGTGTTGTAGAATATATTATGTAGTAGAAATATGTCATGGTGTTGTCCAAAGTGGTGGCAGCGGATACCCTTTTTAGGTAATGGTGTCGGTGGTTAGGACGGCCGCAGCACCCCATTACAATGACACCAACATACCGTAATATTTCGTGTGAACGAATTCTTATTCTTAATAAATAACTACCAAAATGATGGTATAGGTCTTCATGATTAACATATATTTGGTGCTAGAAATCTATACAAGTGGAGGCTGAGAACTGTGATAAGGTAAATGTTGGATGTTTCTAGCTGTATATTTCCCGGCAGAATACATGTTGAAGTAAAAGCACAACTATGTACATGTACAGGATCCCGGAGCTGTTCCCAGAGCATGCAGCCAGGGAGATCGTGAGTGCAGTGCGGCATAACAAGAATACAGTCTCTGTGCCCCACAACCTATTCTTCTGGCTAAACGTCGTAAGGTACCTCAAATAAAAAGCAGAGTACTCAATGAGAATATCATGACATACTTTTGCTTCTTTGCTTGAATGTAGTATGGTACAGTATACGTAAAATCTATCATGTATCTTAGCACAGCTGAACAAAAAGTGCAGCAAAATGCCTTTAATCCGAAGTCCGATAATTCGGAAGTCCTGATAATCCGGCACTTGAAGGGAGAGTACTCCCAATACTGAAAAGTTTGCTTTTTACCAGGAAAAAACGCTTTATCAATAAAACAGGCAGATCTGGGGGACATGTTTAGAAAGACTTCCAAGTGTCTGCACATTAACCGATGTTGCATCTCCCGACACATCGCCTCCCACTCCATCAGATTCTTCGGTTATGAAGACTCCAAAAAACACAGAAGAGGATGCTGATGACCCTGAACTAGCACATGAAGGGGGCATCCAAATGTAATACTACTCTGAATAGCTGTAAAACCCAGGTACAGGTTCAGGAACAAAAGGTTACTTGCAAGAATTTTAAGTCAGTAAAGGTAAAAGGTAAATCAGTCTCATTACAGGCCCAAGGTGCCCGGAAGGTTCCAGGAAATTAAGGTTCCCGGATTTCGTGACAACGGCCCAGGATGGTGGTAAGGTTGACAGTCTTACGCACCGGCCGCCTTTACCCCCGGGAAATATTCCTGCTATTCATTTCTGTTAGAGGCTGAGTCGACCGCAGGGCCATAGTGCGATCGGAAGGATTTTATGTCAATGCAAAATCCAATTACACCAGCTGGGATCGAACCAGCGACCTTCCGATTTGTAAAACAGCACCTTAACCACTGTGCTACCGCGGTCCCAATATAATGTATAGTATTGTCTAATATAACATAGCAGAATACATCACAACATAACAGAACATAATAGAACAGAATATAACATAACAAGATATATATTGCGTAATAAGTGTATTTAATTTGATCTTGATAAATCTTAAATAATCATACAGAAAATGCGAAATACTTAGGTATGAAGATATTTTCGCGCTATTTGATGTCTTCTCACGTCTGTTAATCCAACGACAATACGCTTCGTTCCAAGTAGTCAGTCTCCTTTTTTAGAAAGTCTTTTAAAACGCATTTCACGGTCCGACTAGTCTGCGTGTAACTTCCTTAATTCACGGAGCAGAGTCCTTCTTCAGAAGCTAATCGGTGTGCAGCTAGTCAAGAAATTCCCCGCATTGTATGGAACCCGAAGGTTCATTGAGGCATTCACAATTGCCCGCCACCTGTCCGTTTCCTGAGCCAGCTCGATCCAGTCCATACTCCCATATCACACTTCCTGAAGATCCATCTTAATATTATCCTCCCATCTACGCCTGGGTCTACCAAGAAACCTCTTTCCCTAAGGTTTCCCCGCCAAAACCCTGAATACATCTCTCCTATCCCCCATAACCGCTACATGCCCCGACCATCTCCTTCTTCTCGATTTTATCACCCGAAAAATATTAAAGAGACGTGTACAGATCATTAAGCTCCTCATTATGTAGTTTCCTCCACTCCTCGTTACCCCGTCCCTTCTAGGCCCAAATATTCTCCTGAACACCCATTTCTCAAATATCCTCAGCTTACGTTCCTCCCGTAATGTCAGCGACCAAGTTTCACACCCATACAAAACAACAGGCAGAATTATAGTTCTGTATATTTTAATCTTTAAATTTTTGGAGAGCAAACTGGAAGACAGAAGATTCTGCACCGAATGATGGCAAGCACTGCCTGATTTCAGTCAAGGAATGCTTGCTACCCTCGTTATCCTTCCAGTCTGCATGTAAACTGCCTGAGTATTATATTTTACAAGCACCTTGAGCGAACCGCACCAGTGTGGTGCACAAGTCGCATTGTGGCCACCTCTGATATCTGTAATATCTAAACACTTTCAAGGTAAAGCCACAATCTGATGTCAGTATCACTATTATTGCAGGACACTACCGCAGGATGCGAGGGATATCTGGAGGGACCTGCTTCAAGTCCGAGCGTCCCAGGGTGGGCCACAGCCTAGCGGACCGCACCACAGAGAAGTTACCAGGAGTGGAATAAAGACATGAATGCATGAGTCCCAGGAATACTTTGCGAAATACCAACAAAACAAAATAGAAGTGCAGGTTGATTGACCAGATATCCATATTGAATGGAGCTCAAGTTCATAAAGCAGTGATGTGTATATTCTCCTTCTATAAGTATTGAATACAGGTTAGATAGAGTGTTTTGGCACTAGAGATCATATATGCCATTGTATTGTTCTTACCAAAGACTGTCTTGTTGGAACATCTGAATAATTCACTGTGTAACGTAACCGTGGTAAGTTTGATTAATATCAGTATTTGGTATCTTTACTTACAGTCTTTCATGCACGCAGCATAAAAGAATACTTTACACTGGAAAAATGCCTTTTTTGTTGATGTAAGTACAAAAAATGGCGATACAATTTTTTTCATATAAAAATATCCATATGCCAAGGCCTGACACATTCATTTCTGTGAGATGACACATCTGCGACCTTTTTCCACTTACAGATGTGTTTTCTCAAATCATACGCAATACATTCGACGAGATAAAGCAGACAACACGTTTCCGCTGATTATCGCGATCAACAGGCCTTTATCGAGAACGCTGAAATGGTACTAAATACTGCAATAGGCTTGACAATTCCACATTTACGGTACAAGAATACATGGTAAATGTATCCAAAATATTAAAAAAAAAAAATACGTGGCTAATACAGCGATCCCTCTTCCAACGAGGGTGTTAATGGGATTTATATAGGCCTGTTATGGAAGAATCGAGACCCGCAAAAGTCTTATGGCAAAAATATGGTTACGCAAGAGCGGACCCTTATGGAAGCCCACCCCGTTAAACCTCTATACTGTGCTTGGGCAGCTGATGTTGCAAGCTTCCGTGCGGGTTCGATGAGTAACGGTCCACGTTAGTCGTAATTTTCCCCTTTTATATAAGAATTTTCCTCTGCGTATAGCGTCTATAATATTTTTAATAGCGCACTGAGTATAAGGAAATCGCCACAGTTGTACAATAAAACGTTTATATGGTCTCTGCTCCTTGACTACATGTAGTGGTCGAGTAGTTAGGCTTTTTTTTTTGTTCTATAAGTCGGGGAAACCGGAGGGAAAGAGACCACTGGGGAGACCTAGACGTAGATGGGTGGTTAATATCAGGACGGATCTCCAGGAGGTGGGATGTGGGTATATGAACTGGATTGGGCTGGCCCAGGATAGGGACAGGTGGTGGACGCTTGTGAGTGCGGAAATGAACCTTCGGGTTCCGTGAAATGCGGGGAATTTCTTGACTAGCTGCAAACCAGTTAGCTTCTCAAGAAAGACTCTGCACCATGGAGTAAGTCACGGCTTCGCATCGCGCCACAAGGTCGGGACTGATGTTTCTTCAGTCCTCTATTTTGACAAACATTACTTCGAAATTAACAAGAATTTCCGTTGCAAAATCATATAGATTGCAGAGTTCTGTAGCCCAGCATTAATTCATTAGTAAAAAATAACGCTAATTTATTTTATTCTTTGAGTAACTTTTTACTAGACTGCAGATTCTGTGTATGTTACATTTGTCAAATAACCTCCGAGGTTTGTATCGTCACTGGGTTTGTAACTGCTTACTCAAATATATGTAGTATTTGCACACGTGATGTGTAGGCAGGTTTATGACCTAACTCAGTAACCCAATATAGCGTACCAAACTCAAATAGAACATTAATTATCGTAAAAAAAAATAAATATCGGAACGATTGCCATTTTTATACGTTACGCTGTACAAAAATACTAGTTTAATAGCTGCTACGTATTTATGCTTAGGCCGGGTAGCGTAGTCGGTAAAGCGACTGGCTACGGACTGGGCGGTCCGAGGATCGAATCCCTGTGGAGGCGAGTTTTCCGCACCTGTCCAGACCGGCCCTGGAGCCCACCCAGCCTCCTGTACAGTGGGTACCGGGTCTTTCACGGGGGTAAAGAGCGGCCGGGGAGTGACGCTGACCCCTCACCCCCTTCTAGCGCCTGTGGTCAAGAAAGAGTAGAGCTATACCTCTACTCACCCTATGGGCCGTACGGCCTGTACAGAGCCTCAGTGCCTGTACAAGGGTGCACTTTGCCTTTACCTTTTACGTATTTAAGCAGACTCTATTACCGTACGCCATTTCAGAACTCCACAGCAAGTGTCGCTCCTGCCTCACAAGTTTGCGAGTACACCCTATTGTTACCGCTTATCATAGCAATAAGAAGGTACCGCATTTGGTCGGTCCCCAGTGGCATAAGGTTCATGTCAGGTCTCGTGAAAATCGGTAGCGTGTTTCAAAATTTTAAGTGTGAAGACAGACATGATTGTGGGTGTTCACAAATCGTAGTGCGCATGCGCATATTTTCCCTCCGCACCCATTAGCGGCCTGCCCAGAATAGTTGTGTGCACTGCTTCACAATGACTTATCATTTATGAGGACTAGATGAGAATACTGTCCCGTCCGCGACTGCCAGAAGGTTGTAGAAATCAAATTCAAGTAACCGAAATTCGCCGTATAATGGTAAACATTTTTCTCCATATTTTGAAGTTCTGTGTTAAAATTTAAGATCACAGACTGCTTATCCTCACCCAAGTTCTCGCGGTTTTCCTCAATTCAACGCCACGATCACTTCCTCGTTTTCTTCCCAGTTCTTTCACAGACCATAATGCATTCGTTATTGTGTGTTACAAGTGCAGTTGAGAAAGCCTTCTTTCATACACAACGAATAAGACAAATCCATACAGTTTCCGAAATATTTTCCGCTCGTGTTCATTTTCACTTTGGGCGTCCACCCCTCCGTTCTGTGGTGACAGAAGGCAGAGCTTCACGTTTTGAAATTTATTCAAAAGACCAACCAATGCACTTCGGTTGTATGAACGTAATGTTATTATATAGTGACAATCGACATGTTTCGGCCACTCATGCGGCCATCTTCAGGGTGGTAAGTGCAAGATTACAAACACATTTACAGTGTGTCGGGATCACTCCACAGTTAATATCACAAAGTTTCAGTTAAAATTCAGTTAAATAGTAAAACAGTAATGAGTATAAAATGTTAGAAATTCAAAAATTGTTGTACATGTAAATAGAATGCCTCGAAATAGGTTACCCAGGGTAATGAAACACTATTCCCCAGCGGGCAGAAGGAATCATGGTAGACCTTTGAAGAGACTTCTGGATACGTGAGACCGGAACGGGTCAACAAGTGGCCCAACTCCATGAAAGGTAGATGATGATGATGATGATGAAAATTGTTGTTTGACAGAATTTTAACCAAAATTAGGCTTTATGATTTTAACTGTGGAGTGAACCCGACACACTATACATATATTTGTATTCTTACATTTAACACCCTGAAGATGACCACATGAGTGGCCGAAACATGTTGGTGGTAGCTATATAATAAAATCAGATTCATAAAACTAAAGTGCGTTTGTTTGGTTTTTAAATAAATTTTATACATCTAATTAATGCATAATGTGGAGCATTTCGAAATTTACGTTTAAATTCACCAGCTTCATAGTTCAGTGCCTTTCGCGAGCATCATTCAGACCGACTCTTCTAAACCAACCTCCTTTAGTGGAATTGGGAGTCTGATGAACATTGCCAGGAACGTCCGTCGATGAGGCCTCTTATGAGCCACACACACACTTTTACGTAATGCGCTCAAAAAGTTCCCGGAATTCGCTGCTATAATTTACAGGAATTTCTACTGTGAATAAAGAAACGTACATTAATATCCTTGGCAGCCTTAGGAATGCGGGAAGAAGGAAACGCCCCAAAAAAACAGAGAACCAACGGCTCGGTTCTCCTTTACGACAATGTTCCAGCACACCGGTCGGTTCTGGTCAAGTATTTCTTGGCGAAGAACAATATGACAACACTTCAGTTTTCCCCATCCCCGCCTGATCCGGATACAGCTGATTTTTGTGTGTTCCCTCCCCTGAAATCAGCACTGAATGGATGGCGCGTTTGTTATTCTACTGACATTAAGAATGCGACGGAAGAGCTGAATAGGCTTTCGCAAAATGACTTACAGGAATGTTTCCAACACCTTTGCAGTAGCTGGCAGAAGTGTACAGTTTGCACAAGGAAATGTATCTTAAATGACTGTACTGTTGTGTATTTGTAAAAAATAAAGTGAATCTGGGAAAATTTTGAACCTACATGTAGTGGTTCTCTCTTAACCACTTTAACGTTAACCTGCCATCTGGATCATCTTTTATTCTTCCTTTCTTCAGTTTTATTTATTTCGTTTTTAAGTAGTTTCTTTGCCTCTTCTGCTATCTTACGTAGGAGAATTTGCTTGCTGTTTGTTGTGTGTGCGGGCGAGCATGTGTGCGTGTGACGTAGTTCACAAATCCTTTACAACGCCAGGCATCAGATGACATCCCTAGAAGATACGTTACGTATTCGATACAAAGTTCAAGCGGACACGAAACAAAAAATGCTGCCAGAGAATGGTTCGAGGAGCCGCCAAAGGCTCTTGACAGTCAACCACTCCAATCCGCTCCTGTCATGCGCAGTAAAGGCGGGCCTGTCCTGCCAACACTTTCGTACAAAGCTGGTGTAGGTCTTCAGATGTTGGCAGACATGCATCACGTGGGGCTGCTCCCTTCATCGTAATCGGCGTGGCGTTAGTTCGGTGCAGTGCAGTGCTTCTTGTGTCCACGTTAGTAATCCGTCCGCTCGCTGTGTAACAACACAGCAAAAGCGAGGCACTTCGCTTGCTACCTGACCTATGTACGCCAATCAGGTAAGTGAACTAAGGTGTTTTCTGGCGTAGAGTTCATATTGGCAGCAGTGCTTGAGTCGGTGTGTCTGGCGGGGGAAATGAGGAGTGTTACAACCTTACGTCATACGCTACATCACTGTCTGTACTAGTCCAATGCCTATGTGCACATCCGTGCCACATCTCTTCAGCGTAGAACCAACGGTGTCGTCGTTGAGCCGCTAGTGAATGAAGATTTACAAAAAGTAACGCCTCGCGTTAAGACGATTAATGTTACTTCTAATCATATCATATCATTTATTTACTTTCCGTTGATCCGTACAGGATTACAAAATCCATGTGGATATGGAAATAGTCATATTTTTGGGAATCAAGAGGCAGTGGAGTACCCAGGAATTTTGTTCGGGGGGGGGGGGGCCAACAAATTCAGTTGAGGACAGAGGACAGATAGAACGGGGATT
>Ga0123352_10013723_pt1 | contig 12865 bp, 8 predicted proteins | sample TergutLab28metaG_FD_89700 | JGI IMG/M metagenome (GOLD analysis project Ga0123352, IMG submission 89700) | Labiotermes labralis P1 segment gut microbial communities from Petit-Saut dam, French Guiana - Lab288 P1 | ecosystem: Host-associated > Arthropoda: Insects > Digestive system > Gut ... | reverse complement strand
TGTACTTCTTATAGGCTCAACATGTTTCGGGCATTACTGTGCCCATCATCAGGAGCTCGCGACTATAATGTTGATTACCACATTGGTCGTTTCGTTCTTGGTTTGCTGTAGGTTGGAGGTTAGTTGCGGTTAGGCTGGAATAGTGTTATTATTTCAGTACTTACCTGTAACGTTTAATTTCTCTCCTATTTCATCCCAAAGTTTTGGCTTGAGATCTCTGTTGTAGTAAATTTTTATTCTTTGGTCCCAAAGAGGTCGCATATCTCTAACAAGTTCTATTAGATACGTTTTGTCCATTGCAACGACACTCGAATCCCATGCGCACTGCAGCAGTTATGTGACCAGACTGTCGGCCCGGAAACACACTCACTTTGTTGGCGCCAGACAGTCGGGGGAGATAACATTCCAATCGTATCGGTTTCACTGTAGCAACTGACATAAACAGTAATGTTTCTGATTTCTACTTCCTTGTCTGGAGTCTGTCCTGACTGTTGTGTCGTTTCTGGCTCCAGTGTAGCCGTACTCTAAACCAGGAGGGCCGACACCGCTGTCATTGCACACGATTCTAAGCCATTTGCTTCCAGGTGCCAATTCCCACAACTTATTTCGCTAAGACCTATCTTAATGTTACCCTCCCACTTCCATTTCGTCGTTGACCTCATCAAAATCCCGTAGGCCACGTACCGTGTAAGATTTAAGGTTTTCGCAACCGTGCTGATGAAGACTTCAGCCATCTTGGATTCTACGCTGTGTTGGTTGATAAGTGCTTACTGAAATTCTTGAGGAACTAACTGCCGTCACATTTAGGGTCAAATGAGACACGGCGTCACAACCCAGAACACTGGAATCTTCTGTACGTGTTCCCACATTCGAGGTGCGTAATTCGGGAACACAGACGCCGTAACCAATGGCTGGTCAGCTGCAGTTCTTCATCCGTCAGAACCCTGTCTGCAGTTACGGACGCAATGGAAACAAATACGGGAAAATTACAGCGTGAAACACCATTTCTTGTGAGCGATTTTCCATCTGCAGCCGGTCCCTGTCTGTATCCTCCACACCCGCCGTGAATAGAGGTGTTAAACACCCGCGATGGACCAGTTCCAGTTACCAGAACAGGCCCTGCTGAATGCGATAAATAAGGTAATGAAGAAGTTGTTGATGTCCTTCTTGTTATGAGATTACATATTTGGAACATTAAAAAATTCATCAAAACATTCTCTTCACGTAGAGTTTTTCCATATTTTGAGCCAATTGAACTTCTTAATCATACGATTTTGCTAGACGTCACATACCCAACACGTGTACGATGTAAATGCAGGGCCAACAGGGAATTCCCACGTTGCATATGAATAATTTCCCTGACCGAGTCAAAGGCGACATAGTAAACAAACAAGGGGGGGTTTAATACAGTCGTGTAGCCTACAGACTTGATGTTTTATTGATTTTAGTAATAAATGTACTCATCGATGAACGGTGGGCTGTGTTTTCAATGAGTCACTCTGCCAGCGAACTGCTCGGTGGATCTGGGGCTTCAGTAACAGCGTCCTTCGGTGAATGTGGCAAAGAATCGGTCGGCCACATTGGAGGTGCTCGCGCCTACCGTAAAGTGGGGCAAAGCGTGACACAATTGTAGGTGGCAAGTGAGTGAACATGACCCACTTGGGTCCTGGAATGTGGCCGACTGACAAACCGACAGTGTTTCTGCATATTTCGTGACCTTTCAGTGGCTGTTATCATTATCCAATCAAGTACAGGCTTTCGTCACTCAGTGGCTGACATTGCGTTATGACGAAGTTTTGAGTGCAGAATTAAAATTTGGCGCCTTATACTGGGATGTTCAGTGAACAGCAATTTGAGAAGCGGAAAACACAGCTGTGCGGGCAAAATATTGCGTACATCTTGTCAGAATATTACGTATATATTGTCAGAAAATTATATATATATATATATATATATATGTGTGTGTGTGTGTGTGTGTGTGTGTGTGTATAAGTTCACCCTAGAACAGGCCATGAAGGCCCAGAGGGGGAGTAGAGGTACAGCTCTACCCTTTCTTTAACCTCGGCACTAGATGGGGGTGGGTGGCCAACGCCACGCCCCGGCCGCTTTACCCCCGGGAAAGACCTGGTACCCGTTGTACAGGAGGCTGGGTGTGCCCCAGAGCCGGTCTGGACAGGTGCAGAATATTTCGCCCCCACCGGGATTCGATCCCCGGACTGTCCAGCCCGTAGCGAGTCGCTATACCGACTGATCTATCCCGACCCATGGTGTGTATTAGTGTCAGAACATATGTATGTATGTATACACACACACACACACACACATTATCAGAACATAGTGTATATCTTATCATCTTATAACACTTTGCTTCGGAAATGTACTGTGTGAACAAGGATGTGGGGTACTGTAGTTAGTATAGTGACTATGGGCTGGACAGTCCAGGGTTCATATCCAGCTAGGGGCAAGAGATTTTCTCCTTTCCAAAACATGCAGACCATTTCTGTGGCCCACCCAGCCTCCCATTCAATTGGGAGTGGCATCTAATGCCAAGCTAAGAATGACAGGAGTTAAACATGGAGTGGACAGGGATGACTTTACCACGTGAATGATGGAGGCCGTTTATTTTACAAATGTTTTAGTGTACGTTTCTGATGCAACAGTGTACCAAAAGCTCTAGTGCATGAATAACAAGATTGAAAATTGTGTAATATAAAGTATGTAAGGGTAATCAAAACATAACTCAGATATATCTATAGCACTAATGGCTGAAGCTAGCAACTACATGTTTCGGCTTTAGTAATGGCCATCACCAGGTTGTGCAAATACTTAGTGTGGAATAACTATACAATATGCAAAGTAGCAGTATGGTTTGATGACAAGATCTACTTTGCATATTGTACAGTTATTCCACACTAAGTATTTGCACATCCTAATGATGGCCATTACTAAAGCCGAAACATGTAGTTGCTAGCTTCAGCCATTAGTGCTATAGATATATCTGAGTTATGTTTTGACTACCTTGTACACGTGTATATCTTACATTGTATTGTAACACACAACAGGGATGCCACACCTCAAAGTGAAAACTGTGTACTCTGTGATACAGTATAATGGAGTTACCAACGTGGCCTTTACTCTCAAAATGCCAAAAGTTTTCACGGTAACATGCATATAAGAAAAGTATGGCCCTTCCTGTGCCGATATCCATGAAACTCACAAATACTCAACAGCATTATGTGCAGACCTCCTATGCCAATTTCACTGTAATGGGACAGTGAGTGTGGGCTGTTGGGACAGAAATTGATTAATGCCGCTAAGTAAGGTATGGCTTACACTGCCCTGAGTTTCACAGAACTTACAATCATGCCATAAATTTTTGTGGGCATCATTCCAAATGGGCTGAAAAAAATGTAGGAACCACAGGCAAAATTTTGTGTACTCCCTTCTCTAAAGTATGGTTTTCACTGCACCGGAATTCATGAAATTTACAACTGTTTAATTACATCGTCTTTGTCACAAGAAAGTGTATATAGTATGTTGCACTTATATATTAATTTTAATCGTTTATGCATTGAGCAGCGAGATGATGGTCCAAAAAGACTGAAAAGCATAGCTTGCATGAAAATACACAGTTTCGTCATGACAGTATTTGACCGTTTATTCATTCAACATACCTGCTAGGCTTAGATCTGTGATGGAAAAGGAGATGTTACAAAACTGATTCAGGAATCCACCTAGCCTCCTTGTCCCTCTATATTGGGGTCTTTTTCCCCAGGTGTAGAGCGGATGGTGCAAGAAGCTAAGGCACCACTCTCTATGCAGAGGTTGGGAAATAGTGAAGATGGATCGCCACTTCCTTGTATGTCTACACGGCATGCATACGAACAACTTACTTACATGGAGATGGACAAAGCAAAATAATTTTTTTTTCCCCACACATTATGTGTAACTGTACTGAACAGGCAGATCATTTAGTCAACTTGCAGCAGCAGGAGAGACAATTGACAGTTTTGTTTCTCTTTGGTTCAGAATTTGTTGGAAAGTAGAGCACGTTCGAAATGTGATGGCACACGTGCAGAAACCAGATTTGGTCTTTCAGCAAAACGGACGAGTCCATTTAAATCGGCGGGGGGGGTCAGTTCAGTCGACTGCTGGCAGTCGAAGAGTGTGGATCAGCGGATAGACCATGGATAGACCATGTTCCGACGTACAGTGCAAGGCTGCTGGCTACCCACTCCATTCGCATCTTTCCCCTTCACTTCCCCTCCCACGCGTCACCGTGTGCCATCAGGTTCCGAACGGCCTATAACAACTGGCTGCTCTTTGTAGCTCAAGTCACTGATCACAGGCCAAATGTAATATTGCCGAATTTGACGTTCAGGTGACTGTGCATCGTGATAAATTCTTATAATAAAACCAACTAGATGCACTAATTTCTCAAATTTATTTTTGGAATAAAACTCTACATGTTTCAGGCAGTTCCCCTGTCCATCATCAGGAGTTTGCTGTGCGTACAATGGAAAACTCCTGATGATGGACAGAGGAACTGCCTGAAACATGTAGAGTTTTATTCCAAAATAAATTTGAGAAATTAGTGCATCTTGTTGGTTTTATTATAAGTAATATTGCCCTTGTGGTTTCTTGCATGCTAAGCCAAGACAAAATGAAACAAATCTACCATATTTCAACCTTGCAAGTGCAAAGTTAGCATGTCTGTAGACCCCTGTTTTTAGGCGACTCACATAAGTTGTGAAAGCACCTATTAGCTTTGCTATGTCTTTCTGTCTCTGTTCGTTTGTCTGCAGGTATCAGCGCGGCTCCCACTGGGTGGATTTCCACAAAATTTGATATTGGAAACTTAAGAAACCCTGTCAGGAAAGTTCATATTTTGTTACAATCAGACAAAAATATTGGGCACTTTATTTAAACACCTAGGTATGCTGCATTGTTGCTGGCAACATAAATTCAACATGAAATCACTCTCTTGGGAAATGGTATCAAGCTTTTAAGATAGTTGAGGGCGTATAAGTATTACAAAATGTCGTAGCTGAGAAAGAATACTAAAGAGCAGGCATTATTGCATTTCTGTAGTATTCCATAGCATTCAGTTTTTACAATATATTGTTGGCAGCGACATATATAGGTCTACAGTACAACAGAAACACTGTTGAGTTTCTGCAGCAGCAGTGTTTAGCTTAACAGCACAGCCAAGAACTCATTGTTATCTGAGACATAAATTCTAGTGAAATGTGTCTAAGGCTGTAAGGCCAGCCGAGGACATAAAAACATTGCACAAAATTGCAGTGGTATGTTATATGCACATTGCCTACAATGGTTAATTAAACACAACAATAAATTTCTAAATCACATTTCTTTCACAGTATGAAAAGGAAAACAACACTTTATCTTTGGATTTATTTACTTACTTTTTAGTTTTATTTTTGGAATGCATAAATTTTTTGGGCAGTAACAATTTCTATACTGTGTAGTAGAAAAATTACACTACAGAATTGGAAAATAAATTTCTGAAATATCTTCACTATAATATTTTGGTAGGAATACTTTAAAAAATGTATAAAATTTCAGTACTAATATTGCTACCAAAGCACCCTCCCCCCACCCCTGATTTAAAAATTCGACCACCCAACCCTATAATATGGGGTAATTAAATCCTCCTTTTCTGTGTAATAAGTTTAACCCATCTGCATCCTTCCCCATGTCAGGTAGCCTCCCCTAGGATAAGTGATTGCAGTTATTACCAATATTCCTCATCTTTGCATTACTGTAAAGTGTGTACTTTCACTGGTCTCTAGATGTCACTTGCAGCCTATGCAGTTTACTGAAATCTGCAGTCACAGTATCTCCCACAGGTGACCATTTTCAAGCAGTCCTTTGCATTTTGTGTAAAAGTTTGTTTTTGGTTGCTTTTGCCTGTGGCATAGCAGCCCATAGGTATGCATATGCATGTGAATGGATTAAAGACACCTCAGGCAGTGAGCTATTTCCAACTTGACACTGCTGTGAAAATGGCCTCTTTATTACAAAAGAAATAAAGTTAAATTTATTCAAGCAATGGGCATGTGCTTCATAGAATTTTAAAACTCTCACCAACACTGACATCTGAAGCTGTGTTCTGCAGCTTTCATTTTGTATTTCGTACTCATAACTTCACATTTTTTTAATATCAATTAAAGTTGTGTGCACCAAGTCTCAGTTTGTGTCCTCACACAAGAACACTGTGCCAAACTACCATGTGGGCAGCCATGATCCAAAGCACAGCCTCAATCTTGCATGCTGCCGATGGCCGCTGGTCCGCAGTGTGTTCCGTCTGACCCCGGTCCTCATGCTGCTGCTTCTCCTTCAGGGCCTCTGTGATAGTCCTACTGATTGCCCTCATGAGTGGGTAGTTACTGGATCCTCCACCACTGTTGTTGATGCAGTCTCCATGGAAATCATCAGTGTCAATAGACCACACCATTGTACCAGCCAGATCAAGCTTCATGGCAAATTTAACCTGCAGAAAGGACACACCGACACTAAAAATAAATGAATAAATGAAGTGTTGTGAATCTTGCTGTAACTCATGCTGCATCAGAAAAGACTAGTTACATGCTGGATGACTGACATTCAGTCCCTGGCAGGAAGAGGGAATTTTCCCTTCTCTTTTTTGTTTAACCAGTTCTGAGGCCCATCCATCTTACCAGCCTATGAGTAAGAATCACTCTTTTCTTGGAGGTAAAGTGGCCCAGATGTAAAAGTGACAGCTCACTTTCATTCAGTACTGAAGTGAAAATACATTGAAACTTACCTCATATACAGCCACATCTTCATGACATGGTGCTTAAGCACAGGGAAGAATTTACCTCTGTCTTTTAACTGTAATCCACATAAACACATTCTGTGCTTGTAAATTGAGATGGTTCTGAAATTGTAGATGTGCTTTACTCAAAATACTCATAATAAACTAAGTATAGGGAGACTGTAACTGACTGGATGTTGTGCTGTGTTGACTGGTAAATATTTACCATCATTTCAGAGAAATGTAGTGCCTCCAATTTAAGAGTCAAGAAGCCTTCGTACTGTGAAGTGGTACTGTCCAGTTATCATGGCACTACATCCTCACAGACTTGAACCCTTACCCTAACAACAGTTAACATATTACGATACCTTATTATTTACTTATTTAATTTTCAGTTTATTTAAAGTTGCTTTGTCAACTGTGCAAGTTATGTAATGTCAAATTACTGGATGATTGTGCAACATGAAGTGAGAATGACATGATTGAATTATAAGGCTGCAGAACACCACAGAATACATCAGCAAGGTTGGTGTATGAACTGAGATCCAAAACTATAACTTGCTGAGTATAAAGATGGAGAATGACACATAACATTTTATTAGTGTGTAACTGGAAACTACAGTAAAGACATGTGAGCCGGGTAGCTCAGTCGGTATAGTGACTGAGCTACAGGCTGGACAGTCTGGGATCGAATCCCGGTGGGGACGAGATTTTCTGACTGTCCAGACCGGCCCTGGGGCCCACCCAGCCTCCTGTAAAATGGGTACCAGTTCTTCCCCGGGGGTAAAGTGGGGCCGGGGCATGCTGCTGACCACTCACCCCCTTCTAGTGCCACGGTCATGGAAGAGTAGAGCTATACCTCTTCCCACCCTCTGGGCCACACCGGGTCTGTAACGGGATCACTTTACCTTTACCTTTTACAGTAAAGACATAACTGAACCATATTCAAGAGAACTGATTGTAGAAATAGTTCGTGCCGAACCAGAGCATTGTCTCTAGAGCTATGTCAGCAGTATAAACATTCACCTTCTCTGCAATGCTGTGCTCATTGTCATATGTGATCACCTTGGAGCCTTGAACTGCGTATGGTGTCATCGAGGTCTCATCCCAGAATGTCTTCCAACCACTTGACATATTAAGACAGATCTGCAATGGATCGGTTGAGACAACAAGAATTATTCTTTTGACAGCCAGTGTTAGTTTGGTCTACATGTGAGTAGCTGTGCCTTGCTGTGCTTGAATAAAACATATCTGAAATTTCAGTTGTGATTGTAGTGACTTGATTGGCACATTTCATTGCAAATCAGTATCTTATATAACTGTCATGTCTTAGAAACAATATGAGATAATGTTAGTATTTGTAATGTATTTCCACACACAGCTGCATGTGGCTAACAACAATGGCTCATTAGCTATTGCCAGCAAACTGAATAATACATATAATTTATTACGGCTGCCATGTTGCTTTACATTTCTGAAAAATATAACCTCGACACCTTCACACATATTTTCCAATGATTTATTACTGCACAGTGTTCCACAAGCATATATTGAAGAGCTGCCACCTAAGATGGTTGCGTAGCTGACATGGTGTTAATCGTGGTAGGATATTACAAGGTACAAAGTTGAGTGGCCTTTTATGACATATTGTGTCTGTGCCAAATTTGATGGAAATCTGTCTGTTACGGGGGAGACACGTGCAGAAGGATAGGGGGTACGATGGTTCCATAAGCTTGTCTCTCCGTATAAATTAAATAAAGAATGAAAAACAATGTATCAGTTAAGGAATGCGGAAAATGGCACCATGTTTTGCAGTTAGGTAATGGCAAAAGTGTTTGGCAAGGAATTCGTGGAAATTAGGGGAAGAGTAAATGTCTTGATATTCTTATATAGGTTGTCTTCTGAACATCTTAACTCTGGTTAGGACATTTTTATTTTTCAACAAACTACTGACTTCATAGCACACACCTCATTGTAGCCCATAAAGCCATCTTCCTTGCTGTATGGCCCTGGGAACCCTTTAGAACCTGCAGGTGCACCCATCACCAGGGTGCTCTCCTCATTCTCCAACAGGAACGTGCGGCCGTACAGCGGCAATCCCAATACCAACTTCCGGGGAGGTGCTCCCTGCTTAAGCATGTACTTGATGGCATATTCCTGCAAATTGCATATCATTATTAATCCCAGGTGTGCTAACAGTTGAATATTGACTAAGCTCAGTGTTCTGTGGGACTGTACCAACCTGTTACCTGCTGAAAGACCCATTCAGGGAAATGTGTATTTCGTATGTTTAACCTTGAGGTTTGTATTAAATACAGTAGAATATTGATAGTTTGGATCCCAATTGTTCAAGGCTCCATTTCATGCTGTAGTCGTGATTGTTTCTGTTGGGGGTATGGAACTTACTTGGTGTGCATGTATGTGTGTGTGCACGCCTTTCAGACGGTTCTGTATTGCTGTTTTGCTGCTTTTTTTTGTATTCTTGTGTTGTTTGCTTTAAGTATTAACTTTAACACAGCCTCACATTGACTGCTAAAAGTAAGAGGAAATATATTTCCATTGTTGTGATCCGTGTAGTCTGAGTTTTCAGTAACTGGAGGCAGCCTGAATCCTGTTCACCTCGAACTATTGAAATTCTGCTCTGCAGACAAAACATGTATGATGGAATTTTTTTAAGTAATCATTACGAAGACTGGGCTGTACAGTTCCTGAACTAGTTTAGTGGAAGAATGCTTGGAATAGATCAGGCATTCATAGTGTGTGTGTGTGTGTGTGTATGTGTGTGTATACACACATATACAGCAGTGCACATGTGAAATAATTGTGGTAGAAAGAAAGAAATGCCAGCTCATTTATTTTACCTCACATGAACATGTCACAGAAATGCCTTTAAAAGTTAGAACTTACCACAGTGAGTGTGTCTCCTGGCTGTAATGATGTCAGGGGTGCATTGGCCCCTACACGCTTATCCCAAGAGCCATGAAGGTCATAACACATGGCATGTATGTAATCCAGGTATTGGCTAAGTGCTGGTATGTCGTATGCCGCATCGATCGTGTCTTGTCCCATGCCAAAAGCTGCCGTCAACAGCCAGCCGTACTTGTCGAACTCCTCACGCAACTCCTGAAAGCCACATTATAGTCCAGTTATGTATCTATTAGTCACACACCTACTGTCAGGTGCTGCATGTACAGAGAGAGCTGCTTTGCACCTGGAACACTTTGTTTTGTTTTATGACATTTCACTGGAATATCAGGTAATTAGCAAGAAGGGAGAAAATGTGCAAGGACATTGGAAACAATCTGACTAGAAGTTCTGCAAGAAAGTTTTGTCACATCAATAATATAGTGTTGTGAATAAGCATTACACATGGGTGAAAACAGAATTAGTCTGTGAGCATAAAAATACAAAGACCTCAAATAAGTTATCATTTGAAGTTCAAAGGCTAGGTGTTGCAGCCAATCGTTTTTAGTATAGTTGTTTCTTAGGATTGCTTGTGTCAGTTACGGACGGTTCATGGCATGTGTTGTAAGTTAATCTGTCAACGTGTATTCGGGACCATTGGTGATAGGTAGGAGGCGAGGGATTTAAATGAGAAAATGTTAGCAGCTGACAATGGATGCTAGCAGTCCAGTAAGGAAGTCAGTCGCATACGAGTTTGGTGTAGGTAGGAGTACAGGCCAGTGACTGTCAGTTTCCTAGAAATTATCTAGTTGTTTTACTGGATATAATGCTCCATTATTTTATATCAAGAATAAATTGAGTAAATAAAATAACAAATAAAAAAAATAATTAAAACTATATGTGATTCGGTGAACCACACCCGTTTCCCGAAAGAGGATCACCTACCAGACTGAGCACGTCGGGACAACAAAGTTACGAAGTGTGATCGTGTAGAGTGTGAAGAGCAAATGAGGATAAATGGAGAACACCAACACTGGTGAAAATACCACAGCAATTCCTCTTCAGAAATTCTATTGCTATTTACATATTAAATTTCACAAAACATTCACCTCAAAATAGATCTTAAAAGTGGGACTAAAACCTAAGCCAGTCTCATCCTTACAATCTGTTTCCCTGTGACCCATTTAAATATTAACTTTTATAAGCAACAAAATATTTTGTAAGACTTAAGGAAAATGTGTACTGAACATAAGATGTGTGTGTTGTGTTTCTCTACAAATTGGTTTTTTTTTTTTTTTCTTTTCTTTGCTAAATATTTATCACACACTTCATCAGCTACAAGCTACACTTGAGATACTTGCAGACAAGCAAAAGTTTCAGCTCACACCACATCACATGCACCTGGAGTCCCCATCTTACCTTACTGCTCAATTAAATACACACAAATGTAAGTGACTTTTACTCTGTTGTTGTATGCTTTCTTCTGGGTAATTCCCTGTCATCCGAATTTTATATGCCAATGTTTTGGAAAAGACAGAGCATTCTGAAATGTCAGCATATAAAATTCGGACGCTAGGGAATTACCCAGAAGAAAGCATACAACATTCAGAACATGGCAAAAGTTTGAAGTCAAGAAAACTTTTAATCTGTGAAGAATAAATGGCTGAAGGAAGCCTGAAATATTTTGTAAAAAATTTTGTTTGTATTGCTGGAACCAGGCCAAATTCTGAACATTATCTGTGCCAGCCATTCCAGAGGCAGGTCAGGTTGAGAGCAGGGCCCATGCAGAACTGTTAAACCACAGTCCCTTCTGTACATTTGTTCCATACTCACCCTCACAAGGTGTACAAAGTTCTCCTTGTCTGCAGGTACTCCACCCCTCCTTGCTGGATACTCCCAATCCAAATCCAGTCCATCAAAACCATATTTTCTGCAACATTCAACATAACCCATAAAAAGTGTAACTATGTCATTAACATGTCGATATTGTTAACAAAAAAACAAGAGTGAATATTTACCGCTTGCTTCATGTGTGAAACTGCAGAATGAGTACTCATGATGGGAGGGAGAGAAAGTTGTCTTGAAATTTTAATTTTGGTTTTTGTCAGTGAAAGATAATCCTGGTAGGGGTAAGAAATTTTTATCTTCTCCAGAATGTTCAGACTGGCTCTGGAGCCCACCAAGCCTCCTGTTCAGTGGAACCCAGGGTTCTTTCACTGGGATAAAGCAGGAGGAGCGTGATGTTGACAATTCAATTCAATTCAATTTATTTTCATCCGTATTGTTACATATGTAGCATTGGACTTGTCCACCATATAATGTATAACTGCTGTATACATACATACAAAGTATCAAACTGTAACAATCATACTACACATTACATGATTACGATATATAAATACAAGTTACAATCATACTACCCATTACAAAATTAATGTATAATTACAAAATCTCAAACTGTAACAAACACAAAGTAATTATACATATGGTGTACCAAAACAATAATCTCAACACACAATCCAGTCCAGCACAACAGCGCAACACACCAATATATTGTAATAACATTAATTAAAATAAGTAATAAAAAATGTCATACACCAACAATCATTCCCAGTCTAAACAACAAAACTTCGGCCGGACAACAAATATGGCTCAGTAGCAAGGAATTTTGGTTAATCTGCTACAGTCCTGATCTCGTAAGTTAAGTTATTAAAAATTTATATCCTGCACGTGTGATAAGAACTCGTGCACTGAATGAAAGGTGTGTTGTAATAAAATGGCTTTAAGTTGTTTCTTAAAAAGTTTTAAATTCTCCAGATTTTTTATATAATTTGGAAGCTTATTATATAATTTTGTCTCCAAATTGGTTACGCTTTTTTTTAAAAAATATCAGTTCTACAAAAATGTGTTTGAAGATCTGATCTGTGTCGTGTCTCATACTGATGTATGGCCAGATTTTGTTTTAACCCTTTACTATTCATTTCAATGTAATGTACCATTTCCATTATATAAACACATGGCACTGGCAGTATATTCAGTTTCTTGAACAACTCTCTACATGGCGTCCTTTTTTTAACATTACAGATTAACCTCACAACCTTCTTTTGCATTTTAAAAACTTTTATACCTTGTGAGTCACTTCCCCAAAAAAGAATGCCATAT
>Ga0123352_10013722_pt1 | contig 12866 bp, 7 predicted proteins | sample TergutLab28metaG_FD_89700 | JGI IMG/M metagenome (GOLD analysis project Ga0123352, IMG submission 89700) | Labiotermes labralis P1 segment gut microbial communities from Petit-Saut dam, French Guiana - Lab288 P1 | ecosystem: Host-associated > Arthropoda: Insects > Digestive system > Gut ... | reverse complement strand
TTTATTATGCTTATGTTAGGCTCAACATGTTTCGGGCACCATTATGCCCATCATCAGGAGCTCACGACGATAGCGTTGGTTACCACATAGGCCGTCTGGTTCTCGAGTTGCTGCTGGTTGGAAATTAAGTGCAGGCTGGATGGATGAGTGTCCGGACATTTTCGCACAATTTCCTTCATCCCGGACGCATAACCTGCTGCTCTGCTCCTAACAGCCGACCACCAGCAACCAAGGCACTACACAACATATGCGGCAATAACACAAGTATAGTCTCGAGTTCCTGATGATGGGCATATAAGTGCCCGAAACATGTTGAGCAGATTATAAGTGCAATAAAGCGTTCCGTAGCATCTAGTTGGTTTTCTTCTCTACGCTTATACAACGATGCACGGACAAACATACATCAAATTCATCGTTATGACCCTTCGAGTTTCCTAAGACACTGATTATCTTGACAAGATAATTGAATACCAGGTGCAACAGCCGTTCGTACTGAATCTCCTGTTACTTGGTTGTTTGGTTTGTTGGTTGCTTGCTTGCTTGCTTAGTTATACTAATTAATCTTTGTAGTGCATTTCATTTGTCACATTTCCAGAAAAACTATTTTAATTACTAATGACCGAGTATGGCGGTCAAGCGGATACCAATTCGTCTTCGTACTCGCAAAGTACCAGTTTCAAATTTTGTCCCATACACCAGCTATCATCTCTGTTTTCAGTACCTCCAGGAATATTCCGAGATAATACCTAAAATTGGGCCATTACCGCTTCCTTCCAGATCCGTTCCCAATTATTACTCAATTATCGTCATAGCATGCGCCTCCGTATAGTCAGTGCTTCTGAGTGAGCCGCCAAATAAGAATTGAGCAACTACTTAATGAAAATATCAGTGCGCCTTTTACATGGTATGTGCCTAAACGTCCAAGGAAAGAGATGGAAAACGGGCATTTTGCATTTATTCAAAGTTCTGTGTTATTTAGTGCGCCTTATTTTTAATCCGCTATCAAAATGGCAATTTTTCTTTCCGCATAATTTGTATGGACCAAATTATCTTTTAAAACCTGCTGGTTACGTGATGCACCAAAATGTTTAACATTCAACAATTTTACGTTCTGCCTACATTGTGTTTTTGTGTGGATCTCAGAACAAACAACGATTATTTCCCTATACAGCATTAACTGACTGATTTATATAACCGAGATGAAAAGTGTTTACTGCGCGGAACGGACTGCGTCTTTAGATAAAGCAGTCTGCGCTTCGTCTTTAAAGGGTTAATGCAGATACTGAAGAAAACTGCTATCAGATGTTGCGAAAGAAGAAGGTTGATCGGCAAACTGTGCATAGATCAGAGTGTTAATATACTGGGCCAAGCAGACAGGAGAGATTTGAACATTGCGAGACGAGTTTAACAATGATGCTGTTTGTCACTGATTCTGTTAAAATTGTACGGCGAATACCTTACCGGAAGCTCTCAAAGGGTTGGAGACTTTGAAATAGGAGGACAAGTAATTCACACTGTGAAATATGCAGATGGCCCTTTGCTATGGCTGGAGGAGAAACGGTACTACAAGTCACAGTGATAGACTAATTGAAGTTGGATGTTAGGGAGTGTAAATGATGTGGAATAATTAAGGTAATGAGAATCTTAGGGCAACAGTCGACAACATGGATTATGATACATCAAAAACAACTGGAGAATGTGGAATGCTGCAACTTATTTGGTAGCCTAATAACAAATGACGAAATATGTTCACGTGAAATTAAATCCAGTTTCGCATGACAACAGCAGCTTTCAACAAGAAGACCATTTTTGCCAGAAAACTGCTCTGAAATGAAGGAAAAAAACTGGTAAAATGCTAGGTTTGGATCATAGCTTTTCGGAAAGTAAACCAGAAATATGTTGAAAGTTTTGAAATGTGATGCTGGAGAGGGATGGAGAAGATCTGTTGTGCCGATAGTGTGAAAAAAAGAGGTGTTACAAAGAGTCAAGTAGGAAAGAAATGTCCTACGTTCAATAGAAGGAGAGAAGAGTCAATGGATTGATAATACTTCCGTAGGAATTTCCTTCTAAAGCACGTTATTGAAGAAAAGATATATGGGATAAGAATTAATTAATTGATTTTCGTATTCGACTGCTACAATCACATATAGATGAAGCTGGCAGGTTGATACGTGATTAAATATTGACATTGGTTGTCGGCAGTGTGCAGCTGTTCTGCTGGATGTATTCATTTGAAAGTACATTTTCTCTTCATACCGTAAAAGACTGCCGTCACTGTAAATGCCTTTTTTTATAAATGCCTTTACCTATAAGTTATGAGATGAAAGATCTTGAAGATTTTGAAGCGAAGTTGGTTTTCTTCCTACCACAAAAAGTTTTAATGATCCACTAAAATGTTACGTACGTAACTCACGTTAATTATAGGGGTAAAAATGTAAGATGATATTACCACTTCTGGGTGTGAAAATAAAAAGTGTAAGTGTAAGTGTAAGTGTATGTGCTTGTGTGTGTGTGTGTGTGTGTGTGTGTGTGTGTGCGCGCGCGCTACTCGCAGAAGTCGCTGGGGTCGGCAGAACTTGTGTGCCGAGAAACGGTACGTTTGCATATCTTTTAATTTATTCTAGCGACACTTGTCTTCATAATGCTCATCATTCTCTCCCTCTCTCTCTCTTTGCAAGAGAGTAGCACATAAATCTGTCCGCAACCATGGCATTACTTTCTTGAAAAGAACTCTCTCCTCAGTCGTCAGGTCCATGACGAACTGCTTATTCTGCCACTAACTTGTTCTCTTTCCTTTCCCTCTGCTTTTTTCGTGCTGCCTCTGGACCCGGATCAGACTCCGGAGACCACAGTGATTGAAACTGTAAGTACGAATTTCTTCTTATGCCAGTTACTTAATGGTTATCACATTTCGGTGGTAGTGTACATATGTGCCAACACCTGCAGTACTTGTTCACTTCGGTTTTATTTCCATCTGGTGTTGTGTATGTAGACAAAGGAAAATTGAAACTATTTCCTCTCTTTATTTACAAAAGTGTAAGTTCGGTGAATTTTAATACCTTAATACGTTAGTAATTTTTATTACGATAGAAGCAAATTGTTTGTTTGATAAATTTTCGGAGAGTTACATAGGCCTAAATAAGTGCTGTGGCAAACAATGAGCTCTATACACAGCTGTAGTAGTGGCAGCAATGTTTTCCCTGGACAGAGGGTAAAAATATTGACCTATTCTACTGCAGAATTGTGGCTTTAAGTGTATTGGAATGACGTAAAGATTGGCAAATCAAAGAGTTTTTGTACTTCACACAAATAATCTGTGGCAGCAATTTGTCATCTCTTTCACCAGAAATTAAATACGGGAATTTTCAGCTTTGATTGTGTTATAATGAAGTTTTGAGGAAATAAATGTTGCCAAATTCTAACATTGAGAGAAATTGTGTGGGGAATTTAACACATTTGGAGCCTGCGTAGGTACAGAACGGGATTCCTTCATATAATACACAAGAGTTCTAAATAACTCTTGATAAATACATGTTTTTTTAATACTGGGGAAAGCGCACCAAGGTGGAAGGGCATGATTAAAGAAATGCGCCTATCGGTTTTCATCTATACTAGGAATATTTCCCATACTTGAAGTACTCTTGTCTCATATAATTTGTTTCCTTTCGCAGTTATCAAAGATACATATATATGCGCATAAAGATGCTTTCGATTATTGAAATTATATAAAAATATAATATATATAATTATTATTGTGGAATATTCCAACTACATATAAAATAATCTCTGAATCCTGCCGAAGGTTAAGCGTTATCATGTTTAACTATTATCGCAAGACATAATATTACAATTTCGTACTCACTTTGGAATAATTTTGGATTTTCAAAGTTTACTAGATATTCTTATTTGCTTTCCTGTATCGCATTATATATTTTATTCGTATTTTATTCAAAAAGAGTGTCAGTAGTACAGACGATATAGTTTGGAACGGTATGGTAATAGTGGACATGTAATTGGAAATGGTGAGAAATGGAGTGTTCTGGCCTAATTTCAGGCACTAAAGCGTTTGAGGAAAAGCACACGTGACCCTAACTTCAGATTTAAGTACTAACTCTGTACTCAGTGTCACGTGTGTTCGCAGCCTGAGTGCTTGTCATTCCGTGAGGACTTAACCCTAAACTCCTTTTAATTTCCCGACGTCCATGTATTTTCTTCGACACCTTTTCTTCAGGTTCTTTAAATGTATGGATAATACGTTAACCATCTTATTAGACTAGGAACACCATTACCATGTTTGCTCCTTAGAAGGAGGACGTCATGTAAATATTTCTCAAGACATTCCTTTCACTCTTTCCACATTTGCCCCACTCTCTGTGTTTTAAAGCCACCATGTCTGACGAACCACAAAAGGAAGGGTCATTTCTTTGTATTCGTGTTATCTGGCAGACAGATGCGGAAATCTTGTTATTTCGAAGAGCTTCTCTGTTTTTGTTTACGACGAAGACAGATGAGTTTCCCTTGACTATTCCAGTAAGAGAAGTCGAGTCCATTTTAATTTAAATTAATTAGCAACATTGGGAAAACTGCATAATTAGGAGTCTAATCTAATATAATGATCTTCCCAGCTACATGTTATCCGTTACAGGCTCATCTCAGTAACTGAGACAAGGATTAACTGTGTACATAAAATTTAAGCATTGTGTTGTAAGGGGGTAGCCATTTAGAGTTTAATAAATGTATCGGTCAGAACATCAGTTACAGTTTTCCGTTTTTGTATTCACCTTAATCCAAAGGTGCACTTTCTTTCTTTCTTTCTTTCTTTTTATTTAGTGTAGTGTATTCAGTGTAACTTCAGACCGTAAGAATTAAGCAATACAAAACCAGAGTTAGGCAATAAAAGTGAGTGGAAAGAACAGAGCGTAATGATTCTATTCAAAATGCATCTTAAAAAGCTTTTGTAGGATGAGAGATACTTTTCCTTTCTGAAATAAATTACTATCAAGAGATCTCATTTATAGGGGCAGTGTTTTACTGACGGTTTTTACTGACAGTGTTTACTGACCCTGTTCTCAGTATTTTATTCTTCTACTATTTTACCAACAGATGCAACTTTAGGAAATCCTGCACTCTACTGCACTCTTACCACTGGGCATTAAACAGGTAATAGTTTCCTTCAGTCTAAGCCTGCTCTGTCCATTTTCTCTCTTGACTTCAAATATTCGAACTAAAGTATTCTACAAATCTCCCTCCGTCTGAGTTTCATGTTCAGCCCTGGCCCTCATTTGTATAACACTGAACTTCATCCCGTCAGTAATACTGGATTAACGTGAATGTTATTAAGCCGCTAATTTCAATAAATTTTCTACAGCATGGAATTACATCTTCCATCTTAGGCCGAAATTTTATTATTAGCTCGCTGTTCTCAAAACATTCTCAAACAGCTTGCCTCTCCTTATGGTGAGAACCAAGTTTCACTCTTGCGAATAAACTGCAGGTGAAATTATAATTTTGGATATTTCTATCCTTAATGTCTTTAAATACACTACAGGAAGATAAAATGTTTAACTGCCTTGTCGGAAACACCTGACGAATGTTTTACACCAATTAACTTATTTATGAAAATAAATTTGGGATTGTAACATTATGTATGGTATATTTGATGTAAAGCTATCTTCATGAAACAGTATAATGAAGCTCCTTTTGAAGGCGATGAACATAAGGAAAAGGTCATTACACGTGTAGTTTACGTTTATATTAGTTTCTTAGAAAAATAAACTTAGATATAAGGCCAAAACAAAAATATTTGAGGATCCAGTCTTCAAAAAGACTATATAAAGAGGGGAGGTAAGGAAAATGTTTATCACTAGAATTTTGCGTTTGAAATATGTATACACGCACCCATAACATACTTAGAAATATCACCAGCTGTTAACAGAACATATCGGGGGCTTTCGTGGAAGTAGGCGTCGAAAACTTTGACAGTGTTTATGTACAAAAAAGTATCTAAGCATCTAGTGGTGTGTTTGTTCGAACTGCTTGCTTTTCATGACCAAACTAGTGGTCTTCCCTCATGAAACAGACTGTACTTGTTGGAGTTGTTTATAAAATGAGGAGAGTGTCCACAGCACACAGCTAGTGGTCCAGTAAAGCAGTGAACTGAGAAAAGGTCTACACGACTGCAGATTGCATTCACCATTTGGTAACAAACCCAACAGCGTTTGTGACTTTTATTGCCAAAGTTCATAACTCCATGTGAAAGCGGACGGCCAGGTTAGTAGTTGCTGCTACTTGTATTCTCGCATTCGACCAATAGTTTTTTCCCTCCTCCGCTTCAACCGCCTGCACTAAAAAGAATGACCAAGGATATATACTTCCAGACCATGGTAGAACTTACATAGTAAAATATTTCACTTTACACACACACACACACACACACACACACACACACATACACACGCACCCTTCCCGCTGGCTGCAGAAGACGAACATAGCTTTGTTAGAATTGTCAGTGTGTGCAGTAAACGTTAGTAATACAGCAGTAAATTTGGCAATGCAAAAGAAAAACTTTGTATTCATTAAATTTACCTTTCCATGATTCAGAATCCCTTGACCTCTTGTGATGTATGTTCACTGTACCTAACTTCTCTTGTTTTGTATTCAGGAGGTCTGAGATTCAAATCTTTGCCCGCAATCAACAATACTGACTTGACCTTCATTCTTGGTACCGAAATTCTGGTTGGAGATTGTAGCACTGCTTCATGGTCAGGAGCTCCAGGATTTAAATAGCTGTCTGAAGGCCGAACATCCACGCTGAAAATTGTCGTTATTTTTCTCAGTCTGTCCAGTTAAATGCGGAGATAGTACCTCAGATCAGGTAACATATTTGCAATTTGTCGCCGATCATCTTAGCCTTCAGCCTCGTATTCAACCATTCTGAAAGTTGTTTCTCTATCCGAAAGGCTGTGTTCAAAATAGACGGCGTTCAAAATAATGTTTATGTAGTGACTAGGCTACGAGCTTGGTGGTCCGGGGTTTGAAACCCCGCAGGGACAAAACACTTCTGTGAGGAACATTTAGACGTAGTGTACAGAAAATATTTTTTATTGTTTACCAAATATTATTGGTTTATAAAATCGGGAAGAAAGGGATGGGCGGGGCATGGCCATAGTGGGAGGGGGAAATATGCATACAGGGCTTTTGGTGAGGGAGTCTGAGGAAAAAGGACAGCTTGGAAGGATAATATTAAAATGTATCTTAAATATTTTGGGAATTTTTAGATTGAATTATTCTTGGATGACAATGGGGAATAGCGGCCGCCTTTTGTGAATACGGTAATGATTTTCACAGTCTCCATTCCGTGCATTATAATTCAATCATTACAATTCAAACCACCGAATTTGCTCAGTGGTGTGTGGTGCTGGGATAATGTAAAGTTATTGTGATTTTAATATAATTGAATTCGTTCGATGGTTCGAGTTGTGATAGCGGTAAAGAATCTACAAAGTGTGAGCTATTTTGTGACTAGCTTAGAGCTGTTGGCTTCTCAAAGAGTACTGTGCTGCATGGAGTTAGATAGTTGAAGGTCCGTCCCAGTGGTCCTTCAAATACGCACCATACACACACACACACACACACACCTTGTGGACCTTATAATGAGCTCTGCTTTTTGTGCTATACTCCTAATAACTCGCAAAAACTTTGTCAGTTTAGCTTAAAGCACGGTTTATGTCGTACGCATTACAACCAAATTAAATTCGCCTAATAACGTTTAATATCGTCCCCAGTCGCAGATTTCATCCAAACCCTTTCGCGAATTTTGGAGAAACAGGCGAAGTTATGGACTGATTGACCAAATGGGCTGGTGCGACAACATAGCTTGTCCAGAGGGGATTTGATCTCGTATCCCTTCCTTCCAAATGCATTCGATCTCGGCATATGATACATTTTTAGAGCTGGTGGTTGAATCCCAATCTCTTCCCACATTCTCTATACAACCGTCTGCTATAGGATCTGCTGCTGACGTCGCACAAGGTTTCGTTTTATTCCTCAAAGCCGTTTCGCTGATGTATACAGTCACGAATACATTATTCACTAGCAAGTTCTTATGGGGAGAAGTACTTCAGGCGACTGAAAACAAAGCCAGATAAAGCTGTAAAATGACAGTGTTCAACCGGGGCGTTAAATTTCAAGCAACACTGTGATATTCCTCTGTCTGTTGGAAGCTGCACATAACCATGTTGCCCAACGGTGCTCGATGCTTGATTCTTTATGAATTCAAATAACATATGTTCCTGGATAAGATAACATAATATTCATTGCGACCGATATTTCTGCTCCTTTGAAAAGTATTGTAACACTTTTTTATTCGCTCTGGTTTCATATCCAATTTTGTGGAGGGAATACTTGTTTAATTTAATGTTAAAAATTTTGATGTACTTTGGATTCATTTCTGTTCTTATGTACTTTCTCTTGCCTACTAGTATTATTACTGGCCGGTTATGTTCCCTTTCGAAATCCATGCGGAAGTTTCGTCACTGCCAAACTGATGGTTGCAACCGTTATGAACTCCCCGAAATATAAACAACCCATACATTCAGGAAGACAGTTATACACCGGCGTACACCAGCAGGTAAACATAGGAACCGACCTTTCAGCTGCAACCACAAAACGTAAATAATATAAGAGATCGATAAAGGTTTGCTTGAAAATTATTTTGGAAGTGAATACGCCTGAAAATAATACACCGAAAACAGGGAAAATGGAAAACACTAAATTATTCCCCCTGCGTCTCATTCACACAGACAAACATTCATTAATGAATATTATTTAACAATTAAAAGACATAACTATATCAAAATATGTACAACATGATTGGAAAATTCCCACTTCACTGTAGGGCAGTATTGCATAAGCTATAAGATGGGCACACAAAAAAATTAACAAGTGTAAACAAAAAATTAAATTCTTCGAAGAAACGACTGACGAAGAGCAAGTCTTAACATACTCTAGAACTGGCAGCTTTACGTGGTTTTGTAGGCCTGTTTTAATTTTCTTGCATTTATTCAGCTTTAGTGTACTGCTGAAGATGAACATGATATTAAGAGTCACAGACGAACGTTGGGATGAAATGGTTTTTTTTTTATATATATTTTTACGGACTTAAATTAATTGCAAAATAAAATAATAATTTGTACCCTATATGTTCTACCACTCCATCATTTTCCCATTTAAATTTTGAAGAGTAATTATTAATTATAATTAGTTAGAATATTGTTGTTCTTCCCTTGGGTATTTTACTTTTATTGTTTTTCATTGAAGTGAATAAATGTTATTAAAATAATTAAATTTCAATATATGTGCATTTGTCTGTTCGAAGGTTTGAAGTAGCTCTAGGGAGGGTATGAAAAATGTATGTTCTACGTTTTCGGATCGTTTGAAGTTGGAAATGGGAAGTGGCGAGTTAACAATTATACCAAGTTTGATGTGTATTGGACCATGCATCGTTGTGACAACTGAAGAATAAGAACCAACTAGATGCTACTTATTGTTTTATTATACTTATGATAGGCTCAACATGTTTCGGGCACTGCTAATCCCATCATCAGGAGTTCGCGACTATTGTGCTGATTACCACATTGGCCGTTCCGTTCTTGGGTTGCTGTTGGTTAGACGTTAGGCTGGATAAGTGTCGGGGCTGAAGGCTATAACCTGCAGCCCGGACACTTATCCAGCCTGCCTTGCACCTAACTTCTAACCAACAGCAACCCAAGAACGGAACGGCCAATGTGGTAATCAGCACTATAGTCGTGAGCTCCTGATGATGGGCATAGCAGTGCCCGAAACATGTTGAGCCTATCATAAGTATAATAAAAGAATAAGTAGCATCTAATTGGTTCTTATTCTTCAATTATGCCAAGGTTGTGTGACACATGTGGGAGTTATAAACACATAATAATATTTTGCGTGTGGCAGTGTGGATTAAGTGTACTTTTATACATAATTCAGATAAAAAGTGGGTTTGCTAGCAGTGTTAGACTACTTTCAGATTTTTGTTGCGATTCTGTAAATCTATGCTACAGAACAGCTGATGCATTTTAATTGATATAGGACTACGTTAGTCAGTGTTTGGGAGTGATTTTCAGGACGGATTGTTCAATCGCCTTTAACAGTACATACTTTCATATTTTACATAACGTTTTATTGCTCGCAAGTAGAAGGATCCATGCGGATTCCTTACCCAGAAAAGCGGTAGCGGTACGCAAAATTTCGAAAACGTATTGTAGAGCAGTATTTAAAACATTTTGTTGATTGTTACTCTGTTAATATTTAAATTAAAACTTAAACACTTCGACACTATATACTGTTTGTTTTGTACCGTCTCTGACAATACTACGTGCCTGTAACTCTTCCGGCAATATATGTTACTTCCGTGCAACTCAGGTGCACAAGTGTGTAAAAGTTTTCCACATATTTAGACGCCACCTCAAAACGTTTTTGCGCCAGAATGGTGACAAGAAGGAAGTTCCATACTAAGTGCCCAAAATATTAGACGCCACCATACAAAATTTCACGATATCGACCTGGCGTCTAAGAATTGAACACCCCTGCAGATAAGAATTGACCACCCCTGCAGATTCTATGCCTGATAGGTTTAGGCATAAATCGGTGTTTAACAGATAAACACAAACATGGGTTTACCTTACACCCTATTTAAACAGAGACTCATTTTAGCATACAGTCTGGTAGGTATGTTCGTTTTACGATGCTAGCTGACTTTGCACCATCGACAGCAGATGATTGACGAATAACGATTGAACCTACAAGCGCTTTCTTGAGGATACTGAAGTCAACCATGAGAACGTTTTTAGTAAAGCGATGCTGTGATCGAGATTTTAACCTTTGACCTTCCAAATGCCTTTCCGTAGCCTTATCGATGCACTAAGCCACTCGCCACCATTTTATCGTATTCCACGTATTTTAAAATTTTTATGCGTGTGAATTGTGAATTTATTTAAATAAACCATTAGGTAGTCATTTCGTGTTCTTACGCGCGTTGTGAACAATTTTCTAACCTTTACTCAAACACGACCGCATTTACCAGATACGTATGCAGTTACCCCTGTGCATGAACAACCACTGACCTATAGCATGAAGACCACATTTGGGGGTCATAATAGCATTATCTATAGGCCTACACAACCTCTAGGAAGAGTTGCTTCTTCCATTACTCCCTCCACAACTTCCAGGAGATTTCTGCTCCATACGTGCTAAGCCTAGGCGACAGAGAAGAGACTGCGGAAGGGGTGGGGTGGGGTGGGGGTGCTTCCTGAACAGCCTTCTATATTCGGGTCTGGAGACCGACGATAAGGCGGGCTGATTGAGAGCGGGCGGAAGGCTCAAGGTGGCCGTACAACAAAATACTTGTGCTTTCCTCTCCGATTTTATCGTGGAATTACACAAATAGCCTTCTGCCGTACTCCAACCCACTTAACTTAATATATTGTGTATTTATGTTCCCGACGTCGGCTTCCGAATCGGTGTTTATCCTGTCCAATTGTATTGGCAGTAAAAATAGAAATATCTATCCGCATGAAACGTTCAGAACCCGAAAAAGAAAGGGAATTCAACGTTATTCTATTTTCTGAAGTCTAGCACGGCGTTAATACAGAACCACTCAAAATTTCATGGACCGTATCGGCCCTTCGAACTAGTTCAAATATTTCAGTAACGAGAGACTCTTTGCCGTCTCTCTTGTCAACTTTCCTGCGAATCAGGCCAGTTACATCGCCCGAAAATATAAAAAGTGCGAGGCATGTATATCATTGGCTCTGTTTATTGTTTTTCTTGTTATCAAATGATGTCATTGTCTCAAACTATAAACATAGTTTTTTTATGTTTTGCTGACCGTGCATCTCAGTATAATCTTAACAATTGACCAACTTAATGCATAAATTCTTCTTTTATAGTAAGTTTATTGTATTTCTCTACATGTTTCGAGCACTATTGTGCTAATCACCAGGAGATCAAATTGTATTATACAGCATCTGGTATCGTCACACTCTGTAGGTGGCCGTCCGGTGCACCGGACGGCCACCTACAGAGTGTGACGATACCAGATGCTGTATAATACAATTTGACCTCCTGGTGATGAGCACAATAGTGCTCGAAACATGTAGAGGAATATAATAAACTTACTATGAAATAAGAATTTGTGCATTAAGTTGATCAGTTGTTAGGATTATAACCATAGCGTACATTCCGAGCCATTGCTCGGGTGGTTAGTCGCCGGCCTTCCACCGCCAATTATCGGGTCGAATCCGAAGTCACTGCATGTCGAATTTGTTATGGACGAAGTGGCATTGGCAGAGGTTCCTCTCCGAGCGCCCCCTTTCACTTCTCTCGGTATCATTCCACCAATGCTCCATTTTCATTCTGTTACCAAATCGACGTGATATAACTTCAGTTGGAGCGTAGTTAATTAACGTACAGCGTCGAATGGTCGAATGAACTGAGAAGTATGTGAATGGAAACTTCTTTATCTAATTTGCTGTATAATCCTTGAATTCGCCTGGAAAGCCTGAGGAAAGTAAAAAAACCAAGTCAGAATAATTCCCAGGTCCAGGTTCGAGCTGGGAACTTTCAGAGTGTGTGAGGATCTTCTTATCCTTAGGCCTTCGCATATGACTTTCAACGGTTTGGATCAGCTTTTCCGATCTAGCAGCATTGAAGGTAGAAGATTTTTGCCCCCCCCCCCCCCCCCCGTCCCCCGCGTCTTTTTGCGCACTCTTTATTTCCTATACGAAATATAAAAAAAATTTTTCACGCACCCAACACAAACACAACGACCATTCCACACCTATGAAAAT
>Ga0123352_10013721_pt1 | contig 12866 bp, 16 predicted proteins | sample TergutLab28metaG_FD_89700 | JGI IMG/M metagenome (GOLD analysis project Ga0123352, IMG submission 89700) | Labiotermes labralis P1 segment gut microbial communities from Petit-Saut dam, French Guiana - Lab288 P1 | ecosystem: Host-associated > Arthropoda: Insects > Digestive system > Gut ... | reverse complement strand
CAAACACGGAATTGAACTTGTGTATTTACCATTAAGAAACAAAGAAATGCTCTCAACAACAAAACTAATCTCAAAAATCCAATCCTGGCTTCCTTGAATTATAAGCAATGCGAGCTTTGGCTCGCCCGGTAGGATTTGAACCTACGACAACTCGGTTAACAGCGAAACGAACCAACAATTTTTGTTTACTAACCACAATATATCGTGGTTCACAAAGCATGTCAAGCGGTATATTGTGATAGTCTATGTGGAATACTTGATGAAATGTAGCGTAATTGGTTCAATCTAGGGTTCAAGAATTAACAAGTTAGCTAGTAAAATAAGTATCCATAAGCATTGCCTGCTTTTTCTCGAACTCGTCCATCACAATTATGTAATGATCCTTGGTGATTTGCTTTGTGCTATGACCAAGCCATTTTGCCACAATATCCTCGGGCATGCCTTGCTCGAAACAAACGGTAGCAAACGTTGTTCTCAAATCCTTGACCCTAACCCTAAATCCACATAGTTCCGACAATTGTTCCGCTTCACGCGTTAATGTACTCGCCGATAACTTGAACACTTCACTGCTCTGCCTCGGTAGTTGATCTAGGATTTTCGATAAGCTCTTGAACTTTGGAATGTGGCGCGGCGCATTATCTGTCTTTGTGCCTGGCAAGTAAATCGTATCATCCTTGATATGTTCCCATCGGAGCGACAATAGCTCTGCCTTTCGAGCGCCTGACCAATAGTAGAACTCGAATATCGCACCATGTGAAATCAGTTTGCAACTGTCTAAAAACTTCTTCCTCTGCTCCACCGTCAAAGCTTTACCTCGCGCTTTCTTGTGTTTGGGCTTGGTGATTAGCGAAGCAACATCGTCCTTTATCAGTCTGTTCTTGTACGCCTGTTTCAATGCGTTGTGGTACACGTCCGAGGCATCTTTTCGCGCGTGTGATCCTTTAACTTTTTGCAGGGCTTGCTCTATGTCAAGTGGCGTGATTTTGCGTAGCTCCAAGTTCTTGATGTGTGGCTTGATGTGAACTCTAACAATTAACTGGATTCCCTTTATTCGCCCTGGTGTTACGTGTGGACGCTTGTATACATCTAGCCACGTCGTATCAAGCCAATCATACAATTTTACCGCTTTGACCTTTTCAGTTTTCTTACGCGCACCAAGAGCTTCTTTAAGCTTGTTATAGCATTGCTTTTGTGTTCGACCGTAAACCGCCTTTCTTCCACCGTCTTCGGTTGGATACTTGGCGCACCAACGACCGTCTTCTCTTTTGTGTAGTTTATATCCTCGATATTGCATAAGTGCCTCCTTTATTATTTCGGTGTGACTTATGCTTTCTGTTATTGCGTTTTCGTCCAAGCTAAGGCGCAACTCGACTCCCGATTTCCGCGCCAATGCTTGCAATTCTTTTACTTGCTCTTCGACCATTTTCTTCTGCGCATACAAAAAATCTATAATTGTGCAATTTGACATATTTTGCCTCCTATGTTAAAATAAATATCACAATATTTCTACACAAGATGGACATATTTATTAATAAATAGAAATTCTTTTGTGTGCGGTTAGAATTTATTACATTAAAACCTCCTTTTGTAAAAGCAAATTAAATCTATGTCTTTAACTAGACTTCGACGAGCGTTTTTTAACAACCGTCGGCACCGCTCTTTCGATTCCCTCTTCCTCGCAAAATGCGATTGCCTCTTTCGTCGGACTTGCCGCAATAAAGCCCACAAGCATGTTCATAATGACCATGCGCTCCTGCTCTGTCATAATCAACCAAATACGTTCCATCATTTCGGGCACAATCTGCGGTGTCATTTCGGGCTTTTCGCGACCAACAAGGTAATCAATACTTACGTCGAAATAATCGGCGAGTTTTGTTAATGCCGACAGGCTTGGTAAAGTTCGCTTCTTGCTCGGGTAGTCTTTAAACCACATTCCAATGTTACCTTGACCAAGACCAAGTTTGACTTCAATTTGATGTCTGCTTACTGGCGAATCTTTTATTAGACGTTTTAAATTTTCAAGTTCCATATTTTCTACCTATTTCTTTTGGTTTATAAGACCAGCTTGTACGCTATTATTACTTGCAACTTGAAATGTTGTCTGCTTGCCATTCGCGCTAACACCACCTTTTGCCATCTCAATAATTTGCTTTTGCGCAGCTATACCATTATTTAGTTTTCGAATTTTTTCTGCATCTTTGTCTCTGCCTTTTGCCACGAGTGCATCTCGTTGATTGCGGTAGGTTTCCATTTTTTTTACCGCTCTTATCCCGTCCTTATACATTACAGCCTTACTCATAGAAGACCTCCCTTAATTTAAGTCAATGCTCAAAAAATCCCCTGAAAAAAGTAGTGAAAAATAGTTGACACAATACATATGTATTGATATAGTTGGTTGTATGCGAATCGAATGTATACAACGACACTATTTCCCGCAAAGAGTTCTTGCTCATCGCTGAGACCACAATAGCACTTTGCGGGGAGATTGTCAAACCAAAACCATTCCGAGTCAGGCGATATGACGGGGCGACATGTAGCCAAAGCATCGCAAGTGCCAAGTAACCCCAGTCGACAGGGGTGAAAACGGCGCGCAATAATAAACACCCGATAGCAAATTAAAAGGAGTGTGAAATATGAGTAAAAATTCACAAACACAAAAAGAGAATGAAGTGGTTGACCTTGGCGAACAATACGACCAAGATGTCCAAAACCTTGAAGAGACTACAAACGCCCAAGGACAACGTGTGCGCCACACGCACATCGTAAACGCCGAGGGTTTGACAAAAACATTCAAATGGGGCTTGGTAACAACCAAGACACAATACGGAGAAAAGTCCGAAATACGCATATTCCTAACACCGAATTACACACTTGACTACCCTGCATCACCTGAAAATGTACGCTATCTCAAAGAGTTCTGCAAAGGCAAAATGGGATTACCTGCAAAGCTCAGGCTCGCCGAAATTACCAATGAACAAGGCGAAGTGCGCCGTCCAGTTGTATTCGAGCTCGAAGATGATACAGGTTACCGCATTCACAACGAAGTAACGATTAGCGGTCGCACAGATAAAGGGCAAATGACACAACGCAAGCAACGTGGATTCTTCCTTAAATCGGCAGATCGCCAAACGCTCCTGCGCCTAGGCTTCGTCGATAGAGTTGAGGTGAAATAATGCCCGAAAAATACACCGTCGTTTATTCTCACTACAATAAACGTTCCGATTGGAAGCGGATACAGGTAGCTACCAAGGAAGAGGGCTACCAAACCCAAAGCCACCTAGAACAATGCGGTTACTATGTTCGCGGTGTCTTCCCCGAATACAAGAACAAGTAACCACGGGGCATCTCGCCCCACCCTGCCTTGGGTCAAGAGACATGGATATCTACGTCCAATAAGGTGAGTGCAATTCTCACACAAGGCGCCAGAGTCTACCGTTCCTTTCCGTGGGGGTTAGGAACGCGACTCCCAAAACCCCCGCACAAACCCCCACCCGCCAAGTCGAGGTGGTAAAATCTCTGTTTAATAGCACTAATCCGTTAGTCTGTTAATCAGTTATAAGGGGAAATGAAACTATGCAAGAAAGACAAAAATTTACCGCCGAAGAGCGAAAGCAATACAATATTGCAATCGCAAACGGTGGAAAAGTGAAAGTTTTCGAAAATGGAGTTGACACGGGGAAAACCCGCAAGCCAACCGACTACGAAAAGCAACGAGCTGCAATCCGTGCCGAGCGTATTGAGCGTAGCCAAGGCAGGTTTGCAAGAGTAGCCGACAAGGTAAACAATGGCTACACAGTTCAAGGCACTTCGAGCTCTGGTAATCGCGTCAACATAATGGAAGTCAGGAACGTGTATTAAAAGTGGGTTAATCCCACTTTTCCCCTTTGGGGGTAACAAAATTAAAAGAGAGGTAAAACATGAAAAAGATTATAACGTGGTCACTCATATTGGTGACCGCAGTTGTGGTTTGCGTGACAGTGTTACTCGTCACAAACACGATTTAAGGGGGCACAAATGAATACAAAAATCAAATTATCATTACTTGGAACTGCGGTGGCAATTGCACTTGCTATCGTCGGATTTTCGATATACGCATGGTATTTCACGATATCGAACTGGAACACAACCCCTTGCACGGACGAGTGTATCACATACGACCCGTCTATCACAGAAAATCACGCGCGAGAAATTGCCCAGATGCAAGCAAAAATTGATGGTCACTTGACCACCATTTCACAACTAAATACACAAATATCAAACTTGGGAAATCAACTTGAATTACTTGGCGAGGACAAAGAAGAGCTGCGCGTTCAACTACAAGGCACTATTAACACATTGACGTCACTCGTGGCAACCTTGGAACAAACGATAGAAAACTATCGAATTATCTTTGGCGCACTTGAACGTGACGAAAATCGCCGTGTAGTAACATTCAAAGTTGACGGAGCAATATTTGATATTCAAATCGTCCAACGTGGCGAATTCGCAATTACTCCGACATTTCAAAACACCCAGTACATCGTCTTGAACTACTGGACATTGAACGGCGCACAAGTAAACCCGTCGGAAATCGAAGTTCAATCGGACAAGACATTTATTGCAAATGTTACACACTTGACGCCAATCGCATGGACACCAACGGGGATATTCAACGTGTATTTGGACGGTGAAGTATTCGTTGACCAAGTAGAAATCGTCGAATACAACTACGGTTACAAAGTTGTTTTTGTTGGTTCGCCTTGTTGCCCAATTGAGCTATGGTTTTACATGTTGCATCTTGCTCTTTATTTCGAGCAAAGTTCTGACGGCAATTTTTATTTCTATGGTCATCACTCAGGTGGGTCAGTCGACCTTATCTCGCCACTTGAATTTAATCCAAATACAGGGAATTTCTACGGTGGCAAGTTCAACATCTTGGGATTTATATTGTCGTTAACAATGGTTCGAGATACTGGGGGTGGTGCATGAAGAAGATTTTGATTATGGGGCTTGTTGTGAAGTTGGTGATTACCGCAGTTTTAGGTGGGTTGTATTTTGGTGGTGTGTTTACACGTACAGAGCCTACACAAGAATCCAAAGAAACAATCGCGAACATCGAGACATTGCACATTGTGCAAGATACTCCCCAACAAAACAATATACAGATTGAGGATTTGGTAGTTGATAGGACAAGAAGAGGTCATAATGAACATTATTCTCGCTCGTACAATAACGATACATTGTCGCGCTATTTTAGTGACGGGCTGTATTTTACAACAAGTAATGCCAGCGAACAGCAACGTCAAAGCCCTTTAATGTTGACTGAATTTCAAATCATTGATTTTCGCTTTGCATATGACCGCATGCACGGAGATATAGGGCTTTTTCACCCTGCGCATTACTTCACCCTAGATATTGGTGGTAACAGGCTTGCACTAAGCAGGCAACGTGTAGAACAAGGGCAACCGCACTTTGTTAGGCTAACTTGGAACGGTCAGACACAACTACAAATACCCCTTGCAGATTGGCATGTTCGCGATACCGCTTCACGATATTCGACTGCATGGTCAAATGGGTCACCTCCTGGGCAATGGCGATTTGCGGGTTGGAACTCGTTCTCGTTTGAATTACGTACAGAAAACATGTCCGACTTGCGATGGATATTGCAATGGGGTCATAATCGAGGCAATAGAATTGGAGACGTGCAAGTTTCACATACAGCAATTGAAACTGGTCTATTGCTCGGCGGTGCAACCCACGTACTTAGCACCGAAAATAGCCTTGTTTCAACTCTTGGATTGACGAATGTGCACATGAACCCTTTCCGTGGAGCAATCTCGCAACTCTTCCAAAGAATTCATTACAGGGGTGCATTTCGATACAACCGTTATTTCGGCGATAGGCTCGTTGCCAATGAAATAATCAACCATTACCCAACGTTAATGATGGAGGGCTATGAAGCGGTCATGCCTGAAACGGTAGATCTCTACTTGGAGGGCGCATTTGTAAACACTGTCATAGTTCCCGCAAATACATTCTTCGGGTGGCACAACTTAATCGTTCCATCGCACATGATACCCGAAAACATGTCGATTCAATGGTTTATTAATCCGCAAATGACAATACCGTTAGAGCGTCATTTTATGGCTACCGAGTTTCAGAGACTCTACGGACAATTGGTTGCCGAGCGTGTTGAAATTGCTCTATCCTTTTGGGAAACACAAAGAACATGGATTCAGGCACAAACCGCTTTTTACGAGGCACTTGTTTGGCGAACTGTGTATCGTTGGTTCAACGTCGGCGAAGTTATAACAACGAACCGATTTGGTATTTACTCATACGGAATACCGTTTTACGACCGTGTTGTCGGTATTGAGTTTAATGGCTGGGATGGTGGTATAGGTAAAGCTGCAACAGAAGATTTGCATATACGCGCCCTTTATACGTTCCCACAAGTCACGTTGCGTTACTTTTCCAACAACGAACAATTATTTGGCGATGTCCAAGTTGACATCGAACGAATGCCTTTGTCGTATTTACATCAATACTTGCATCTGATTGAAATCGAGAATGATGCAACCCCACCCAATTTTGATAACGCCACTAATTTTAGGGGTATGATTTGGGGAGTTGTCCGCGCCGTTGATTGGCTCTTGTTCGGTTCTCGCACCGACCAAAACGAAATCAATGCACTGATGCGGGAACAACAGAGACGTGAAACTTTGGGGCTTGTTCGTAGATTAATAATCGACCACAACCCCGACAATCAAATTTTCATGCCAATCGTGCGCCTTGACGTGAACCTTGAAGATGTGTCGGGCGGAACTTTCCGCAATACTAATTTTAATGTCGACCCAGTTCGCAATCCGCAATGGCGATTAATTAGTGGAACACCCGAGGCAAACGACCTAATCTATGCAGTTGACTTCTTCGACACTATGAGCTTGGGGGCAACGCATAACTTCACGCTCGTTGTCACGTTTAACCGTTATCTATCAGGTTGGGAATTGTTTTGGATAAATCTTGGACACTTTTTCTCTCGTGCATGGGTATGGATTGTCGCCGCGCTTGGTGGAATATTGCTAATCTCCCTAGGTTGGATGTTCCGTGTAGAACTTGCAATGGTTGGCTCAATTATCGTCAAAGTCTTCTACGCCATTGGTTTATTCCTGTTCTATCTATTCGCCATCCTACTATTCCCAATTTGGAAACCTATATTGATACTAGGTAAAAAAGCCACGGGACAATAGGGGGTGACGCATGGCAATAACAATCGTGTTTGGAGCGCCCCGAATTGGAAAAACGGCATTCTTGGCTAAGATTGGAGCCGATGCCATGTTTGATAAGGCTAGGTACTTGCAAACCGTTTCGGCGGTTGGAAAAAAGCAAGCGGGGGGATTTGGTGTTACAGTTCCCCCAAAGCATTGTGTATATGTGAATTTTGAACTCATTGGCAGGAAATGGCGATATCGTCCGCGCAGAGCTTGGCATTTAATCCCCGAGAAATTGGGATATTACGACCCAAGCAAGCCGTTCGAGTGGCGACATTTCTTCCCCCCGTATTCAATATTGATTGTAACAGAGAGTCAAGATATCTTCGACGGACGGAATTTCAAAAACTTCACTCGCGAACAATCTGCAATATTCGAACAACACGGGCACAACTATTACGACATTTATATGGATGCGCAAAGGCATGACCTAGTTGATAAAAACATTCGCAACATTGCTAACTTTATTCAAATCATGTCCAAAGAAACAGTTATTGGCAAGTTTGGAATAGTTCTTGGCACAAAGTGGGTGATACGCAGATTTAACAGTTACAAGGAGCTCGACCAACACATAGCGACGGGTGAGAAAACTTACACAGAAGAAACGGTCACATGCGACTTTGATGTCCACGAGTGCTACAACTCGCAAATGATGGAGCCAAGATTTTACGAGGGGAACTTTGACCGCGATTACTGCCAAGACGTGGTGCGCGCCCCCGAACAAACAAAAGATGCATACATTCAATATTTGCAAGAAAGGAGGAAATAAAAATGATTTTAGAATTAATCAAAGATTTGTTCAAGCGGTATCCCAAAATACCGCTCATGACATATTACGAGTTCGAGGAACTCTCTTTATATCGTCATAGGCGATTACTCGATATTGCCTTGAACGAAAACGACGAACAAGAGCCTGTCGAGAGCAAGGAGTACGCAGAAATGGTCATGAAAGATATTTGGCGTGATACTCGCAAGAGTAGGAAACGTTCGTTGAAAAATACGCGCAAGGTCGTAGGGCGCAAACAGTTTTACACCATACCCGAGGTTAATGCAGTTCTTTACGGCAAGCCATTTGTGCCCGAGCTGAAAGCCGATGCTGGGATAGAGGAGCAAAGGCTCGAAACTCTCGAAGTAAAAGAAATTTTAACCGCAAATCAAACCAAACAAATTGCAGGAGGTAAAGAATGAAAAAAGTTAAAGGTAAAAAACCAAAGGGCATCATGTGGAATCGCAAAACCGACCACCCATCAATAATTGTTGAAGAAAAATCTACAACAAAGAAGTCGGTGGGCATTACCCATGCCAAAGAAACTAATGAAGCAAAAAATCACCGCCTGCGCAAAAACCCAAATCCTAAACCAAAGAGACCCAACCAATATGTAGTAGGGGAAATACAAGAGCAAAAGAAACGTTCTTACAAGCCAATGCATGAAAATGTGAAACTATCCCCCAAGGACGAAATAAAGGTTAAGCATTTCATCAAAAAGCTAGAACGCAAAGAAATAAAGAGACAAAAGAAATTGCAGATACGGAACAAAAAAAAGAGCGACTGACGCAGGATTTCTCCTATAACAGGTCACTCCGCTCTGTCCTATATTATACGCCGAAATACCAAAGATAGTCAACCAAAAAATCAATCACACCAAATGTGAAAAAACGCACCACGTTCTTCGAACGGGCTAAACAAATTCTCACACAACAAGTGAAATTATTGAAAGGAGCAATGTATGCAACTAGACAGTAGAAAAATAACTGTGCCGAGCGGATTCCAAAAGCAGGACATAAAAGATGGTAGAGTCCGTTTTGTGCTTTACAAGCAACAAGACACATCAAAGGAGCTCTTGCAACTGCGCCATTCGTACGGAACGAATTACAATGTGCAAATCAACTTGCCACCCCCGCGAGAACTGGACACGTTGATTGTGGTTAGCCGTTCGTCCGTGAATTGTTACAGGGTTGTGATTTCCGCGCCGACCGCCACCATTCTTGTAAATTGTAAAACGTATGACGAGATTAATCAATGTGTCCGTTCACATGTTAAGTGAAAATTTACTTGGCCGCGGCGCGGATCCTGGAACAAAAAATCACACAACAAGTGAAATCAAATAAAAGGAGAAATATGAACCGACCAACAACGCAACAACGGTACGAACACTATAAAGGGCGGACCTGTCCAAACGCCCCCATTCGTAACAGTCAACGTGACTACGCCGAGGGGTTTGTTTCAAACGTCGACAGCACTCGTAAAGAGTACCACAGGTCGAACTTCGAAAGCGAACACGAACGCCGCGCGAAAGCCAAGCAAGAACGCGACGCGTGGTTGAAAGACAAACGCGAGGATACGTTTGCACCTGTCCTGTCGGGTCTCGTGCATGGCAAGATAGCCGCACTTAACGAAGTTATCTACGGCAAGTAAGGGAAATGACCTTTCTCTTATTTGCGCTAATCCGTTAATCGGTTAATCCGTTTGGGATTGCAACCGACGGGCGACACTCCCACAAGGAAAACCACAAAAGAAAAAAAACAAGTCGCGGGCGGAAGGGGTGCACGTTTACAAGCCCCCGCCCGCGACGCAGTAAGGGGTGCGAGCCCGCAGGGCGAGCCTTGATACAGTAGAAACAAGTCGTGGGAAATAAAAGAAGCCACGTTAAAAGGGGAATCATGTTAGAACTACTGGGTAACTCTCGTCTTTACTACAACGACATGGAAGAGTTAGATTTAAAAACTCGTAACAACGGCAACCTTGCCCATTTCGTAGAACGATATGAGCTTGAAACCAACCCCGAAAAATACTTCAATAACCGTGCCGCCAAAAGACGATTAAAACGCGCCCGAGAAAAGCACGAATTTGTAACGGACAAGGCTATGAGAATTGCAAGATGTGGCAAGTCTCAATTTTACGACGTCTACCCTACTCAACGTGTGAAGATTCTAAACTCTGTAAACCTATGTCGGAATAAGTATTGCCTCAACTGCCAAAACCAAAAGCAAAACACGCACATTAAAGAATACGCGCCAATCATTGACGAAGTGGCTCAAAACCACGACATCTACCATATGACACTCACCCTGCCAAACGTATCAGGCATCTTGCTTGAAGAAACACGCACCAAAATGATGAAGTCATTTACCAAACTTGCGAATATGATTCTACTCTCTAAGAAGTTCAGAAAAGAGTTTGAATACCTAGGCTGTGTTGCCGTCCTGCGCGCCGAAGAGATAACATTTAAGGGCAATGACTATCACCCTCACATACACGCAATGATTGCCCTGCATCAAGACTTGGGCATTCAGAAGAATGAAATACATGACAAGTTCAGCTATGATTTTAAAAACGGTCAACGCACTTTCAAGCGCTTCTTCTCGAAGCTCGAACTTCAACTACAAAAGGTTTGGTGGTTACTCTTAAACGGTCAGCGCGTAAATAAAAAGACATTGGCAACCGCGGGGAGTTACTCTCTCATATTGGACAAGGTCGAAGACGGAAGATACTACGAAGTGTTCAAGTATCTCGTCAAACCGCACGAAGACGGCGCCAAGATGTCCTACTACCAATACAAGACACTCCGCAAAGCATTAGACCGCAAGCGCACGCTACAAGGCTATGGGCTATTCTACGGCGTTGAAGAACGTGACATAAACGAAGAAGACCACGAGGCGCGTCTAAATGTTGAGGCGCAATTGCAACTCGTCGAGAAGCCCGTTAAAGACGTTCACATGACCTTGAACGACCTCAAAGAGCAAATGCTTGAACTCGACGAAGCCAAAGCGTGGACGTATATAACATTTAGAAAAATACACAACTTGGGGTGCGAAGTCCTCGATAAAATTGCATCGATGCACAAAATAGAAGACAAGACATTGGACGAAAAACGTCACGAGATTATTGACGCGCGAGCCCGAGCCAATCTAGAAAAAATCAAATACAAATACGAAGAGCGTGTTCGCAATCTCCGCGGTCGCTACCCCTCTAACAAGGAAGTCCAAGAATACATGTTCAACTTCCATACCGATAAATGGGGTCGTGCCGTTCGCGCGCCGTTCGTTCGTAATCCAAAGCAAGTCACACTACTGGGCGGGGAAATCGAGCTTGTAAAAAAGCCAACGCTCCCAAGTAAATCGGTAACGGTAGCACTCGCGGAGATTAGAAATAAGGCAACGGCGAAGACAACGTATCAACGCCGCAAAGACTTGATTTTTGACATGAATGTAACAAAGGTTGAGATTGGACTTGATTATGCAAAGTGGAATGCACGATTCAAGAAGAATAGTGCCGAGGTGCGTTTTTGGCAGGAGTGTCAAGACGAATTGACTAAATACGATATAGGGGGTGTCGCGTGACCAACGAGCAACAAATATTGTATCTGCGCCAAGAGCTCGCCAAGTGGCAAAATCTTAAACGCAATTTTCCCATGCACTTAATAGGAAAACAACGTTCAAAATATGATGCCATATTCGACCGCATCGAACAATTGTCTAATGAATTGGATATTGCAATAACAAAAGCATAACTTTTTGTGGGTTCGCGGTTGGGTTCAAGACGAACCTTTTCCGCTTTCCTACTATATCTTGTGTGATTTTGTGAGCATTTACCACTATATATTGTGGTTTTTGGCTCGCCCGGTAGGATTTGAACCTACGACAACTCGGTTAACAGCCGAGGGCTCTACCACTGAGCTACAGGCGAATATATAATATTATACGCCAACTCCTCTTTGCCGTCAAGCAGAAATTTCAAAAAAATTGTGTAAGGTAGTCAAATGTTTGACAATATCGTGACAATGCCGGGTGTTGGTCGCTTTTTTGTTGCCCCGATAACTGTCGAGGTGTTACAATGAACCACGGAGGAAATATGAAAGCCTTAGTCGTAATCGACATCCAAAATGACATCACAAAAAACTACAAGGAAATCATTGGCAATGTTAACAATGCCATAGATTGGGCGGTTCAAAACGGCATCCATGTCGCTTACATACGGCATCACAATCTATCAGACGGCACGAGGACATTCAAGCCGAATACACGAGGCGCGGAACTTGTCCCTGACTTGAAAGTCGTATCACAAAACATTTTCACAAAATCCAAAACAAATGCCTTGACCAGCGAGAAATTTGCCGCCTTCATAAAGAAAAACCAAATCAACGAGTTCTATATCATCGGGGCAGATGCCATCGCTTGCGTGAAATCAACAGTTTTCAATATGCGGAAAGAAAATCACAAGGTCACAGTTTTGTCGGATTGCATCACGAGTTATGACAAAAGGAAAATCGCCGAGATGCTGGAATACTACGAAAAGCAAGGATGCGAAGTGATAAGTTTTAATTCTCTTTGAGCCAAATGTGGCGCGCTTGTGGGCGAATGATGGAGGCACCTCTCGGAATCGAACCGAGGTATAGCGGCTTTGCAGGCCGCTGCTTTACCACTTAGCAAAGGTGCCATTTATGGCATATTGTTAAGTGGCAAGGTTCCCGTAGGGGTTCTTACACACTTAGCAAAGGTGCCAATACTTACTAATATACTCTATTTGATGATGACTTGTCAAACGAAAAGACCGACAACCGCAACAATGATTAGTAGCACTCCCCCAACCCAGCCAAGATTAACGGGAAATTTGTT